>ERZ1027059.895-NODE-895-length-9003-cov-4.990389_pt1 | contig 9003 bp, 8 predicted proteins | sample MGYA00519425_ERZ1027059 | MGnify/ENA primary metagenome ERZ1027059 (study PRJEB26926, sample SAMN06164566) | human gut metagenome | biome: ENVO:00009003; feature: ENVO:2100002; material: ENVO:00002003 | host: Homo sapiens | place: USA | collected 2012 ... | reverse complement strand
ATCTACACTTATGCGATCGTCGGCAGCGTCAGATGTGTATAAGAGACAGGTCCTGTATCTTCTCCGGATACTCCTCAAAAGGTGTTGCCAGGCTGAAATCATATTCTCTGGCAAGAGCATCCAGGATTGCCCTGGAAAAGCTTCCCTCATTTGTGCAGGACTGCCATCCTGTGACCACAATGGCACCATCCAGGATACTCAGAGATCTATCCGGGATCATCAGATCAATATCAAATTCCATTTTATACCCAAGTCCCAGACAATCCGGGCAGGCACCAAAAGGATTATTGAAAGAAAAGCTTCTCGGTTCAATCTCATCCACACTGATACCGCAGTCAGGGCAGGAGAAGCTCTGGCTGAAATTGTGGATATTTCCATCCATAGTATCTACCATCAGAAGGCCCTCTGCCAGATCCAGCACTGTCTCAATGGAATCTGAGAGTCTTTTCTCAATCCCGGGCTTCACGATCAGACGGTCTACCACAATCTCTATATTATGCTTGATATTCTTGTCCAGACTGATCTCCTCGGAAAGCTCATACAGGTTTCCGTCAATCTGCACACGTACATATCCGCTTCTCTTTGCCTGCTCCAGAAGCTTTGCATGAGTTCCCTTGCGCCCCCGCACAACAGGCGCCAGAAGCTGGATCTTCGTTCTCTCCGGAAAAGACATGATACTGTCTACCATCTGGTCAACTGTCTGCTTCTTAATCTCTCTTCCGCACTTCGGACAATGAGGGATTCCCACTCTGGCATACAGAAGTCGGAAATAATCATAGATTTCTGTCACTGTTCCTACTGTGGAACGGGGATTGCGGTTGGTAGATTTCTGATCAATGGAAATGGCCGGCGGCAGACCTTCGATGCTCTCCACATCCGGCTTCTCCATCTGTCCCAGGAACTGTCTTGCATAGGAAGAGAGAGATTCCATATAACGGTGCTGTCCCTCTGCATAGATGGTATCAAAAGCCAGTGAAGATTTACCGGAGCCGCTCAGTCCTGTAAATACCACAAACTTATCTCTGGGAATATCCACACTTAAATTCTTAAGATTATTAACATTGGCACCTCTGATCCTGATAAAGTGCTTCTTCGTTGTATCTGCTGCCATTGTGGGCCTCCTGTTTCTCATTTATAAATAATAACTGTTTCTTACCTTGACAGTTACACCTTTGTCGTATGTTATGATATTCATGGATTGTTGCACAGTTTCGCTGCCCCGCAATCCTCATGGCATCAGTATAATACAGGAACATTTGTTCGTCAAGGCGTTTACGGCAAAAAATCCGCCATAACGGAATTACTTACGTGGATTCCCTCTCTGCTCAGAAAAATCCTTCCGTTTTCTTCCAAAAGCAGTCCCATTGACTTATATTTTCTCAGAACATCCCCGTATATTGCATCTATTTCACTGCCAAACTGCCGCTCAAACTCAGCTTTTGAGATTCCTCTGGTCATACGAAGTCCCAGAAACATGAACTCCGCCATCTCATCCTCTCTGGTGAGGGGCGGCTCTTTTTCTCTTATTTTTTCCGAAGTTCTGCTGTTTTCCAGATATTTTTTCATATCCTGTGTATTGGCAAAACGTTCCTTTCCATAAAGAGAGGAAGCTCCCAGGCCAAATCCCAGATAATCCTGTCGGATCCAATAGCCCACGTTATGCCTGCATTCTCTGCCTTTCTTTGCGTAATTGGAAATCTCATACTGCTCAAAGCCATATTCTCTCAGAATCTGTGCTGTTGCCTCATACATATTGTACTCCGCATCTTCATCCGGCAAATTCAGCGTCCGCAATGCAAAAGGTGTGCCCTCCTCAATGATCAGGCTGTATGCGGAAATATGTTCCGGATCCAGTCCTGCAACAGTGCGAAGATTGTGGATCCATCCTTCATAAGTCTGATCCGGGATCGCACTCATCAGATCAATATTGATATTGTCGAACCCTGCCTCTCTTGCACTTCTGTAAGTCTCCAGAAACTGCTCATAATTGTGGATTCTTCCAAGGATCTTCAGTTCTCTGTCATCCGGCGACTGTAAACCTATGCTCAGGCGGTTGATTCCATATGTTCTGTATGCCTGCAGTTTGTTTCTGTCTGCAGTCCCCGGGTTTACTTCTATGGTGATCTCAGCATAATCCGCAATCTGAAATTTTCGTCTTATATGATTTAAAATTTCTCCTATGAATCTCTCATCCAAAACAGAAGGAGTGCCCCCTCCAATAAATACAGAGGATACACTCCTTCCTTTTCCTTCTTCTGCTGCATTGATTTCTTCAAGCAGAGCATCTACATAATCAGCCTGCTCCTTTGGACCTGACGGGCCGGAAAGGAAATCACAGTAATCACATTTTTTTATGCAAAATGGAATGTGGACATAGATTTCCATGGGAGAATCTGTGATATTCCTTCTCTCCATTGTAATCTGCTCCTGTTATGACCTATTTTCTATTCCTCAGTATCTGATGTACTGCTGTCTTGCTCATTGTTATCTGCTGAGTCGACACTGTTATCTGTACTGTCGGCATCACTTTGGCTGTCTGAACTTTCCGCAGATGAGATACCTGCTGCATCCTGCTCTGCCAGATACGTATTTACCATTGTCAGATTACCATTGGTGGTAACTGCTGCGGAAGCTACCTGATCCGGTGCCGGAGTGGGACTTGTCTCTTCCGGCGCAACACTGATCTGGATCACTTTAGAGGACGCTTCATCTACCTCCCTGGTTTTCCCACATCCGGAGACAGAAATTCCAAGCAATAACATACATAGTATAACTGTTTTTCGCTTAATCATTTTCTTCAATATTTTAACCTTCTGTTGAGATGAGCACTATTCACAGATAACTGTTCAGTACCTTCACAGTTATGTGGACAGCAGGCTGCCGAATAGTTACCATTCATACTTTATTTATCATCCAGTTTCAATACACTCATAAATGCTTTCTGCGGAATCTCCACATTGCCTACCTGACGCATACGTTTCTTACCTTCCTTCTGTTTCTCCAGAAGTTTCTTCTTACGGGAAATATCACCGCCGTAACATTTGGCAAGTACATCCTTACGCATGGCTCTGACTGTCTCTCTGGCAATAATCTTGCTTCCGACAGCTGCCTGGATCGGAATCTCAAAAAGCTGGCGGGGAATCTCGTCTTTTAATTTCTCGCACATCTTACGGCCTCTCTCATATGCTGTATCTGCATGTACGATAAAGGAAAGAGCATCCACTTCTTCTTTGTTTACCAGAATATCCAGTTTCACAAGCTCGCTGCGCTCATATCCGCAGAGTTCGTAATCCAGAGAAGCATAGCCTCTGGAGCGGGATTTGAGGGCATCAAAGAAATCATAGATAATCTCATTTAACGGCAGCTTATATTTCAGAAGCGCACGTGTTTCTTCCATATAATCCATTCCCAGATACTGCCCTCTTCGTTCCTGGCAAAGATCCATAATGGCACCGATAAATTCAGTTGTTACCATGATCTCGGCATTTACCATTGGTTCTTCCATGTATTCAATCTCTGACGGGTCCGGCAGATTGCTGGGGTTTGTCAGATTGATAACTTCACCGTTAGTTTTGTGTACTTTGTAAATAACACCGGGAGCTGTAGTCACAAGATCAAGGTTGTATTCTCTTTCCAGACGCTCCTGAATGATTTCAAGATGGAGCAATCCCAGAAAACCGCATCGGAAACCAAAGCCAAGAGCTACGGATGTCTCCGGTTCATAGAACAGAGAGGCGTCATTGAGCTGAAGCTTCTCAAGAGCATCTCTCAGATCACCGTATTTGGCACCATCTGCCGGGTATAATCCGCAGTATACCATAGGGTTTACTTTCTTATAGCCCGGAAGTGCTTCTGCACATGGTCTTTCCTTATCTGTAACTGTATCACCTACACGAGTGTCACCAAGGTTTTTAATACTCGCAGTGATGTATCCTACCATGCCTGCTGTCAGTTCCTCGCATGGAATAAACTGTCCTGCACCAAAGTATCCGACTTCCACAACTTCTGTGGTGAAGCCAGTTGCCATCATATGAATCTGGGTGCCTCTTTTCACACGGCCATCCATGACACGGCAGAATACGATAACGCCTTTGTATGCATCATAAATGGAGTCAAAAATCAGGGCTTTTAATGGTGCATCTACATCGCCATGAGGTGCCGGGATCTTTGTTACGATCTGTTCCAGGACTTCTTCTACATTAAGTCCTGTTTTGGCAGAAATCCTTGGTGCGTCATGGGCTTCAAGGCCGATGACATCTTCGATTTCATTTACCACACGATCCGGTTCTGCGCTTGGCAGGTCGATTTTGTTGATGACCGGAAGGACATCCAGGTCATGGTCAAGGGCAAGATATACATTTGCCAATGTCTGGGCTTCGATTCCCTGAGCTGCATCTACTACCAGGATTGCACCGTCGCAGGCTGCAAGGCTTCGGGATACTTCATAATTGAAGTCTACATGGCCGGGGGTGTCAATCAGGTTGAAGATGTATTCTTCGCCGTCTTTGGCTTTGTATACGATTCGTACTGCCTGAGATTTAATGGTGATTCCACGTTCTCTTTCGAGTTCCATGTTATCCAGTACCTGTGACTGCATTTCACGTTCTGTCAGAGTGCCGGTCATTTCGATGATTCGGTCGGCAAGAGTGGATTTGCCGTGGTCTATGTGTGCAATAATACAGAAATTTCTGATTTTGCTCTGGTCTATCATTAAGGAATTCCCTCCTGAGTTCTTTCTTATATACTGTAATTGATGGGTTTGCTAATTCTGTATTATAGCATATGGAGCAAGGGTTTGTCATCTGTTTATCTACAGGGACGCACAGAAACATCCTAGTAATTATTATCTTTGCCGTGCGTCAGCACGCCTGCAGGTATCTTCCTTGTCCTTCGCACTCTGCTGAACTGTCTTGATTGCATTATTTTATGGAATTGCTATAGAATTTATCCTTGCAGTACCTTGTCTAAGATGTCGGCAAATGGTTCCATGGCGTTTTTTACTTCCTGGACAGTGTTGGTCTGGGCTCCGGCTTCCAGAAGAAGGGAGCGGGGACGGAGGTGGAGATTGTAGCGGTAACCTGCAAGGTAAATTCCCCGGTAAAATTGAGGATAGTATTGGGCTGCCTGATATTCCAGCTGGAAGGAAAATGCCAGGTTTTGCTGTATGTAGGGATTTGGCAGATAGTCCAGGGAACCTTTGGATGTCGTATAACTCAGTCCATTGTAAAAAAGGATCTGGGCTGTGGGTTTTCCATTGATTTCTGTTACAAGATGGCGGTCTTCGGGGATGCCGTCCCGGTGCAGGTCTATGATCACCTGGATATCCGGGTTTTCCTGAAGATAAGGTTCCAGATAATCGCGGGCATAATCGTAAGCGGCGCTGCGGTCCAGTTCACCTCCTGCCATGTCGAACTGCTCTTTGAGATGGACTACCTGATAACCGTAGTTTTCTGTGAGAAGCTGTGTCAGATAATCTCCCACTCCTACAATCGTGTCGGATTCTTCTCCTTCTCTGGAATCTGCGAAGGTTTCCTGCGAATGGCTGTGATAGATCAGAATCTGAGGGGTATCGGTTTCTTTGGTGATTTTTAAGTCCTGTTTCAGAAAATCCCCGGCATTGATCTGTACGGCATCTGCTTCTGTGTTGGAATCTACGATATAGAATTGTCCCAGAAGATAATTATAATCTGCCAGTTTTTCAGGGGACAGGTCAATCACCGGATGAGGAATTGCAGCAGCAATGGTTTCTGTGCTGTCCTGAATATTTTGGCCATTCTGCGCTGCTGACTTTGGCGGTTTCTGTGATTTGTCCGTTTCAGGATTTTCCGGTGGCGCAGTTGTCTTTTTCGCTTTAGGTGTCTTGTCTGATTTTTTTGAAGTTTGTTCTGATTCTGATATTTTCGCTGATTTTACTGTTTTCGAGGGAATTGCTGTTTCTTTCGGTACCGGTGTAAATTCTGGTGTCTGTAATTCTTCAGGTTCGCTTTTTTCTGCCAGCAATTGTTCGGACTGTGCACGCTCCCCCAGATATTTTCCGTTTTCTCCTGCTATTTTTTTATAGGTTTCAATATCTTCACAAGAACTCATATGAGCTCTTTTTTCCAGAAAGCGGTACAGGGGCAGATGCCTGTACACATTTTCTCCTGTAAAAAATGTCCCTGGCAATACTGCCAGAGTGGCAAAAAAGCACATGCTAAGCAGAATGCAGAACGCTTTCTGAACGTTTGTCACATGGATCACCTCTTGACTTATCCTATGTCCATGTTTTCCCATTTATACCCTATTCACACTGACGGAACAATTTTCCGGTCAGCCGCCTATTTCCTCAAACGCCATGTTCAGTCCTTCTGAGATTGTGAAGCTCAGGTATTTTACTGTCTCATCCACATCTTTGGGAGTTACAAACATGGTGTGAAGATGAGGAGATATCATTTCTTCCAGAAATTCTTTCTGTTCTGCCTCTTCCAGAGCTTCCAGAAGGTGTGCCATGGAATCATGGACGATAGTTGCCGCATCTACTACGGTGGGTACTCCGATCCCAATCACTTTTACCTGCAGATTTTCTTCTGTAAGCCCCACTCTGTGATTGCCTACACCGGAACCCGGGTTGATTCCTGTGTCTGTGATCTGAATTGTACGGTTCAGGCGTCTGGTGCTTCTTGCTGCCAGCGCATCAATGGCAATCACTATATCCGGCTTTGTCTCTGCCACGATTCCCTGTATGATTTCAGATGTCTCCATCCCTGTCTGCGCCATTACTCCCGGGATAATTCCGCTGATACGGTGCATTTTTTCTTTTCCAAGGCTCTGCAGGCCATACTCTCTTATCATATGTCTCGTTATATGAAGGTTTTCTACCACATGAGGCCCCAGGGAATCGGCTGTGATCGCTGAATTACCCAGACCTACTACCAGAATGGACAGCTCACGCTCCAGATTGATCACATTCTGTAAATGACGGGCGATTTCCAGGGAAATTTCTCTGTGATAATCCTCATCATGTACAGAAAGCCCCGGAGCTTCTATCGTAATATAGCTTCCCTGGGGCCGTCCCATTGTCCGGGCACCGTTTTCTGTGGTAATCTTTACCACAGTGGTACGGATATCTTTCTCTTCGTTATAATCTTCGTGGATCTCCACTCCCCGGACTTCTACGTTTTCCTCTGTAAACCGTTCGGTTGCCTCCAGCGCCAGGTCTGTTCTTATTCCGTAATTATCCAGCATCTCTTTTCCCTCCATACTTCTCAATATTTGTTACTGTTTGCTCCGTTCTTATAACAATCTTTTATATCTATTTTTAGCTTTTTTTATGGAAATATGTATTGACAAGGAAGATTATTTGAGATAATATATATAAGCATGTTCATAGGAGCGCCCGTGTCTGTTTCTATGACAGGAGTATAATAATATTTTATCGAATTAAATTGGAGGTGTACGAATTGGCTAACATTAAATCTGCTAAGAAAAGAATTTTAGTAAACAGAACTAAAGCAGCAAGAAACAAAGCAATCAAATCTGCAGTTAAAACTTCTATGAAGAAAGTTGAAGCAGCAGTAGCAAATAAAGATAAGGCAGCTGCAGAAGTAGCATTAAAGGATGCTGTTTCCACAATCAGCAAAGCTACATCCAAAGGTGTTTATCACAAAAACAACTGCGCAAGAAAAGTTGCCCGTTTAGCTAAAGCTGTTAACAGCATTGACTAATTATAGATTGAATTTTTAATTATAAGCTTATGATTAAAAAGGACAGCCATCACCGTCATGTGGCTGTCTTTTTTGTTATTATCTTTTGTAACTGCCAGAATATCCGGCAGTTACCGTTTTTCTTATTTTACTTTACTGCTGTACTTAATGATCAGTAATTCTACACTCAGCTTATCTTCCAGGCGTCCTGTTTTCACCGATTCTTCTGCATCCACAAAATCTTTTACTGCCTGTTCCAGTTCTGATATAGTATAGGCTCTGGCACATGTTGTGATATTTTTCACAACAAACCCGGGCACTCCCAGTTTTGAGCCTATCTCCGTCTGTGCAAGTCCTGCTGCTGCAAACTGTTTTGCCAACAGCAGCTGGCGATACTGCTTCGCAAGAAGAAACAGGATCCTCATCGGCGGTTCTTTCAATGTCAGCAGATCATAATAAAGTTCCAGTGCACGCTTCTGATTTTTCTCTGTTACTGCACGCACCATATCAAAAATTCTGTTGGTTGTCTGGGTGGTGCAGATTTCTTCAATATCCTCTGCAGTCACCACATCCCTGCCTTCTGTATAACTGATAAGCTTCTCCATCTCCATCCTGAGATTCCCCATGTCAGTTCCTGTTTTGGTCAGCAGAAGTTCCATGTCTCTCTGGGTGATCTTTTTTCCGGCTTTCCCCAGGATCCCTGCTGCCCAGCGCATCAGAGTTTTTTCATCCTGTCTGATAAATTCCGCAATACTTCCGCAGGCTTTTACTGCTTTGTACATGCGGTTTCTCTTGTCTACTTCCGTTTCTGCAAAAACCAGATACAGATAGTCCGGCAGCTCTTTCATATAATCTGCCAGTTCTTCACACTTATTTTTGAAAAAACCTGTATCTTCCAGCAAAACCACTCTGCGCTCTGCAAAAAATGGCATGGTTTCACAGAGGTCGATCAACTGTTTTACATCAATCCCCTTGCCTTCATAGTGATTGAAGTTCATAGTATCCCCATCCGGATTCAGTGCCTTTACCAGATTCTGTTTATACTGTTGTTTCAGATATGCTTCCTCTCCATAGAGAAGATACACCTGTTTAAAATTTCCTGATTTAATGTCTGCCTGTATGTTTTTCAATTTTCTACTCCTGAGGCTGTTTTGTCTGTAATTGTTCACACACCACTACCCCGCAAGATGTTTTGACATGAATATGCCAAAATTCCGAGACATATAAGCCAAAATCCCATTGCCGCAGGCAATCTGGAATGAATTTTGGTTACGTTACTGAGAACCTGTCTCTTATACACATCTCCGAGCCCCACGAGACT
>ERZ1027059.878-NODE-878-length-9188-cov-4.785065_pt1 | contig 9188 bp, 6 predicted proteins | sample MGYA00519425_ERZ1027059 | MGnify/ENA primary metagenome ERZ1027059 (study PRJEB26926, sample SAMN06164566) | human gut metagenome | biome: ENVO:00009003; feature: ENVO:2100002; material: ENVO:00002003 | host: Homo sapiens | place: USA | collected 2012 ... | reverse complement strand
GCTTGTAGGACCTCCGGGAACAGGTAAGACACTTCTTGCCAAGGCGGTCGCCGGTGAAGCGGATGTTCCGTTCTTCTCAATTGCGGGTTCGGAATTCGTTGAGATGTTTGTCGGTATGGGTGCATCCAAGGTTCGTGATCTGTTCAAGCAGGCGAATGAGAAAGCACCGTGTATAGTATTTATCGATGAGATTGATACGATAGGTAAGAAGAGAGACGGCGGCTCTTACGGCGGTGGTAATGACGAGCGTGAACAGACGCTGAACCAGCTTCTCACGGAGATGGATGGCTTTGACGGTAAAAAGGGTGTTGTAATTCTTGCAGCAACCAACAGACCGGAATCACTTGATAAGGCACTTTTAAGACCGGGAAGATTCGACAGAAGAATTCCTGTAGAACTTCCTGACCTTAAGGGAAGAGAAGCTATTCTGCGTGTACATGCTGATAAGGTAAGAGTTAACGAATCAGTTGACTATTCTGCAATAGCAAGGGCGACTGCGGGTGCATCAGGTGCGGAGCTTGCCAACATTGTGAACGAGGCAGCCCTTCGTGCCGTAAGACACGGAAGAAGAACTGTCGGACAGGAAGACCTTGAGGAGAGCGTAGAGGCAGTAATCGCAGGACAGAAGAAAAAGAACTCTTCAGTTACGAATAAGGAAAAGCTTATTGTATCATACCATGAAGTCGGACATGCACTTGTCGCAGCAATGCAGACACATTCGGCTCCGGTTACCAAGATTACGATTATTCCAAGAACCTCAGGAGCACTCGGATATACAATGCAGGTTGATGAGAATGAGCACAATCTTATGAGTAAAGAAGAGCTTGAGAATAAGATTGCAACATTCACCGGAGGACGTGCGGCTGAAGAGCTTATATTCCACTCAGTAACAACAGGCGCGTCTAATGATATTGAGCAGGCAACCAAGCTTGCAAGAGCTATGATTACCATATACGGTATGAGTGATTTTGACATGGTTGCATTTGAGACAGTCAGCAATCAGTATCTCGGCGGCGACACATCGCTTGCATGCTCAGCACAGACGGCAGCAAAGATTGATGAGATGGTTGTAGAGGTTGTCAAGAAAGCACATGCAAAGGCAACAAAGATTCTTGAAGAGAATATTGGAAAGCTTCACGAGATTTCTAAGAAACTGTATGAGGAAGAATCAATAACAGGTGAGCAGTTCATGGAGCTGCTTTCAAGAGAGGTTATTGTGGATGATGCAGGCAGTGATGCATGACGGCATAAAAAGGATATGGGCTGTATAGTACAAGCTATGCAGCCCATATCCTTTTTTTGGCATCCACTGTCTTTTCACGCCGCTAAAATGCCATTTCGTGCAAAATACGATACAGACAGCGAATAATAATATAGAATGATAAAAGTGTGACAGATGTGTGACAATAAAAGTAAGAAGTTTTGTCACACTTGTTGTCACACGTTGAAATATGATATTAGATGTGAGAAAATAATATCAGTGATGCAAATATACGAACAGAGGTGTGAAATATGAGTGGTTTCTCAGAATTATTATCAGAATACGCAAGAAGAGGAGTATATACTAAAAGGCAGCTTGCAGATATGTGTGACATAGACAGGACGTTGCTGCAAAAGATAATGTCAGGGGAGAGAAAGCCTAAGAATGAGGAAGTTGTTATAAAAATTGCAAGTAAATTGGCAATTTCTGCTGAAGAGTTGAAAAGTCTGCTTGAAGAATATCATATACTTGATGTTGGGTCTGATATATATTATCAGAGAAAAGAAGTAGAAAACTTTATAAAGGATTTCTACAGAGGTATTAAGAATCCACCAAGAAGCGAATCATTCAGCGTAACTGCAACGGATAATCAGGTTGATGGAATATCCTGCAAAAAAGGTAAGTTTAACATAATGAACAGGATGTACAATGCATTTGCAAAAGCAATTGCTGACAGCATAGATAATCCTGAAATTATATTATATATGCAGCCTCAATATGATGATGTTATTTCAGCATTACTTAATGTATGTAATAAGAATACAATAATAAGACAGGTTGTATGCCTCGGCAATGGTAATGAGCGGAACACTATAAGGAATAATATGGAGATATTCCACAAGCTGCTGCCTATGGCACTTTCAGACAGTGATTATCAGGTGAGATTTTTTTATGAGAATGTCAATTCACACAGGAATGCAATGCAGATATTTTCAAATTACATAATTGTTAATAAAACAGTGATTATGTTTGACTATGAAGAAGAAAATGCTGTATTTATTGATAATCAGGATTTCTATAATATAGTAAGTGAAAGTTTTGAGAATATATGGAAAAAATCAGAGATGCTTATAAGAAGACATGGCGATATCATGGAATATATTAAAGGCTTTTTTTCGGAAGGAAAGAAGTACTACACAACACTTGAGTATGATCCATGTGTAACATTCGGATTTACAAGAGAGATATGTGACCTGCTTCTTATAAAAGATTTTCCTAACCGCGATGTGTACATAGACAGCTTTATGGATAGCATAGTTAAAATCAAAAACTGGGTCGTGGATGAAAAAAGACCTATGAAGGTGTTCTTTACAAGGAGTGGGCTGAAGAATTTCATGGAGACAGGAATACTCGGCAAGTATCCTATGGAGATGTGGGATAAGCCTGTTCCGCCGGATATGCGTGTCGACCTTATGGAAGCGGTCCTGTATGCAATGAAAAACGGCGCATATGAAGCATTTGTTGTAAATGATGATATGTTTGGAATGACACCAAAGGAACTGATTGAAATAAGGGCAGATGGCAGTATGGTGATGACACGTGGTGTAGAGAGCGGCGATATGCACTTTATGGAAGTGCGGGAGCAGGGAATTGTATCGGCATTTGAAGATTTCTTTCAGAATTTTGAAACTGACAGCCGCGTTATAGCAGGAGAATTGGCATACAATTATATATATGATGAAGTTGAACAATATAAGCTAAAAATCTTTTTTGCGGGTGGGGGGACAGCCTCATAAAGAAACCTGAAGAATGGTAGGACGCACAGCACTCACAACGGCCAGCAGCAGAAAATAATATAGAGAATAATATCAGACCGGCGTAATATAATATACTGAGTTGCAACGGAGCCCGGTATATGAGTAGACACAGAAATATATTATTAATGGTAGTATTTGTTGTGATGGCTGTTCTGGCATGTATCCCGGCAGAGAATATTAATGCTGATAATAAGTATATTAGCAGCGCGTGGAATGGAACAGCTGATGTGGCGGAAGAAACGGATGCAGGAGCAGATGCGGACCTCGGGTATCCGGAAGTATATACATACGAGAACGTAGTTGCCTTAACCTTCGATGACGGACCCGGGCAGTCAACAGAAAAACTGCTTGACGGGCTTAAGGAGAGGAATGTGAAGGCAACTTTTTTTCTGGTGGGAGAGAATATTGAAGGTAATGAAGAGATAGTAAAAAGGATGTATGACGAGGGGCATCTTATCGGCAATCATACATTCAGCCACGTTCAGCTTACGGCAGTATCTGAAGGAAAAGCCCTTGAAGAGGTGAATGAGACTAATGAGGCAATCAAAGCAATAACTGGAGTCCGGCCGTATTATATAAGACCGCCATATGGAATGCTGAGTTCATGCATGGCGGAAGAGATTGACATGCAGAGTGTCCTGTGGACGGTTGACCCCGAGGATTGGAATACATCTGACTGCGGTGCCGTTGTCAGGCATGTTGTGAAAAATGCAAAGAATGGTGACATAATACTGATGCATGACATATTTGATTCATCAGTTACTGCGGCACTTGAGATAGTAGACCGTCTTAAGGAGAAGGGATATGTTTTTGTGACGGCGGATCAGCTTATTCTTGATTAGGGCTTGATTTTTTGCCTGTTTCATATTATTATACAATAAATGCGTTGAGGAAGAGGAGTACCTGACAGCTATCGCAAGAGAGAACGGCTCACAGGCTGCAAGGCTGTTTCGTGAATGGTCAGGGAAGGTAGCTTCTTAGCAGCACATCTGAACAGCAGAAGACAGGCAGAGCTTAAGTAGGATGTGACGGGGTGACTGACGTTATTACAGTTGACAAGGCCGAAAGGTGAAGTAAGGTGGTACCGCGTTAATACGCCCTTGCATTGCAGAGTTCCTGTAGTGCAGGGGCTTTCTGTTTAGTTGGTGCATTTTTGCACATGTGATAATCAGATATTAATCTGATGTTCACACTAATCTTATAAGATAAAGACAGATTGAAAAGAATGGAGAAGAAGGATGAGCAGGAATCTCGAAAAGAATTATGACCCTTCAGCAATAGAGGACCGTCTCTATCAGAAGTGGCTCGACAAGAAGTACTTCCATGCGGAAGTAGACAGAAGTAAGAAACCATTTACAATAGTTATGCCGCCTCCGAATATAACAGGTAAGCTGCATATGGGACATGCACTTGACAACACAATGCAGGATATCCTTATAAGATTCAAGAGAATGCAGGGATATGAAGCATTATGGATTCCGGGAACTGACCATGCAAGTATCTCAACGGAGGTTAAGGTAATCAATGCACTTAAGGAAGAAGGCATTGATAAGAATGAACTCGGACGTGAAGGCTTCCTCAAGCGTACATGGGAGTGGAAGAAGCAGTATGGCGGAACAATAACAAGCCAGCTTAAGAAGATGGGTTCTTCCTGTGACTGGGACAGAGAGCGTTTTACAATGGATGAGGGCTGCTCTAAGGCTGTACAGACAGTATTTATCAATCTTTATAAGAAAGGTCTTATCTACAAGGGTTCAAGAATCATCAACTGGTGTCCTGTATGTAAGACATCTATCTCAGATGCTGAGGTTGAATATGAGGAGCAGGCAGGACATTTCTGGCATATCAAGTATCCAATCGTAGGAACAGATGATGCCATCATCATCGCAACTACACGTCCTGAGACACTTATCGGTGACTCGGCGCTTGCAGTAAATCCTAATGATGACAGATACAAAGACCTTGTCGGAAAGATGGTTGAACTGCCTCTTATGAACCGCCAGATTCCTATTATTGCAGATGAATATGTAGATATGGAATTTGGTACAGGTGTTGTTAAGATTACACCTGCACATGACCCTAACGATTTCCAGGTTGGCAAGAGACACAATCTCCCTGAGATTAATATGCTCAATGATGATGCTACTATTAATGAAAATGGTGGCAAATATGCCGGAATGGACCGTTATGAGGCACGTAAGGCGATGGTTGAGGACCTTAAGGCAGCAGGACTTCTTGTTAAGGTTGAGGATCATGTACACAATGTAGGTACACATGACCGCTGCAAGACTACTGTTGAGCCTATGATTAAGCAGCAGTGGTTTGTTAAGATGGATGAGCTTATAAAGCCTGCAGCTGAAGCAGTTAAGAATGGCGATATCAAGCTTATGCCTGAGAGAATGGAAAAGACATATTTTAACTGGACAGATAATATCCGTGACTGGTGTATATCAAGACAGCTCTGGTGGGGACACAGAATCCCGGCTTATTACTGTGATGACTGTGGTGAGATGGTTGTGTCAGATACTGAGACAACAGTATGTCCTAAGTGTGGCGGACATATGACACAGGACCCTGATACACTGGATACATGGTTCAGTTCAGCACTCTGGCCTTTCTCAACGCTTGGATGGCCTGAAAAGACTGAGGAGCTTTCATATTTCTATCCTACAGATGTGCTTGTAACAGGATATGATATCATATTCTTCTGGGTAATCAGAATGATTTTCTCAGGCTATGAGCATATGGGCGAGAAGCCATTCGGTAAGGTATTGTTCCATGGCCTTGTAAGAGATTCACAGGGACGCAAGATGAGTAAGTCTCTTGGCAATGGTATCGACCCGCTTGAAGTAATTGACAAATATGGTGCAGATGCACTCAGACTTACACTGATAACAGGCAATGCACCGGGTAACGATATGCGTTTCTACTGGGAGCGTGTAGAAGCAAGCCGTAACTTTGCAAACAAGGTATGGAATGCTACAAGATTTATCATGATGAATGACCCTGAAGGCAGGATTAAGCCTGGCAACATCAAGGTTAACGGCAATGGCGGAAGCAGCAGCGCATATAAGCTTCCTGAGAATCTCACAGCAGCAGATAAGTGGATTCTTTCAAGAATGAATAAGGTTGTTGCGGAAGTTACAGAGAACATGGAAAAATACGAACTTGGAATAGCAGTTTCAAAGCTTCAGGACTTCATCTGGGATGAATTCTGTGACTGGTACATTGAGATGGTTAAGCCAAGACTTTACAATGACGAAGATACAACCAAGGATGCAGCAGTATGGACACTTAAGACTGTTCTTGTTGATGCTCTTAAGATGCTTCACCCATATATGCCATTCGTAACAGAGGAGATATTCTGCAACCTTCAGGATGATGAGGAATCAATAATGATTTCTGACTGGCCTGCATATAAGAAGGAGTTGGAATTCGCAGAGGATGAGAATGCAATCGAGACAATCAAAAATGCAGTCCGCAATATCCGCGCATTAAGAACAGATATGAATGTAGCACCTTCAAGAAAGGCTAAGGTATATGTTGTATCTGAGAATAACAGCGTAAGACAGATATTCGAGAACGGCAGAGTATTCTTTGCAACACTCGGATATGCAAGTGAAGTATGCGTACAGAGCGATAAGACAGGAATTGCAGATGATGCGGTATCAACAGTCATCCCTGAGGCTGTAATCTATATGCCATTTGCTGACCTCGTAGATGTCAAGGCTGAGATTGAGCGTCTTGAAAAAGAAGAAAAGCGTCTTAACGGAGAGATTGCAAGATGTAACGGCATGCTTAACAACGAGAAGTTTACAAGCAAGGCACCTCAGGCAAAGATTGATGAGGAGAAGGCAAAGCTTGTAAAATATACGCAGATGCTTGAGCAGGTTAAGGAAAGACTTGGACAGCTTAAGTAAGCCGGAACCTGTATGGCATATATAGTGATTTGGAGTCAGATATATGGAAAGAGTTTTCTTTCACGTTGATGTAAACAGCGCATTTTTATCATGGTCAGCCCTTAAGCTGCTTGAGGAAGGCCATGATGACCTGCGGCTTATAGCTTCTTGTGTCGGCGGGGATGAGAAATCAAGACATGGAATAGTGCTCGCCAAGAGCATCCTTGCCGCACAGGCAGGGGTGCGCACCGGCGAGCCTTTGTATATGGCAAGGAAAAAGTGTCCGGGGCTTGTTACAGTAAAACCGCAGTTTGACTGGTATGTGAAGAACAGCAGGGCGATGATAGCGATAATGCAGGAATTCACACCTGACGTGGAACAGTACAGTATTGATGAGGCATTCCTTGATATGACCGGAATGCAGACGCTGATGGGGCCGCCGTTTGAGGCAGCAGCAAGGCTTAAGGACAGAATCAGGGATGAGCTTGGCTTTACTGTCAATATAGGAATATCATCTAACAGACTGCTGGCAAAGATGGCATCTGATTTTGAAAAGCCTGATAAGATACATACGCTGTTTCCTGATGAGATAGACAAAAAAATGTGGCATCTTCCGGTGGGAAGCCTGTTTGGAGTAGGAAAAAGCACTGCAAAGGCACTGAATAATATGGGCTTTTATACAATCGGAGATGTTGCGGCGGCAGACAGGGGGCTGCTTGTGTCGAAGCTCGGCAAGATGGGCGATATGGCATGGAATTATGCCAACGGAATTGAGTCAGTTGCGATTGTAAGGCGTGAAGCCAAAGAAAACAGCTATGGTAACAGTGTCACAACCGGCGAGAATGTGTCATCCATAGATGTTGCACTTGGGATAATTATGTCACTTGCAGAGAGTGTTGCGCTTAGGCTGAGAACTGACGGCAAAAAAGCGGGAGTTGTGACAGTAACGCTTGTGGATGCTGAGTTCAACAGGCATTCGCATCAGTGTAGTCTTGAATATCCTACCAATACAACTGATGTAATATATGAGAATGCGCAGCAGCTTCTGTATGAGATGTGGAAGGCTGACAGACCGGTAAGGCTTATAGGTATATCGGCAGGAAAGGCTGCACATGAGGAATTCGAGCAGATGAGCCTGTTTGCGGATGAACGTACTGATAAGCTCAAAAAGCTGGATGCAGCCATGGATGAGATACGCAATAAATTCGGTGAAGAAGCGGTTGTCCGGGCAAGACTTCTTGGAAGTGAAAAGCATGAAAGACTGAGCAAAGCAAAGAATGCACAAAAAAGGAGAAATGATGAATAAAGCTGTTATATTTGACCTTGACGGTACTCTGTGGGATTCGGCAGAGCAGGTTGTGTGGGGCTGGAATAAGACATTTGAAGAAGAGGGCGTTGATAAAAGAACAACTGTCGGAGAGTTGAAAAGTCTTATGGGAAAGCCTATGGAGGCAATAATAGAGGCACTTGTGCCGGATATGGAGCCACAAAGAAGAACAGGACTTCTTGAGAGATGCTGCCGCAACGAGGAAGCAAGGCTGCTTGAAAAAGGCGGAATACTGTTTCCGGATATCACAAGGACTTTAACTATGCTGCGTGACGAAGGCTATCATCTTTCGATAGTCAGCAATTGTCAGGATGGATATATAGAAACATTTCTTGAACATCACAAGATGCAGCCATTCTTTGATGACTATGAATGTCCGGGCAGAAGCGGAATGCTTAAAGCGGAGAACATAAAACTCGTCATGGAGCGCAATAGAATAGAAAAAGCAGTATACGTTGGAGACACACAGGGCGACGCAGACGCATGCACCAAAGCAGGTGTGCCGTTCATCTGGGCGAGATATGGCTTTGGGGATGTAAAAGATGCACAGTATGTTATAGATTCACTTGCAGAGCTGCCGGATGTAGTCAGGGAGGTATTATAATGGAATTCGATAACGTCCTTAAGGAAAGAAGAAGTGTGAGAAAGTACAAGGCTTCAGCAGTCACAGGAGAGCAGCTTGAAAAGCTTATTCAGGCCGCACAGTATGCTCCGTCATGGAAGAATCTGCAGACATCAAGATATTATGTGATAGATGCCCCTGATGTCGTTGCAAATCTTAAGAAGGAATGTCTGCCGGAATTTAATGCTGCTAATGTCGCCAATGCGCCTGCACTTATAGTCACAACATTTGTAAAGAATGTATCAGGATACACTATTGAAGGTCAGCCCCGCAACTGTCTCTTATACACATCTCCGAGCCCACGAGACTCCTGAGCATCTCG
>ERZ1027059.871-NODE-871-length-9224-cov-5.075145_pt1 | contig 9224 bp, 9 predicted proteins | sample MGYA00519425_ERZ1027059 | MGnify/ENA primary metagenome ERZ1027059 (study PRJEB26926, sample SAMN06164566) | human gut metagenome | biome: ENVO:00009003; feature: ENVO:2100002; material: ENVO:00002003 | host: Homo sapiens | place: USA | collected 2012 ... | reverse complement strand
GCAATGGCACCTTTAACAATATCATATCTGTGAGCAATATTATGAAAATCTGAACCAATATGGCTAACATAGTCGTTGCCGTTTCTGTTGTTAATTATAAATTGTGTCCAATCAAGGTCAGTTTCAGTAAATGACAGAATGTTGCATGTGTTATTTGCTGCTAGCTCATTGAATTCATATGTTAACACATAAGGCTTAACATGTTCGGCACGCATGTAACTATTTGTTTTGTTAGCTTTATTAACTGCTGTGCTTTTTGCAAATTCTAATGAAGGTGTAGTGTAGAAGCCCTGTCCAAAATCAACTTTTAGCTTACCCTTGGATAGGGATATCCCATTTTTAATTATATTATCAGCTCCAGAGGAAATAGTACCATGATATAATAGCATAACTGCTCCTTACATTCTAATAATTACTATAATAAACTACAATTCGAGTATAATCTACATAAACTGCAACAATACCGTATTATGAGTACAATGACAGAGATATAGCAGATATAAAAACTGCGAACGGAAGTTCCGACTTTTGTACTCAGAAGATAGGTGATAATATATAGAAAAACATCAGGAGGACTAATCAATGGTAAAACATGTAATATTGTGGAAGCTTGATGAGAAGCTTACGGACAGTGAGAAGGATCAGGTTAAGGCAGGAATTAAAGAAGGACTTGAAGGGCTTGCAGGCCAGATACCGGGACTTGTAGACATAACAGTAAGAACAGAAGGTCTGCCCAGCTCTAATGTGGATGTGATGCTTGATTCAACATTTGTGGATGCAGAAAGCCTTAAGGGATACGCAACACATCCGAAGCACGTAGCGGTTGCGGACGGCAAAGTGAGACCGTACACGGTATTAAGGTCCTGTATGGATTACGAAATCTGATAATTCAGTGCTGTATCTGACTAATTCACGCACGTGATTAGGAATAACGTACTATCTGTGATATAATTTCTAAAAGTTTTATCTGCAACTGACAGAATATTGATTAAGTTGCAGGTTATACAGGCGCTAATTATTGCATAGCAGAGTGGGGATTATATGCAGAGCATGATACGAAAGCTTAGGCTTGAACGTAATATGAGCCAGAAGCAGCTCGCGAAGGTTATAGGGACATCACAGCAGACTATAAGCAGGATAGAGAATGATGTAATGAGTTCTCCTGTTGACCTGCTTGTTAATATAGCGGATTTATTTGATGTTTCGGTTGATTATCTGCTTGGACGCAGAGTAAGGATACATAAAAGATAATCAGGATAATGGGACAAAGGATTACAGGATAACAGCAGGCATGCCTCGCAAGTGGACTTATACAATCATAAGCCATCATGCAAGACATGCCTGCTGTAATTTTGTCAGTTAATGAAAATCCTCATCTCCGCCAAAAGGACGGTCATCATCATCAAAATCATCAGGTGTAAGTGCGGTACCATCATCGTGATGTCCGGCATTATCTACGATATTCTCTCTGCTGACAACACGCTTTGACTCACGCTGTGTCTCAATAAGATCTGAGAGCAGAGCTTTGACTTCACGTGGCTTCTTAATATTAACAATATCAAAGTCGCCGAGGGTCTTGTCACCGGAACAGCAGTGAATGGTGCCGATTCCGAACATCTTCTGGAATAGATTGCGCTTAAGCGATATATCCATAATTCTGTAAAGACGAACCTCATCTTCGGTTGTTGAGAAAAATCCCTGCTTGATATAGAGAACTTCATTAGTTGCCGAATATGATGTAAATGTAAACGGAAGCCCAAAGAAAGTGATTCGCTTCCTGTCATGCCAGATTGGCTCAGTTGTATTTTTCATTGATATAACCATCCTTTTAAAATATTTGATACATCACCTTTATTATCCTTTTTTGAATATAATGTGTCAAGTGAAACTGCGATAAAATATAAACAGTAGTCCACAGTATATAAGAGCCGCAGCACAGGCACCGGCAATAAGGCAGAAAATGTACGGAACAGCCATTGATAGGGCAAGAATGCATGCAAGGACGGAACCGCATAATGCAACTGCCAGTGACAGGACAGGAACAACGATTGCTCTCACAGGGCTGAAGCTGAAGTGGTATAATCTTAGAAGAAATATTACATATGCACCCGTAAGAAAGCACTGGCTTACAAGAAGTCCCCACATATATCCGGTTATTTTATATGACGGTATCAGAAAAATGATAAATGCAATCCGCATGAGTGTGGATATAATGCCGCACACGAATGTATATCCGGTTTTTCCGAGACCGTTGAGTATTCCTGTGAGAGTTGTATTTATATAAAGAAACGGACAGAGCCATGCAAGAACTCTCATAAAATCAGCAACAAGATTATTGTGGAATATAAGCGCCCCAAATGGTGCACCATAAGTTATAAAACCGCCAATGCAGAAGATTCCCATCGCGAGCGCCATTTCAATTGATGTAGAGATTGTCCGGGAGATCATCCCGCTGTTGTCAGAAGACTGTGCTTTTGACACGGACGGGAGCAGCATCACTGCCGCTGACTGGGTTATTGTGGCAGGAAATGCTATGAATGACATTGCCATTCCGGTGAGCACTCCATATGCACTTAATGCATCAAAACTGCTCATTCCTGATACTGTAAGCTGTGCGGGAATTAATATTGCTTCTCCGCTCTGGAGAAGAGTCAGAAGAATCCTGTTACATGAAATGGGAAGAGCCATTCCTGTAATATCACGGATATGCGGTTTGATATTCCTGAATACAGGGCGGAAATGCTGTCCGACGGTGGCACACAGCAGGCAGAAAAGACCGGATGTAATCTCACCAGCGACAATTCCGGCAACTGCGATAACGGGCGTGACAGGAAGTGAATTCTTATTAAGAAAGAATGCAATTGCAAGAACACTGCCAACGCGTGCAAACTGTTCAAATAACTGCGAGACTGCGGGAACTTTTGCATCTCCGGTACCGTAATAATATCCGCATATGCACTGATGCAGACAGGCAAAAGGTATTGATACTGATATTACAAGAACGAGTGATCCGGCGTTCTCATTAAGCAGAAGACGTTTTGCTATAAAGGCTGCGTTGTGGTATATTATGTATGAAGTGACAAAAGCAAGCGACAGAGACATGATAAGACCGGCAGTAAGTATTCCGGCCTTATTTTTTTCTTTTGCACAGAAACGTGATATTGCATTCTCGATTCCCATAGAGCAGACGGCCATTGCAATACCGGTTATTGGAAATACAAGCTGGTAGAGCCCTATTCCTTCTGCACCAATGACGCCTGACAGGAATATTTTATAATAGAACCCCATCAGCTTACTTATTAGCCCGGCGATAGTAAGTATGAGAGTTCCCTTTACAACAGAATTTTTAAAAATGTGATTTAGAGGCATGGCAGGCGGTCTCCGCAGCAGAATTTGATTATTTGTAATCTATATGAAAATGACTAATAAAATATGCTTGACACATTGTGGCGCTCATAGTAGAGTGAGCACATGATTGTCATTCCAAGAAGGAGGAGTAATGGCAGATAGCAGAGTAGTTTATCTTGACAATGCAGCAACGACACCGGTAAGACCTGAGGTTGTTGAGGAGATGATACCGTATTTTACGGAGAATTATGGCAATCCGTCAGGAATATACAGGACAGCAGCAAAGGCAAAACAGGCAGTAGCACAGGCAAGGCAGACAATAGCATCAACAATCAATGCAAAGCCTGAGTGTATCTATTTTACGGCTGGCGGTTCGGAATCGGATAACTGGGCACTTAAGGGGATAGCTGAGAGCCTGGCATCCGTGGGAAAGCATATAATTACTACAAAGATTGAGCATCATGCGATACTTAATACATGCAGTTATCTTGAAAAACAGGGTTTTGATATAACATATCTTGATGTTAACGAGAATGGGCTTGTCAATCCTGATGTAATAGAAAGAACGATAAGACCTGATACGATTCTCATATCGGTTATGCTTGCTAATAATGAGATTGGTACAATCCAGCCGGTAGAGCAGATAGGAAAGATAGCAAGGGAAGCGGGTGTTCTGTTCCATACTGATGCGGTACAGGCATATACGCAGATCCCAATAGATGTTCAGGCCATGAATATAGATCTTATGAGTACGAGCGGACATAAGATTAATGGACCAAAGGGAATCGGATTCCTTTATATAAGGGAAGGTGTTAAGATTCATTCGTTTATTCATGGCGGAGCGCAGGAACGCAAGAGGAGAGCCGGAACTGAGAATGTTCCCGGTATAATCGGAATGGCAAAGGCTGCACAGATGGCAGCGGATGATATGGAAGAGCGTACAGCACGTGAGCGTAAGCTGCGCGATTACATGATAGAACACATATTAAAAGAGATACCTTATACAAGGCTTAACGGAGATGCGGTTAAGAGGCTTCCGGGTAATGCCAACTTCAGCTTTCAATTCGTTGAGGGTGAGTCACTGCTTATAATGCTTGATATGGATGGAATATGTGCATCAGGAGGTTCTGCATGTGCATCAGGGTCGCTCGACCCGTCACATGTACTGCTTGCGTTAGGCCTGCCTGATGACATAGCAAGAGGCTCATTAAGACTGACTCTCGGAGCGCAGACAACGCGTGAGGATATAGATTATGCAATTGAGAGAATAAAGGCGAATGTCGGGCGCATCAGAAGTATGTCACCGGAATACGAATGCTTTACAAGTCACAGATAATAAAGGAGATAACAGTGAAAGAAAGAGTAGTGGTAGGTATGTCAGGAGGAGTTGATTCCTCCGTGGCTGCCTGCCTTCTGAAGGAACAGGGATATGATGTAATAGGTGTAACGATGCAGATCTGGCAGGACGAGGATTCGTGCTCCATGGAAGAAAATGGCGGCTGCTGCGGATGGAGTGCGGTTGAAGACGCAAGGCGTGTGGCACAGCAGCTTGATATTCCGTATTACGTTATGAATTTTAAAAATGAATTCCGGGAAAATGTTATTGAATATTTTGTCAATGAATATAAAAACGGAAGAACGCCGAATCCATGTATAGCATGTAACAGATATGTGAAGTGGGAGTCACTGTTAAAGAGAAGCATGGAGATTGGTGCAGACTACATTGCAACGGGACATTATGCGAGGATTGAGCAGCTTCCCAACGGCAGATATGTTGTGCGTAATTCGGTAACGGCTGCAAAAGACCAGACATATGCGCTCTACAATCTTACGCAGGAGCAGCTTAGGCACACACTTATGCCTATAGGTGAGTATGACAAAGAACATATAAGACAGATAGCTGCACAGCGTGGACTTATGGTTGCCAACAAGCCTGACAGCCAGGATATATGCTTTGTCCCGGATGGAGATTATGCCGGATTTATCATGAATTCGGATTATGCGCAATCATGCAGCAAAGCGTGCATACCGGGGAATTTTGTTAACCTTGCCGGAGAGGTCATAGGACGTCATAAGGGATATCTGCATTATACAATAGGACAGCGTAAGGGACTTGGCCTTGCAATGGGTCACCCTGTGTTTGTTGTTGATATAAGACCGGAGACAAATGAAGTTGTAATAGGAGATAATTCGGACTGCTTTTCGGACAGACTGGTTGCTGACAGACTTAATTTTATGGCTGTTGACAGACTGACAGAGCCGAAGCATCTTATGGCAAGAATCAGATACAGCCACAAGGGTGGAGAATGTACGGTAAGAATGATTGATGATGACAGAATAGAGTGTGTGTTTGACGAACCACAGCGGGCGGTTACCAAAGGACAGGCAGTTGTACTGTATGAGGACGGACATGTATTCGGCGGTGGTACAATAATTGGCTGATACAGTTGGATTACAAAAAGTAAATTGACAATATATGTATACAAAGCTTAAAATAACAGTGCTATTGATAATGATAATCAATAGCACTGTTTTACGTTGACCAGCCGGATAAAATTTTTAAGATAAAAAATATTGAAAGGTCGTAATGCATATGACGCTTGATAAACTTGAAGTAGGAATGGATGCCATAATAAAGTCAGTTGACTGCGATGAGGCATCACTGAGAAAACACATCCTTGACATGGGGCTTACACCGGGAACGGAAGTAACACTTGTGAAGGTGGCTCCTATGGGAGACCCTCTGGAACTGAGGGTGCGCGGGTATGAGCTTACGCTGCGCAAAGACGATGCTGCGAGAATAGAACTTACCGATCATACATGATGCACACGAATACAGACGTAACAACGAACGAAGAACGCAGGTTAACCATCCAGGAGTAGGAGAAGATGATGGAAAAAAGTATACAACATTGAAACGGGGAGAGGAGATACCGGAAGGAACAGTCATAAGATTTGCCCTTGCGGGTAACCAGAACTGCGGAAAGACAACACTTTTTAACCAGCTGACAGGCTCTAACCAGCATGTAGGCAATTTCCCGGGTGTGACGGTTGACCGCAAAGACGGAGCAATTAAAAATCATCCGGATACTATGGTTACAGACCTTCCGGGAATATATTCTCTTTCACCGTATACAAGTGAGGAGATTGTAACAAGAGAATTTATTCTGCGTGAACATCCTGATGCAATTATAAATATTCTTGATGCAACTAATATTGAACGTAACCTGTACCTTACAATGCAGCTTATAGAACTTGACATACCTATGGTACTTGCACTTAACATGATGGATGAGGTTACGGCTAACGGAGGAACGATACATGTAAATGAACTCGAGGCGCAGCTTGGAATTCCTGTAGTACCTATATCTGCAGCTAAGAATGAAGGAATAAGTGAACTTGTAGAGCATGCAATTCATGTAGCAAGATACAGGGAGCATCCGGGAAGGCTTGATTTTTGTGATGAGAACGGCAGGGATAATGGTGCTGTACATAGATGTATACACGCAACAATACATCTTATCGAAGACCATGCCAAAAGAGCGGGAATACCGGTAAGATTTGCGGCAACTAAGCTTATGGAGGGTGACAGCCTGATTCTCGGCCAGCTTGGCCTTGATGAGAATGAGAAGGAAATGCTTGAGCATATTATAGTGCAGATGGAAGATGAGAGTGGCAGCGACAGGATGGCTGCACTTGCTGACATGCGGTTCAGGTTTATTGAAAATCTGTGCGATGAGACTGTTGTAAAGCCTAATGAGAGTAAAGAACATATAAGAAGTGAGAAGATTGACAGAATACTCACAGGCAGATATACGGCAATTCCTTCATTTATAGCAATTATGGGGCTTGTGTTCTGGCTTACATTCGGAGTAATAGGTGCATGGCTTTCAGATATTATGGAGATGGGAATAGACTGGTTTACCAATGTGTGTGATGCAGGACTTGCGAGTTACGGAATTAATCCTGTTGTACATTCTCTTGTGATTGACGGTGTATTTGCCGGAGTTGGAAGTGTACTGAGCTTCCTGCCTGTTATAGTGGTATTGTTCTTTTTCCTGTCAATACTTGAAGACAGTGGTTATATGGCAAGAGTGGCATTCGTTATGGATAAGCTTCTTCGTAAGATTGGCCTTTCGGGAAGAAGCTTTGTACCAATGCTTATCGGATTTGGATGTTCGGTGCCTGCAATTATGTCTACGAGGACACTTCCGTCAGACAGAGACCGCAAGATGACAATTATGCTTACACCATTTATGAGCTGTTCGGCAAAGCTGCCAATCTATGCACTCTTTACGGCTGCATTCTTCCCTGATAACGGGGCTGTTGTAATGCTTCTTCTGTATATTACCGGAATTGTTACGGGAATACTGTTTGCGCTTATCCTTAAAGCTACGGCATTCAGAGGTGAACCTGTACCATTCGTCATGGAGCTGCCTAATTACAGAATGCCAAGCCCTAAGAGCGTAGTACAGCTTATCGGAGAAAAAGCAAAGGATTTTGTCACGAAAGCATTTACGGTAATATTTGTTGCGGCTGTAATTATATGGTTTTTACAGAGCTTTGATACAAGACTTAATGTCGTTGCAGATTCAAAAGACAGTCTGCTTGCGCTTATAGGAAGCTTTATATCACCTATATTCAGGCCTCTCGGAATAGATGACTGGAGAATATCAACGGCACTTATAACCGGATTTACAGCCAAGGAAAGTGTTGTAAGTACACTCACGGTTCTTCTCGGTGGTTCTACAGAAGCACTTACGACAATATTTACCAGATTTACAGCAGTTGTATTTCTTGTATTCTCACTTCTGTACACACCTTGCGTTGCCGCAATAGCAGCTGTTAAGCGTGAGATGAATGGAAAAGGAGCCGTAATTATAGTATTCCTGCAGTGCGCTATTGCGTGGCTGGTTGCTGCGGCAGTACATCTTGCAGGAACACTGATCGGACTTGTCTGAATGGATTTTTGTATGACGGATATATATATAATATATGGACGGAGAGTTATAAATGGATATTTTGAGTATTATTATCCTTGTACTTCTTGCAATATGGTTTGTTGCTGCTGTAATATATATGATAAAGAATAAAGGCGGATGTTCATGCGGTGGCAGCAGCTGCGGAAGCAGTACGGATTGCAGGAATGGCTGTGGCGGCTGTAATGGGTGTAAGAGATGTAATCCGTCGGAAAGGGGCTGAGATATGTGGTTTGATGAATCGGTTTTCTATCAGATATATCCGCTGGGATTCTGTGATGTGCTTGTCGGTAATGACGGTCAGCATGCAAGCCCTGTCGGGGAGCATGCAAGAATAAAAAAGGTTGTGGACTGGATACCGCACATAAAGAAGCTTGGAGCTGATGCGATATACTTTTCCCCTGTGTTTGAAAGTGATTACCACGGATATGATACGAGAGACTACACTAAGATTGATAACAGACTTGGAAGCAATGAGGATTTTGCCAATGTGGTCAGAACACTTCATGAGAATGGAATAAAGGTTGTTATTGACGGAGTGTTCAACCATGTCGGAAGAGGCTTCTTTGCATTTCAGGATGTGCTTGCCAACAGAGAGAATTCCGGATATAAGGACTGGTTTTTTGTTAACTTTGGCGGTAATAATGATTATAATGACAGACTCTGGTATGAAGGATGGGAAGGCTATTATAATCTTGTGAAGCTTAATCTTCGCAACAATGACGTTGTTGAATATCTGCTGTCATGCGTTAAGCAGTGGATTGAAGAATTTGACATAGACGGAATAAGGCTTGATGTCGCATATTGTCTTGATCATGACTTTATGAGAAGATTAAGAGCACATGTTGCTGTCTCTTATACACATCTCCGAGCCCACGAGACTCCTGAGCATCTCGT
>ERZ1027059.863-NODE-863-length-9304-cov-3.569791_pt1 | contig 9304 bp, 7 predicted proteins | sample MGYA00519425_ERZ1027059 | MGnify/ENA primary metagenome ERZ1027059 (study PRJEB26926, sample SAMN06164566) | human gut metagenome | biome: ENVO:00009003; feature: ENVO:2100002; material: ENVO:00002003 | host: Homo sapiens | place: USA | collected 2012 ... | reverse complement strand
GCTCAGGAGTCTCGTGGGCTCGGAGATGTGTATAAGAGACAGCTTTACACAAATAACGGAGTTGTCGGCAGTGGAAATGTAACAGAATATATCTATGGCAGTAATACAGTTCTTCCGACAGATATTGCAAGAAAAGGCTGCACATTTGCAGGCTGGTATGACAATAAGACATTTGCCGGGGACGAGATAAAAGAAATTACTGCTACAGACAGCGGAGATAAGACATTCTATGCGAAATGGATGCCAAACACATATCATATCTCATATGTAACAAATGCCGGAGAAATAAAAAGTGGTAAAGTCGAGTCTTATATGTACAATACAGAGGTGACACTTCCAACAGATGTAAAAAAATCCGGAAGTGTATTTGTTGGCTGGTATGATAATGCTGAACTGGCAGGAACAGCCGTTGTCAAGATAAGTGCTTCTGATTTTGGAAATAAGACATTCTATGCAAAATGGAAAAATACTTCAAAAAATAATAACAACTATAGAAACGATGGTGATGGTGATGCTGATAATAATGGTGAAGATAACAATAATAACGGCGGTAACGATGCTTCTGCTAAAGAAGACAACGCAACGGCTGCATCGGGACAGTCAATCACTGTTAAGAAAGGTAACTGCAGCTACATCTATGGTTTTTACAACAAAAAGAAAAAAACAGTAGCTTTGAAAAAAGTTACAAATAATAAAATTGCTACAGCAAACATTCCTGCAACTATCAGATATAAGGGAATGTCATTGAAAGTAACAGCGATAAAAAATAATGTGTTTAGAAACTTTAAGAAGCTTAAAAAAGTCACATTTGGAAAAAATTTAAAGAGCATAGGAAATAGTGCATTTGCCGGATGCAGTAAGCTTTCTAATGTAAAAGCAGGAAAGAAGCTTGAAAAGGTCTATAGATATGCGTTCAAGAATGATAAAAAGCTCAAAAAAGTTTCAATAGCCTCAAAGAATTTCAAACTTTGCAAATATGTGTTCGAAGGTGTAAATCTTAATGTAACAGTAAAAGTGCCAAAGAGTAATGTAAGAAAACTCAAAAAAACATTAAAAAGCAAAGGACTGAAAAAAGCAAGAGTGGTAAAATTGTAAAAAGCGGACAATTTTCCTTAAGAATGTTAAATAGTACCTCAGAATATACTTGTAATAGCTGAGTTGGTGTGTTATAATCAAATCAGCAAAAATAAAAGGTAACAGTGTTATATGAACACCAAAACAAAACCCCATAAGGTGCGAACTTATGGGGTTTTTACTTTTTTGTTTGAGCAGTTTAAGCATCTGCTAGGCTAGTTGTCATTTAAAAATGCTTGTCTAACCACTTGCATATGTAGTAAGCAACTACACTTGCCACAACAGAACAAATAAAAGGTAACATATATAAACACCTCCTCTCCGTTGTCGGAGTGGAAATGACAACAAGTATAGTATATCAGATATGTTTCCGCATTTTTACAGACAAGCTGCTTTCATTCTCTTTATAACTTCTCTCACATACTCCTCCGGTTTTGAAACTTTTTTAGCTATATCCGGTATTGACATTTCACATTCTTCATACAATGTCTCGATTTTTCCTTCAAGTTTTCCATCAAGTTTCGCATTTTTCATAGAATTTTCCCATGCTCTGCACATATCAACAACCTCCTCTTTGTCATCCCCGGCAAATTTTGCCCCGGTTATTATATTTATCAATTCTACCGCTTCTTTTTCTACATGATTAAATCTTGAGTTTCCTTTTATCCAGCTACCGTCTTTATCACTCTGGTGTTTGATAAACTGCATTACTGCCCCTAAATCAGTTTTGAATTTATCAAAATTTTCGTCTGATATTTTTGCCGGTTCTATAAGATTTATCTTATAATCCGGTACATACGACAGTAATTCAACATTATCAACCGATAACATTTCATGTATGCTTTTTGCACCATCCCAGTCTTTATCACCAAAATATACTACCAATGTGATTACAGGCATTAATTTATCTTCCTTTTTTAACCCTGATAAAAATTCTTCTGAGTTTAACTTAATCTGCTTTTTCTTCGACCTGTCTCTATAAGACCGCTTTGCTTCTTCTACCTGCTTTGCATATTGTAATGCATCATAAAGCATATTTTTTACTGACATAGCATAATGGATTTTGTCCTGGTTTTCAATTCCAAGCACTACATAGACCGCCTCGTCATCCTTTGCCATAGACCACAACATAAGATTGTCTCTCAATTTCTGAACTGCCATATCAGCATCATTTCCATATGGCAATGCAATCTCTGCCGTATCTATTTTTTGCAATTCTTCAGGTTTTATTACCTGTCTTCCATCATAAATGTAAAAATTAAAGGCATCCGCTATAATATCCCTATGCGACATATACTGCTTTGTTGCTATATCGATTTTCCCCATAAATGTCTCCTTTCTTACATTATACATACTGTATAATAAAAATGCAATATTCCCTCCCAGTTTTTGCAAACACTTGTTCGCTTTTTGTATTTCTATATTATCACATGAATATATGTTCGTCAAGACATTTCATTCATGAAAGGATATTCGTGCTACGTACAATCATGTATTGACCCATCACACAAAAGCAATGATTGACTCTTTAATTTTATAATTTGATAATGTTTTTTTCTTATACATCACCTCTCAGTTTTTTACCATACAATAGTAAACATAATAAAAAAGACGGACTACCTATATATTAGATAGTCCATCTTTCCATATTCATGTTCTACTATATAAACTCTTTCTGCCACACTTGTAATCTTTGCGTATATTTTCTTTTATATCTTATCTACCCTTTTTTCATATCCAATTTCCTCAAAGATTACATCCCCATAAGTACATAAACACATTTACATAAGTATTGAAATACCTGTATATATCCAAATAATGCTTAACTCATATTTTTACTTCACCTTAACTTTTATGGTCTTACTCCATTTTCCTGTGTAACTCTTTCCTCCGAATTTTGCTATTGCTCTTATCCTGAGGTAATAAGTCTTTCCTTTTTTAAGTCCTTTGCCCTTATAACTTCCGCTCTTTAATGACGGCTTTGAAGCAAATGTCTTAACATTTTTAAACTGTTTGTTCAATGAATATTGTATCTGGCAGTTTGTGTTTTTCGTACTCTTTCCTTTCCATGTGCATTTTATTTTGCCGCCTGACAATGCTTTTACCTTGAAGTTTTGCACGGTTTCCGGCAGGACTTTTATTGTTACTTTTTTATCAAAGCAGTCCAACCGCCCATGGTTGCTTGCTTTGAACGTATTTAAGCCAAAGCACAATATATTGTTTTTGTATACAATATTCTTTCTATATTTGGTAGACACATAAGGTTTCTGGTGCTATAATATAATTCGGCTGTCACACAGGTGGCAGCCGGATACATCATATAATAATGTAAAGTAAGAGGGAGAATCAGTCCAATGAAGGTTATCAAGAGAAATGGACGGCAGGTCGAATATGACCGCAATAAGATTATCGTTGCAATCCAGAGAGCTAACGATGAAGTTGACGAAAAAGAAAAGATTACGGAGGGTCAGATTGAAAATATCGTTGCATCAATCGAGAACCGCAACGTAGACGCACTGAAAGTTGAAGATATCCAGGATATTATTGAGCAGAAGCTCATGGCTGAGCGCAAGTTCATTCTTGCCAAGACATATATCATCTACCGTTATACACGTGCTCTTGTCCGTAAGGCCAACACAACTGATGAATCTATCATGAGCCTTATCCAGAACAGCAACAAAGATGTAATGGAGGAGAATTCCAACAAGAACGCCACTATTGCTTCTACACAGCGTGACCTTATTGCCGGAGAGGTCTCAAGAGACCTTACAAGACGTATTCTTCTCCCTGAGAATATATCAAAAGCACATGACGAAGGCGTATTACATTTTCACGATTCAGACTATTTCGTACAGTCTATATTCAACTGCTGCCTTGTCAATATCGGTGATATGCTTGACAACGGAACAGTTATGAACGGCAAGCTTATTGAGACTCCTAAGAGTTTTCAGGTAGCATGTACTGTTGTCACACAGATTATTGCCGCTGTTGCTTCAAGCCAGTATGGCGGACAGTCTGTTGATATACGCCACCTTGGCAAGTATCTGCGTAAGAGCAGGCTTAAGTATGAAAAGCACTACAAAGAAAAGTATTCCGATATAATGTCACCTGAGATTATCCAGCAGTTTATTGCTGACAGGCTCTATGATGAGCTTAAGTCAGGCGTACAGACAATCCAGTATCAGATTAATACACTGATGACAACTAACGGACAGTCTCCATTTGTTACTCTCTTCCTTAATCTGGATAAGGATGACCCATACATTGAAGAGAATGCAATGATTATCGAAGAGATACTCCGTCAGCGTCTTGAAGGTATTAAGAATGAGAATGGTGTCTACATAACACCCGCATTTCCAAAGCTTATATATGTTCTTGATGAGCATAACTGTCTTAACGGAGGCAGGTATGATTACCTTACTGAGCTTGCCGTACGTTGTTCTGCAAAGAGAATGTATCCTGATTACATCTCTGCCAAGAAGATGCGCGAGAACTATGAAGGCAACGTATTCAGCTGCATGGGCTGCCGCAGTTTCTTAAGCCCATGGAAGGACGAGAATGGCAATTACAAGTGGGAAGGCCGTTTTAATCAAGGCGTTGTGTCGATTAACCTTCCTCAGATGGGGCTGATTGCAAGAGGTGATGAGGAGAAGTTCTGGGAGCTTATGGAAGAACGTCTTTCACTCTGCTTTGAAGCTCTTATGTGCAGACACCGTGCGCTTGAAGGAACTCTTTCTGATGTAAGTCCTATTCACTGGCAGTACGGTGCAATTGCCCGTCTTAAGAAAGGTGAGAAGATTGACAAGCTCCTTCACAATGGCTACTCAACTCTCTCACTCGGATATATAGGCCTGTATGAGCTCACCAGGCTCATGACCGGTGTAAGCCACACTGATCCTAAGGGTACTGAATTTGCGCTTAAGGTTATGAACCGCATGAGAGAAGCCACTGAGACATGGAAAAAGACAACAGGTCTTGGCTTCGGTCTTTATGGCACTCCTGCTGAGAGTCTCTGCTACCGTTTTGCCGAGATTGACCGCAAGCGCTTCGGCGTTATTAAGGATGTAACTGACAAGGGCTATTATACCAACTCCTATCATGTTGATGTGCGCGAGAAGATTGATGCATTTGAGAAGTTCTCATTTGAGAGCCAGTTCCAGACCATATCAAGCGGCGGTGCTATCTCATATGTTGAGATTCCTAATATGAAGAATAATATTCCGGCACTCCGTGAGCTTGTTAAGTTCATCTATGACAATATCCAGTATGCCGAGTTCAACACTAAGTCAGATTATTGTCATGTATGTGGCTTTGACGGAGAGATTATTATTAATGAAGACCTTGAGTGGGAATGTCCTCAGTGCCACAACAAGGATCATTCCAAGATGAATGTAACAAGACGCACCTGCGGTTATCTTGGTGAGAACTTCTGGAATGTCGGAAAGACTAAAGAGATTAATTCAAGAGTACTGCATCTGTAAAGTAACTGATTGGAGTATTATATTATTATGAATTACGCAGATATAAAATATTGTGATGTTGCCAATGGTCTTGGTGTCCGTGTATCCGTTTTTGTAAGCGGATGCACGCATCACTGCAAGAATTGTTTTAATGAGGTTGCCTGGGATTTTAACTACGGCAGCCCTTTTACTGAAGAAGTTATTGACAAGATTATTGATTACCTGAAGCCTTCATATATATCAGGTCTTACGCTGCTTGGCGGTGAACCGTTTGAGCATATCAACCAGCAGGGGCTTCTTCCTCTTGTGCGTAAGGTACGCAGCACTTATCCAGGCAAAGATATCTGGTGCTTTACCGGTTATGATTTTGAGAAAGACATTCTCGGACACATGTGCAAAGAATGGCCGGAGACTATGGAACTCCTCTCATATCTTGACGTTCTTGTAGACGGAAAGTTTGTTGAAGAGTTAAAGGATCTTACGCTTCGTTTCAAGGGCTCTTCTAACCAGCGCACAATCCTTGTACAGCCTTCACTCAAAGAAGGCCGTGTTGTTCTGTGGGATCCTTCCAAGGACACTCTTGAGCCACTTGAACAATAACCTATCAGAATAATCCAGAATAATTTAATAACACTTACAGCCGTCTGATGCGGCAGAACGGAGATTATATTTATGACACAGCAGGTTAGAATAAAGAAATTACACCCGGACGCAGTTATACCTACTTACGGAACACCATTTGCAGCAGGCGCCGATCTGTACGCATGCATGGATTCGTCCGTAACTATTGAGCCGGGCCAGACACAGTTTATACATACAGGTCTTTCGGTAGAGATTCCGGTAGGCTTTGCCGGTCTCGTATATGCAAGAAGCGGTCTTGCATGCAAAAAAGGCATCGCTCCTGCCAACAAGGTTGGTGTTATCGATGCCGATTACCGTGGCGAGATTATGGTAGCACTTCATAACCACTCATCAGAGGCCGTTACTATTGAAAGCTGCGAAAGAATTGCACAGCTCGTAATCACTCCGTTCCTCACAGCTCAATTTGAAGAGACTGATGAACTTGGTGATACTGAGCGTGGTGAAGGCGGATTCGGTTCAACAGGACGTAAGTAATCTAAAATGATTCTTCCTGAAAGCAATTATTCCATCATCCCTCATCCTGCCGAGTTCAGCAGACAGAGCGCTTCTGTCTACACCAAGATAGTCCGCCATCTGCTGCCGGTTATATGCAATATCGAATTCATCAGATTCGTTAATTTCTGACTGATATGACAGATATGACAGGACACGCTCCCTGATTGATTTGGGAGCCGTGTCCGTTATCTTCTGCATAAGTCTTATATTCTTGGATGCAATCGCCGTCACCAGATTGCTCACAAGCTTCGTATGAAACTGACATGCACCATGGCAGGTTGAAAGAACCTTTTCGATTCCTAATAATAATATCTCACTCTTCTCATCCGCTACAACCTCAGGTGTCATGGGAATATTCCTTGCACACGCAAAGCTCTCTGAAAAAAACTCTCCCGGCTTTGCATCTGACATTATATTATAATTACCGAACACATCGCTCTGCCCTATGTGGACTTTGCCGGAGAGAACAACACCAAGTGGAACATTTACATCACCTGTATGGAATACAACTTCATCTTTATCATACGTGCGTATCTCTGCACTCAGGCAGTCCAGCATATTCTCTATTGATTCATCGTCACAGCCTTGAAAAAGTACCGTCTTTTCAAGAAGCCCGTAATATTTCTTCATATCATAATTTTTAATACTGAATTTCTTAATGCTCATAAATTTATCTTTCCTCCGGCAAGCAGTCTTATTATGTTGTTGCAACAACATATTTTATCTTATTAATCTATTATACTCAATGCTGTTGATAAAAATTATTGAAATAAGGAGAATTTTATGATAAGAAAGATTATAACTATTGATGAAGAAAAGTGCACAGGCTGCGGTGCATGTGCCAATGCATGCCATGAAGGCGCAATAGGAATGGTGAACGGCAAAGCAAAGCTCCTGCGCGATGACTACTGTGACGGTCTTGGAGACTGCCTCCCTGCATGTCCTTCCGATGCAATATCATTTACTGAAAGAGAAGCTGCATGCTATGATGCCAAGGCTGTCGAAGCTGCCGGAGGACACAGCGGCGGTTCCAAGATTGGCAACTGGCCTGTCCAGATTAAGCTTGCTCCAATCAATGCGCCTTACTTCAGCAACGCTGACCTGTTAATCGCCGCTGACTGTACTGCTTATGCACATGCCAACTTCCACAATTCATTCATGGCAAACCGCATAACACTTATCGGCTGTCCTAAGCTCGACATGGTTGATTACAGTGAGAAGCTCGCTGCCATATTTTCATCCAACGAGATTAACAGCATAACTGTTGCGCGTATGGAAGTTCCATGCTGCGGAGGCATAGAATATGCCGTTAAACGAGCAATCGAGGCAAGCGGTAAGGATATAGCGCTGCGTGTCATGGTAATCTCAATTAACGGCCAGATTCTGTATTAGATATTATAATTATTAATCTATCTTGTTACGTTATTAAGCCATCTTCTCTGCTTATATCTTAAAGTTGAGAATGGCACCTTGAGTACTTCATCACTTAAGAGAAGTACATATACGAGCATCGGTGGCACCTTCAGCACAAATGCCGCAATGGCACCTGCTGTTATAGAAAAGCCCCACATGAAACCGACATCTATAAGCAGTCCAAACTTTGTGTCACCGCCTGCTCTGAATATACCGACAACAAGCACCGTATTGTATGACTGGAAAAACACAAAATATGTCATTACAAACATCATAAGTGACAGATACTCTGATGCCTCAGGTGTAAGTGACATAACTGCCAGAAGCACCGGCCTTACAATAAGAATAACCATTGAACCTATTGCTCCCACAATAAGGCTAAGACGTACAAATCTCGTTCCGTATTCTCTTGCAAGCTCCATCTTTCCTTCGCCTATTACTTTTCCAATCATAATTGCCGTTGCATTGGCAATTCCAAGTGCGAGCACTACCGCAAGCTGTCTTGCAACCTGCGCAGCGGAATTGGCTGCCGTCATACTGCTCCCGAGATGTCCGATTATTGCAGTTATCACTGCGCACCCGGAACCCCACATAAGCTCATTACATACTACCGGCACAGAGAACTTAACATAGTCCTTAAAGAGAAGTTCATCCTTCTTAAAGAAAGAAAAACTGAATCTGAATACCGGGTTGAACTTTCTGTCATACACTACCACTATTACGAATTCAACAACTCTTGCAAGTAAGGTTGCACATGCAGCTCCGACTATTCCCATCGCCGGCAGTCCGCACAGTCCGAATATAAATATCGCATTAAATACGATATTCACTATGAGTGATACAAGATATGTCCCCATTGATATCACTACCCGCTCAATACTTCTCATAGTATTGAGATATACCATGGTCATTGATGATATCACATATGACCAGCACACAATCCTCATATACTTAACTCCAAGTACCATGACCTCCTCATCATTGGTGAGCAGGTGCATAAGCTGCCATGGAAACGCATATGTAACTACCGTAAAAAGCACTGATACCACAAGACCTATCTTAACCGATATTCCGAGTACCTTCTTAATGGCATCAAGATTACCTTTGCCCCAGTATTGGGCTATAAGAACCGATGCACCTGAAGATAATCCGAAGAATATCAGTGTCATTATATACCTGTCTCTTATACACATCTCCGAGCCCACGAGACTCCTGAGCAT
>ERZ1027059.856-NODE-856-length-9364-cov-5.209152_pt1 | contig 9364 bp, 10 predicted proteins | sample MGYA00519425_ERZ1027059 | MGnify/ENA primary metagenome ERZ1027059 (study PRJEB26926, sample SAMN06164566) | human gut metagenome | biome: ENVO:00009003; feature: ENVO:2100002; material: ENVO:00002003 | host: Homo sapiens | place: USA | collected 2012 ... | reverse complement strand
ACGAGATGCTCAGGAGTCTCGTGGGCTCGGAGATGTGTATAAGAGACAGTGGTATTGTTGTGCACAATTCAGCAGCAGAAGGGTGGTTAGGGCGAGCCAATGTCAAACGTAATCGTTAAAGAGAACGAGACTTTAGATAGCGCATTACGCAGATTTAAGAGAAACTGTGCAAAAGCAGGCATTCAGCAGGAAATCCGTAAGAGAGAGCATTACGAGAAGCCAAGCGTAAGACGTAAGAAGAAGTCTGAGGCAGCGAGAAAGCGCAAGTATAATTAATTCTAACTAATAATAATCCGAAGGTCATGTGAGTGGCTTTCGGATTATTTTTTTTGGAATTATGTACATTTGATAGGCATATATTTACATATACATAATGAAAGCAGGTGTATTAATGGGAATCAGGGAGTCACTTCATCTGTCACAGGATGCTGTGCTTGGCATGCCTGTCATAACGATTATCGGATGCAGGGAAGTTCACATTGAGAACTTCAGGACGATACTTGAATACAGCGATACATTTGTTAAGATGAGGACCAAGAAGGGGTGTGTAAGCGTCAGCGGAAAGCGTCTTACAATAGAATATTACAATGAAGAGGAGATACATATAACAGGTTTTATCGAGAACGTAATACCATAACGAAAGGAATTAAGATGCGTTGTGTAATTAGAAATCTGCGTGGGGTAGTTCTTGTGTCAACAGATAATCCGGCTCCGGAGCGTTTTTTTAATCTGTGCAGAATGAAAAAAATCCGCATATGGGATATTACGAAAACAGATAAAGGATGTCAGTTCAGTATCGGAGCGGCAGATTATCTGCAGCTTAAGGAACCTCTGAAAAAATGTGGGATGAAGCTTGTTATTCTGAGAAAAACAGGGCTTCCTTTTTTTATGTTCAGGTACAGAAAACATTATTCATTTGTGGCGGGGATGCTGCTTGCAGCGTCTCTTCTGCAGATAATGTCGATGTTTGTATGGGAGATAGAGGTTGACGGAAACAGCTATTACACGGATAATGTAATAGTTTCTTACCTTCAGGGAAATGATGTATATGTGGGGTGCAGAATGTCAAAAGTAATGTGTGACAGCCTTGAGCAGAAGATACGTAAGGATTTTGATGATATTACATGGGTATCAGCAGAAAAAAGCGGAACAAAACTTATAGTGCATATTAAGGAAAATGACGGGGACAACGTTGCTGGGAAAGCAAAAAGCCCTTCGGATATTATTGCATCGTCTGACGGAGTGGTTGAGAGCATTGTAACAAGGTGCGGAACACCGCTTGTCAAGAAGGGAGACGAAGTAAAGACAGGAGATGTTCTCGTGAGCGGGGAGATAGTACTGTATAACGATGCAAAAGAGCCGACGGACAGCTGTTATGTACAGGCAGATGCGGATATACTGGTAAGGACGTCAATACAGTATGAAAATACAGTACAGCGCGGATATAAGTGTAAGATATATACGGGAAAGAAAGTTACACACCACGTTATCAATGTGATGGGCAATGTGGCTGAACTGGGGCTCATTCCGGCGGATTACGAAAAGTACGATGTCGTTACCGAAATTGGCAGACTGAGGCTTACAAAGGACTTTATGCTTCCGGTGTGTGCGGGACGCAGAATTATATACGAATACATAACCGAAGACGGAATGCACAGTGAAGAAGAAGTTACACAGATATTGACTGACAATTACGAAAATTATTTGAATAAATTGAAGAAAGAGGGTATCCAAATAGTGTCAGATAGTGTTAAAATAGACATAACAGATGTGAATGCAGGCATGAGCGGAAGCATTCACGTAGTAATGCCATTTAAGGAGCGCAGATCTTGTGATGTCAGAACAGTTGATTAGTATACCTGCCGAACACAGTGTCAATGTATTTGGCAGATTTGATGAATATGCCAAGAAGATAGAACGAGCGTTGAAAGTCAGTATAATTACAAGAGGCTCTGAGGTTCATGTGAGTGGTGATGAGCATTCAGTCAGCATGGCTGTTGGAGTGCTTGAGGCACTGCTTAAGCTGTCACAGAGCAACGGAGTGGTTACTGAACAGAATGCGGATTATGCAATTGCAATGGCGATGGAAGAGCGCCGGAATGCTGTTGTTGAACTTGATAAGGATATAGTATGCCGGACTATTGCAGGCAAGCCTATCAAGCCTAAGACTCTTGGACAGCAGCATTATGTCAATGAGATAAAGGATAAGATGATAGTATTCGGCATAGGGCCTGCCGGAACGGGTAAGACTTATCTTGCAATGGCTATGGCAATTAATGCATTTAAGAATAATGAGGTAGGAAGAATAATACTTACACGACCGGCAATCGAGGCGGGTGAGAAGCTCGGCTTCCTTCCGGGAGATCTGCAGAGCAAGGTAGATCCGTATTTAAGACCTTTATATGATGCGTTGTTTCAGATTATGGGACCTGAATCATTCAATGCCAACATGGAGAAGGGACTTATCGAGGTTGCGCCTCTTGCGTACATGAGAGGACGTACGCTGGATAATGCGTATATTATTCTTGATGAGGCACAGAATACAACTCCTGCACAGATGAAGATGTTCCTTACGCGAATTGGCTTCGGCTCCAAAGTAATAGTTACCGGAGACCAGACACAGAAGGATCTTCCCAAGGATGCGGTATCAGGACTTGATGTTGCACTTAAGGTGCTCGCCGGTGTTGATGAGATAGGAATAGTGAAGCTTGATAACAGGGATGTTGTAAGACATCCGCTTGTCCAGAAGATTGTTAAGGCGTATGAGACATATGAAGAAAAAGAAGAGCTTCGCAAGAAGAGAATAGCTAACGGAGCTGTATACAACAAGAATAAGAAGGACGACAGGCGTCGGAGGAATTATGACAATTAATATTGATTATGAGACAGATATCAGGATAGTACCGGAGATACCGGAAGAAGAGATTATTAATAAAGTTATAACGCAGGCATGCGATTACGAAAAATGCCCATACGAGGTTGAGGTTAATGTATTGCTGACTGACAATAAATCTATACATGAGACGAACCGCGAGTACAGGGGAGTTGATGCTCCTACCGATGTGCTGTCATTTCCGATGATTGATTATGAGGCACCGGCGGATTTTGCATTCCTTGAGGATTCTCCTGTAGAGGATTATTTTGACCCTGACACGGGAGAACTTCTGCTCGGTGATATTGTTATATCGGTAGAGAAAGTTATGGAGCAGGCAGAGAAGTATGGACACAGTGTAAAGCGTGAGCTTGCATTCCTTGTGGCACACAGCATGCTGCATCTGTTCGGATATGATCATATGGAGCCGGATGAGGCAGAGGTAATGGAGGACAAGCAGAATCAGATACTGCTTAATATTGGAATAACAAGAATGGAGGACAATATATGAGAAGAAAAGGGTTAATTAAAAAGTGTGCGGCGCTATCACTTGCACTGATAATGTCGATGGGAACTCTTGCAGGATGCGGTAAGGGTGGTGATTCAACAACAGATACACTGCCGTCACAGAATGAGAGCAAGGTGGCTGATGCCAATACGGATGCCAAGGGAGAACCTGCTACAACTGATGCGTCACATCCGAATGAAGCAAGAAGCATGCTTACTGGCAAGTGGGTGCCTGCTGATACTGCCAACAATTCACCTGTATGTGTAATGTACAGCAACATCAAGGATGCAATACCACAGTCATCAATAAGCTATGCGGATATAGTATTTGAATCACTTGTTGAAGGTGGAATTACAAGACTTTGCGCGTTCTTTGAGAATAAAGACAATATTGTTAAGATAGGACCTGTAAGAAGCTGCCGTCTGTATTATCTGTTCCTTGCCAAGGAGTATGAGGCGACATATGTACATTTTGGATATTCAGATCTTGCTGAAGAGTATCTTAAGATGGACAAGATGCATTCACTCGACGGAATGGTATACTGTGGGTTCTACAGAAGCACTGACAGAGTTGCCCCGCATAATGCATACACATCATGGCAGGGAATTATGGACAGTGTGGCTGCCAAAGGATATCCTACAACATATCCTGAAGGATACCGTTCACCTCTTCAGTTCAATACTGATGATAATAATGATATAGACCTCTCCGGGGATCCTATTGCACAGAAGTGTAATAAGTTTGTTCCGGGCTATCCATACAATAAGCCGTGGTTTGAGTATAATGCCGAAGATGGGCTTTATTACCGTTATCAGTTCGGTGATGCACACATTGACAAAGAGACGGGCGAACAGCTTGCATTTAAGAATATCCTTGTGAAGTATGTTACGGGTGATTATGTTGACGGAACACCTGACTATGTTAATTCAGATGCAGGAATGGCCCTCTATATAACTGACGGATATGCAGTCCCTGTTACATGGTGGAAGCTTGAAGAATTCGGACAGACATATTATTATGGCGCTGATGGCAAAGAGATTACGGTTAATCAGGGTAAGACATTTATCTGCTATGTAGAAGAAAGATATAAAGATAATGTGGAAGTGCTTCCGTAAAACGAAGTATGATACGTTGAAGCCTGCAAAAGGAGGAATTTATGACAGAGACTGAACTTCTAGATGAGGCGAGACATGCGATGCTCAATGCATATGCACCATATTCAAAGTTCTGTGTTGGTGCAGCACTGCTTGCAGAGGATGGTACGGTATATACCGGATGCAATATTGAGAATGCATCATACGGCGCAGCAATATGTGCCGAACGCGTTGCAATAGCCGGATGTATATCTGACAAAAAACGGCATATACGCCGGATAGCTATATGTTCAACGAGTGGGAATGAGACATTTCCATGCGGAATATGCAGGCAGGTTATGAGCGAATTCATGGATGAAGATTCGCAGATAATTCTCGAGACGAAGGATGGCGGCTTTCATGTATACACATTGGCAGAGCTGCTGCCATATTCATTTAATTCGGATAGTATGAATTCCGGCAAATAGTTAATACTAAAGGCATGACACTTTGTGTTGTGCCTTTTTACGCATTGTGTCCCAAAAAAAGCGCATGTTATGAATGTGCGGAAAGCAGTGCAGTATGAAAATGAGCCGGTATAATAAAATATGTCTTTGTGTATGTGGAATGCTCAGCCTGTTCTTTGCGGGTTATATGGTGAGCTATAATTTTTCAGCCAATGACAAGGAGAGCTTTCTTGTAAGAGATATTCCTACACAGGCAGCAGATGCTTCAGATGAGATTATTGTGTCGAATGTAACATCACTTAATATAGAAATTTATGATATTGACAAAAAGACATCAAAGACACAGACCAATACAATTCCGATTGCTTATCTTGGGCTTACAAGGCATGAACTTATAGAGACGCTTCAGGATTATATGCTTAATCCTTCGGTGAATGATAAGGCACATGGACTGATTGCATGTGAACTGGTCGAATTCACGAAGCAGTCGGTGACAATCCGCAAGACATACAGTGCAAAAAATCTTCCACAGAGATATTATATTGTAGCGGAAAAGGGCGTGCTTGTAATATACCTTGATAACGGGCGTACACTTTATGACAGGACTGATATACGTCTTACGCAGCTGCCGCAGAGCGTGCAGGAAAAGGTAATGAACAAAATGAGGGTAGACAGTGCGGAAGAACTGTATGATTTCCTTGAAACATTTACAAGTTAGTAAAAAAATGATATGATAAAAATATTAATTTGCAGTGTGAAGCGTTGCAATGTACGGATGCTTAAGCTTCTGCAGAATCGGAGGGTAGCGTATATGGGAACACCACATAACAGTGCATCAAAAGGTGATATAGCAAAGACGGTTCTCATGCCGGGAGATCCGCTGAGAGCAAAGTTTATCGCAGAGCATTTTCTTGAAGATGCGGTATGCTTTAACAGGGTGCGTAATATGTTCGGATATACCGGAACATACAAAGGGAAAGAAGTATCTGTAATGGGAAGCGGAATGGGTATGCCTTCCATGGGAATATACAGCTACGAGCTTTTTTCGGAGTATGACGTTGACAGAATTATAAGAATCGGTTCAGCAGGCGGATATGCGGACGATGTGCATGTAAGGGATGTAATTATTGCAATGGCGGCTTCAACAGACTCCAATTATGCAAGCCAGTACAGACTGGGTGGGACATTCGCACCGACTGCGGACTATGGAATGCTCAGTGCGGCAGTGGAGGCTGCACAACAGAAGAATATTCCGGTTAAGGTCGGCAATGTGCTTTCTACAGATGTGTTCTATCATGTTGACAGTGAGTATGCCACAAGATGGAAGAATATGGGTGTGCTTGCAACAGAGATGGAATGCGCGGCACTCTATATGAATGCGGCATATTTTGGCAAAAAGGCGCTTGGCATATTCACGGTTTCAGACCACCTGTTTACCGGTGAGGAACTCTCTGCCGAAGAAAGAGAGACAACATTTACCGATATGATGGAGATAGCACTTGCAATATAGGGCGTATGTGCACGACAACACAATGAGCACAAAGAAGCACGATAGTATGGAAAGTATGACATGTAAAGATTTTCGTAAAATGATAGATGCCTTTGACAAAAAACAGCTTGATATCGATACAATGAGCAGATTCGTTGAACATGTATCAGGCTGTTTGGACTGTCAGGAAGAATATGAGATATATTATATTATGAAGTATGCACTGTCGGATGATGAGATTATGGATAAAGAGCTTGCATCACAGCCGATACCCGTACAGCGTCTGGTTAATTCGTATGATTTTAAGGCTCTTGTTACATACAGGCTTCGTGAGGCAGCCTCAAAGCTGGATAAGATAAAACGCAATGATTACTATAACAGATGTCTGTTTGCTATTGCCCAGTTCTGCGTCGTTCTTATGGCAGTTTTCTATATTTTTTCGAATGTATTCATGTAGTAACAATAATATTTTTAATGTGAGGATGTAATGGCAAAGTTAGTTTTAATAGATGGACACAGTATTCTGAACAGGGCATTCTACGGGGTGCCGGATCTTACCAATGCGCAGGGGGTTCATACCAATGCAATATACGGATTCCTTAATATCATGTTTAAGATAATTGATGAGGAGAAGCCGGAGCACCTTATAGTTGCATTTGACATGAGCGCACCTACGTTCAGGCATAAGATGTTTGCAGAGTACAAAGGCACAAGAAAGCCGATGCCCGAAGAATTAAGACAGCAGGTACCGCTTATCAAAGAGGTTCTTGAGGCTATGGGGATAGAGATTGTCCAGAAAGAAGGCTATGAAGCTGATGATATCCTCGGTACAATTGCAAAGCATAGTGAAAAGAACGGACTTGATGTATCAATAGTATCCGGAGACAGGGATATTCTTCAGATTGCTACTGAACATATAATGATACGTATTCCAAAGACAAAAAAAGGTGTTACTGAGATAGAAAACTATAATGCATGTGATGTCGAGGCACTGTACGGAGTTACACCTGCCGAGTTCATTGATATGAAAGCTCTTATGGGAGATTCATCAGATAATATACCGGGAGCACCGGGAATAGGTGAGAAGACGGCAGGAGCAATTATACAGAAGTTCGGTTCAGTGGAGAATGCGTATAACCATATCGATGAGGTTACACCTAACAGGGCAAGGAATTCACTTGCTGATAACTATGATCAGGTGCTTCTTAGCAAGAAGCTGGCAACTATAGACATTGATGCACCGGTTGAATATGATGTTGATAGTGCAACACTTGATAACATGTTCTCTGATAAGGCATATGAGATGTTCAAGAGATATAACTTCAAGAGTCTGCTCAAGAAGTTTGATGCCGCAACGACGACAAGAGAACCTGAGATATTTGATAAGTTCAGGACTATAGATGACTTCGGAGAAGTTGAAGAATACTTCGCAGGTGCAGACTTTGGCGGCTGCATCGGATTGAAGCTGCTGTATGAGGATGGATGTGTATCAGGTGCTGCGCTGGCACATGAAGATAACAGTGTATGCTACATACCGGTTCAGGGCTTTGTTACAGAGGATTATCTCAAAGCAAAGATAACGGATATGGCTGCTGTATGTGACTGCATTGCGGGACTTAATATTAAGTCAGTCCTCCCGGCAATAGACAGACAGGTATATCCAAAGCTTATTGATGCCGGACTTGGCGCATATCTTCTTAATCCCCTTAAGGAAAGCTACAGCTATGATGAGCTTGCAAGGGATTATCTCAATATGCTTCTGCCTAACAGGAATGAGCTGACAGGCAGGATGTCATACGCAGAGGCATCAATGGTGAAGAGTGAAGAACTTGCCAGACTTGCATGCATGGAGGCATATTGCGTAAGACACGCATGGAACGTGATAAGTGTAAAGCTTGATGAAGTGCAGATGAAGCATCTGTTTGATGATATAGAGATGCCGCTTGTATTTGTGCTGTACGACATGGAGTGCGAGGGAATAATGGTTGACTCCAAAGGGCTTAAGGAGTACGGTGACAAGCTTGCAACAAGAATTACAGAACTTGAGAACACAATATATGAGCTGGCAGGGACAAAGTTCAACATTAATTCTCCAAAGCAGCTTGGAACTGTATTGTTTGAAGATATGAAGCTTCCGAGCGGTAAGAAGACAAAGAGCGGATATTCGACGGCAGCAGACGTACTCGAGAAGCTTGCACCGGAATATCCCGTTGTTGCGAAGATACTTGAGTACAGGCAGCTTACCAAGCTTAAGTCAACATATGCAGACGGCCTTGCAGTGTATATACTTGAGGACGGAAGAATACACGGACATTTTAACCAGACTATTACTGCTACGGGGAGAATAAGTAGTACCGAACCGAATCTTCAGAATATTCCGGTAAGAATGGAGATTGGAAGACAGATACGAAAAGTATTCGTGCCAAAGCCGGGATGTGTATTCCTTGATGCCGATTATTCGCAGATTGAGCTCAGGATTCTTGCACATATGTCTCAGGATGATAAGCTTATAGCTGCGTATAATACTGCACAGGATATACATGCAATTACTGCATCACAGGTGTTCCATGTTCCGCTTGATGAGGTTACAAGAACACAGAGAAGTAATGCCAAGGCAGTTAATTTTGGAATAATATATGGAATAAGTTCATTCGGTCTCAGCCAGGACTTAAGCATATCCAGAAAGGAAGCTTCAGAATATATCGAACAGTACTTTGCTACATATCCGCACATAAAGGAATTTATAGACGGACTTGTTGCAAGTGCAAAGAAGAATGGATATTCGACAACTATGTTCGGAAGACGCAGGCCTGTGCCGGAGCTTAATTCAAGTAATTTCATGCAGAGACAGTTTGGTGAGAGAATTGCGATGAATTCACCTATTCAGGGCTCTGCGGCAGATATAATAACTGTCTCTTATACACATCTGACGCTGCCGACGATCGCATAAGTGTA
>ERZ1027059.846-NODE-846-length-9456-cov-4.026380_pt1 | contig 9456 bp, 7 predicted proteins | sample MGYA00519425_ERZ1027059 | MGnify/ENA primary metagenome ERZ1027059 (study PRJEB26926, sample SAMN06164566) | human gut metagenome | biome: ENVO:00009003; feature: ENVO:2100002; material: ENVO:00002003 | host: Homo sapiens | place: USA | collected 2012 ... | reverse complement strand
GTCTCGTGGGCTCGGAGATGTGTATAAGAGACAGCCCGCCCTCCGGGAGGAGGTGCCCTTCCTCGCGCCGCCCAACACCAACTCCGGCGTGATGCAGATCCTGCGCCGCGTTCTGGCCCAGAATGGCCGGGTCTGTGAATCGGATTTCAGAAGAGCAAAATAGAGAAAGGCATCGGAGAAAAGCTCAGATGCCGTTCTTTTTATTGGTATAAAAGTGCGCCCAGCACCGCCGAGAGCAGGATCATCCCGATGGGCGAAGGGGCTTTGCCCTTCGCTTTCTGCCAGACCAGCCGGACGACAGCCAGAAGCGCAAGGATGCCGATGCCCTGCCATGATGGCACGGGGGTGTCGGCGGCGGTGGAGACGTCCAGCAGGGTGCTCAGGCCCATCGTGAGGGCAGTGGAGAGGATAAGGGCCACGACGCAGGGCCGGACGCCGGAGAGAAAGGCTTCGACCCCGGCGTACTTGAGTAAGTCGTGGATGAGGGCCGCGATGAGCAGGATGATGAAGAAGGAGGGGAGGACGACGCCCAGTGTGGCGCAGAGCGCCCCCAGCACCCCGCCCTGCGAAGAGCCGATGAAGGTAGCCATGTTGACGGCCAGCGGGCCGGGGGTGGATTCCGACACTGCGATGAAGCTCAGAAACTCGGCCTCGGAGAGCCAGCCATGGAGCAGGACTTTTTCCCGGATGAGGGAGATCATGCCGTAGCCGCCGCCGAAGGAGACGGCACCGATCTCAAAAAAGGTGAGGAACAGCTTCAGGAGCATATCACTTCCCCTCCTTTCTGCGGCCCAAGAGCCACGCGGCCACGCCTGCCGCACCGCTGAGGAGGATGAGCAGGATGGACGAGACGCTGATGCCCGCCAGCGAAAGGCTCGTCATCGCCAGAAAGACGGACAGGAGGACGCCGGAAGAAAAGAGGGAGCGGTCGAGCGCCTGCAGCATCCGCACACCGGCCGAGAAGATGAGATAGATGACGCAGACCTGAATGCCTTTGAAGGCGTTGGCAATGACGGTGAGCTGGGTGAACTGCTCAAAAAATAGCGAGATGGCGTAGATGATGAGGAAGGACGGCAGGCAGACGGCCACGGTGGCGACCGCCGCGCCGGGGACTCCGGCCAGCTTGTAGCCGAGGTAGGTGGCGCTGTTGATGGCCACCGGGCCGGGGGTGGATTCCGCAATGGCGGTCATGTCGAGGAACTCGTCCTTATCCAGCCACCTGCGGCGCTGGATAAATTCCTCTTCCAGCAGGGCGATCATAGCGTAGCCGCCGCCGAAGGTGAACAGGCCGATCTTGAAAAAGGTAAAAAACAGCGTGCCGAGGCTTTGGGCCTTCGGTGCCGGAGCATTGTGTGTCATAGGCAGGGCCTCCTTTTTCCTTATTTTACGCGTGGGCAGAGCCGGTGTCAATAGGGCAGAAAAAGCGGGATTTTGTGCCCGGCGGCTTTACAATCCGGCCAAAAGGCGGTATGCTTTACCCATGAGACTACGATCATTCAGGAGGAAACGATGGACATCCGCCAGCTGCATTATTTTCTGGTCCTCTGCGAGGAGATGAATTACACCCGCGCGGCCCAGCGCCTGTTTTTATCCCGGCAGGCTCTGCGTCAGAGCATCTCGGCCCTTGAAGCCGAGCTGTGCGGGCCGCTCTTTCTCAGCGCCCACCACAAGCTCAGCCTCACCGACCGGGGCGTGAGCTTACAGCGCCATGCCGCGCCGGTGGTGGAGCAGTTCCAGCAGATGCAGGCGGCGCTCCACGCGGAGATCCAGTCGGCCCAGCCGGTGCGCATCGGCATCAGCGTCTCGCTGGTGCCGGACTATCTGCCCGGCCTCGAGACCCAGCTGGACAAGTTCCGCCAGCAGTACCCCCACATCGAGATGCGCTTCCGCCTGCTGGACAACGACGCGGTGGCCGAGGGGGTGGAGCAGGGCGAGCTGGACGCGGGCCTCGTGATGGATCTGGGCTGCGCCGCACCGGTGCTGGCCCGCACCACCCTCCGGGCCGACCCGGCCTGCCTGCTGGTGCCGCGGGGCCACCCCTTCTGGGAGAGGGAGAGCGTGCCGCTGGCCGAGCTGCGGAACCAGCGGGTCCTTCTGCCCAGCCTGCGGCAGGACCTCTTTGCCCCGCTGTGGGAGGCCTGCGCCCGGGCGGGTTTCGCGCCTAACGCCGAGATCGGCCCCAGCTTCTATCAGGCCTACTACCTCGTGCAGGAGCAGCTCTGCACCTGCCTGACCCGGTATGAGCCGGGGGCACGGCGGGAGCTGGACCGGGTGCGGGATGTCCTGCTGGAGGATCTGCCGCCCCTCTGCGTCTCCCTTTTGCAGCGGCGCGACCACACCTCGGCCTACCTCGACCTGCTGCGCGGCTACCTCATGGAGGTGCTGGGCGGCGCAGCCAGCCTGCCGCCCCGGCGCGGACGTCCGGCCAAGCCCTTCTACGACCGGCCCGTCCTGTCCAGTGCGGCGTCCAAGCCCGCTGTGGTGCATCCGGCCCCCGGCACAGAATTGCCGTTCGAGGGCGGCCACAACTTCCGCGAGCTGGGCGGCTACGAGGCCGACGAGGGCAAGCACGTCAGGTGGGGGCAGATCTACCGGGGCATCCCGACGTGGAAGCTCACCGGTGAGGCCGACCGGAAGCTGCTGGACTCGCTGGGGCTGCGGCTCATCCTTGACCTGCGCAGCGAGGCGGAGGCCGCCGAAAGCCCTGATTATGTGCCCGACGGTGCACGGCTCGTGCGCATCTGCGGCCTCTGTCTTGAGAACGGCAAGGAGGTGGACTTCTCGCCCGAAGACCGGGAGACCCTGCTGAAGGGGATGCCCGACGAGGGACGCCGGATGGCGGATGCCATGTACGAGCGGATGCTGTTCGGCAACAAGGCCTACAAAGAGCTGTTCCGTGCGCTGGAAGTGGGCGAGACGCCGGTGCTCTTCCACTGTTCGGCGGGAAAAGACCGCACCGGCGTGGCCGCGATGCTCATTCTGCTGGCGCTGGGTGCGTCGGATGAGATCATTACGGAAGATTTCGTGAAGACGAACATCTGGCGCAGGCCGGAGCTGGAAAAAGTCTGGGCCGAGCACGCCGATGAGATCGCCGCCGACCCCTCCCGGAAGGACTTCTACCTCGGCGTTTTTGGTGTCCACCCGGAGTCGGCTCCCTTCGTGCTGGACATCATCCGGCAGCGTTTCGGCAGCGCCGAGGCCTATCTGGAGGCCGAATATGGCTTGACTCCGGCCCGTCTGATGCGCCTGCGCCGGATGTATCTGGAATAAATCAAAAATAATTTCGCCTTTCCGCCTTACTTCTCCTTGACATTGTGCAAAATGTTTCGTAATATAAGAAGTAGTATGGAATCTAAGACGCTGTAGGCGGAGCATTCCGCGACCAGATATTTCAATGGGGCATCATTGGCCCGTTTTTATAAGCACATCTTGTAAATCGAAAAGCTGCACCAGACTCACCGCACAGGAAGATCTTTCTCTGCGTCTGTTCTTGTCTGCCTCTTTTTCGTTGAAAATTTGATTTTTGCTGGCCCGCGTTCGGCCGCACAGCGTCTCCTGCCTGTTAAAGCAAAATTTGACTGTTAAGGAGAGTGAAGAACAATGACCGTAATCGGAGTGATCGCGGCATTGATCGTTGCTGTCGCTGCCGCAGCTGCGGGCTATTTTATTGGTTACAACAACCGTAAGAAGACCGCTGAGGCCCAGATCGGCAGCGCCGAGGCCGAGGCTACCCGGCTGGTGAACGAAGCGATCAAGGCTGCTGACCAGAAGCGCAAGGAAGCAATTTTGGAAGCAAAGGATGAGGCCTTCCGTCTGAAGGCCGAGGTGGATGCCCAGAAGGCAGAGGCCGACAAGGAGATCAAGCAGCGCCGCGCAGAGATCAGCCGTCAGGAGAACCGCATCGACCAGAAGGAAACGGCCCTCGACCGCAAGACCGAGGCGCTGGAAAAGCGCGAGGACGAGCTGAAAAAGAAGCACGAGGAGGCTGACGCCCATCTGGCGGAGGTCGATGCCCTGCGCGCCAAGGAGATGGAGCGTCTGGAGACGCTGGCCGGCCTGAGTCAGGAGGACGCCCGCGAGGTGCTGCTGCACAAGGTGGACGAGGAGCTGACCCACGAGAAGGCCATCCGCGTCGCTGCCTACGAGACCGACCTGAAGGAGAACTGCGACGGCATCGCCCGCAACCTCATCGGTCAGGCCATCAGCCGCTGCGCTGCTGACCACTGCAGCGAAACGACCGTCAGCGTCGTCCCGCTGCCCAGCGACGAGATGAAGGGCCGCATCATCGGCCGCGAGGGCCGCAACATCCGCGCCCTTGAGACCGCCACCGGCGTTGACCTCATCATCGACGATACCCCGGAGGCCATTACCCTGTCCTCCTTCGACCAGACCCGCCGTGAGGTGGCCCGCATGACGCTGGAACGCCTCATCGGCGATGGCCGCATCCATCCTGCCCGCATCGAGGAGACGGTGGAAAAGTGCCGCCACGACCTCGAGCTGCAGATGAAGCGGGAGGGCGAGCGCGCTGTCATGGAGCTGGGCATCCATGGCCTGCACCCCGACCTCATCAAGCTCATTGGCCGCCTGAAGTACCGCACCAGCTTTGGTCAGAATGCGCTGACCCACAGCATGGAGGTGGCATGGCTGGCCGGTCTGCTGGCAGGCGAGATGGGCGTGAATGTCACGCTGGCCCGCCGTGCCGGTCTGCTGCATGACATCGGCAAGGCGCTCGACCACGAGATCGAGGGCAGCCACGTCCAGATCGGCGTGGACATCTGCCGCAAGTACAAGGAAAACACCCAGGTCATCCATGCCATCGAGGCCCACCATGGCGATGTGGAGCCGAAGACGCCGCTGGCCTTCATCATTCAGGCCTGTGACGCCATCAGCGCAGCCCGCCCGGGTGCCCGCCGCGAGAACGTCGAGAGCTATGTGAAGCGTCTGGAGAATCTGGAGGAGATCTCCTCCAGCTTCGAGGGCGTCGAGCAGGCGTTTGCCGTGCAGGCCGGCCGCGAGGTCCGCATCATGGTCAAGCCCGACGTCATCAGCGACGATCAGGTCATCCTGCTGGCCCGCTCCATCGCAAAGAAGATCGAAGATACGCTGGATTATCCCGGCCAGATCAAGGTCAATGTCATCCGCGAGAGCCGTGCTGTCGAGTACGCAAAGTAAGAGATCGAAAAACTACAAGAGCCGCTGTGCGTGTGCACGGCGGCTCTTTTTGTATATCGGCAGGGTTTGTTGTTTGTTACGGCACTACTCATAATAGAACCCGGGTTGCGGCACCCAGCGTCTGCTTCGCTGTCGCTTGCATCCTGCTGGCCGCTGCCCCAACAGCTCCTCACTGTTTCCGCCACTGGCGGCGGTCGTCGCTGTTGCACTGCATCTGCAAGTGGCTTGACGAACAGTTCAAGGCTGGCAAGCACTAACCCCTAGGCAGCAGGAAACCCCTTCGGTATTCACAGTACCGCAGGGGTTTCTTGTTGCTTATTTGGTGATATGAATGGCGACTGTCATTCTCATTTGCACCTCTATTATATGCAGCCAGAGCGAAAAAGTCAAGCGGGCAGAGGGAAGAGCTGCAAAAGAAGAATGCCGTTTGGACGTGAAATTCAAAGTTTTTTCATAATTTGCTTGACAACCGGAACGGGATGTAGTATACTCCACAGCAACCGAACAAACATACATACAAAGTAGGTTTGTGCTAAATGGGAGGAACACCATGAGAGAGCGAATGTGTTGACAGACAAAAACGACATCACACTCAGAAAATAAAGGAGCATCCGTTTTATGTCTGTAGAAATTTTGGATCTGGCCGCACTGGCTCTGACTGCCGTATTTTTTGCCCTGCTGTACTACCTGCACAAGAAAAAGCACGTGGACTTCGGCGTGCGCACCATTCTGGCGGTGGGCCTCGGACTCATCGTGGGCCTCGCGTTCAAGGGTCATCACGTCTATGTGGCCGCTGTGGGCACGGTCTATGCCCATGTCGTCTCGGCGGTGGTCATCCCGCTGCTGGTCTTCAGCATCATTTCCAGCATCACCAATCTGGGCAACTCCGTTCGTCTGAAAAACATCGGCCTCAAGACCGTTTTCTTCCTCGTCCTGAACACCTTCTTCGCCAGCCTCATCACTCTGGTCGCCGGGGTGGCCACCAACATCGGCCACGACGTCCAGTATGAGCTGGCCACCGACTACACCGCCAAGGAAGTGCCCACCTTCGTGGACACCGTCATCAGCCTCTTTCCCCAGAACCTCGCTTCGCACTGGGCCAACGGCGAGGTGGTGCCCATCGTGGTCTTTTCCATTCTGGTGGCCATCAGCTACAACAAGCTGGTGGTCAAGAAGCCCGAGGAGGTCGCCCCCTTCAAGAAGTTCATCGACGCCGGCGACCTTGTGATGGGCCGTGTGGTCAGCTACGTCATCTCCTTTACCCCCTATGCGGTCCTGTCCCTCATCGCCCGCGCCGTCAGCCGCTCTTCTCCGGCTGACCTCATCCCGCTGCTGAGTGTTCTGGTGCTGGCCTATATCCTCTGCGCGATCCAGCTCTTCGTGGTGGAAGGCGCACTCGTCAAGCTGGTCGGCAAGCTGGATTCGGTCCGCTTCTTCAAGGGCATCTGGCCCGCAGCTACCGTGGCCTTTACCTCTCAGAGCAGCGTGGGCACCATCCCTGTCACCGTCAACCAACTGACCAAGAAGCTGGGCGTCAATGAGGATGTCGCCGCCTTTGGCGCAAGTCTGGGCGCAAACCTCGGTATGCCGGGCTGCGCCGGCATCTGGCCCACCCTGCTGGCGGTCTTCACCATCCATCTGCTGGGCATTGAATACACCCCGGTGCAGTATGCTTTCCTTGTCGTGCTGGCTGTGGTCGTCTCCATCGGCACCGTCGGCGTGCCCGGTACGGCCACCATCACCGCCACGGCCCTCTTTGCCGCCGCCGGTCTGCCGGTGGAAGCCATCATCCTGCTTTCCCCCATTTCCAGCATCGTTGATATGGCGCGTACCGCCACCAACGTCGTCGGCGCTGCGGCCGCTACCACCCTTGTGGCCGCCACCGAAGGTCAGCTGGATGAGGCTGTGTACAATGGCGAGGCCGAAGTGCCTGCCGCTGAGGCAGTCTGAGCATTTTCCAAATATAGCAGTTTGCGTTTTTAATGCACAAGCAACATCCGCAAACTGCATATCGCAAATATGCTATTTTGATAGGCACTATTTTTGAAAATTGCGATAATAGCTGAAGGGATGAGTCAAACATGGAATGTGCGCCGCACCGGATGTGGAAGAAACTGATGGCCCTTGTGCTGTCGCTCGTGATGATGGCTGTGATGCTGCCGGGAGCGCTGGCCGTAGACCTCAATGTGGACGCAGGCTTCTACTTCAAACAGAGCCGGGGCGGAACCTGTACGCTGGCTTCTGCCGCCATGATGCTTCGCCGCCGCGCTTTTCTGGACGGCCTGACCGACTGGACGGATGTGACCGAGAACAGCGTCCGGGGCAGTGCATGGTCCGGGGGACTGGCCCACAGCTTCAACTATAATGCCATGCAGGTGGGCTACGCCACCCTGCCCTCCGGCACGGAAGCCAAGAAGCAGACGCTCATCCAGCTGCTGGCCGAGCACCCCGAGGGCATCGTCCTCTATGACCGCAGCCGTCCCCACGCTGTTCTCCTGACAGATTACACCGACGGGGTCTTCTATTGCTCCGACCCGGCCGGGAGCGTTTCGCTGGGCCGCGTGCCCATCTCGGCGGCAAGCATCTCCATCGCGGGGGCGTCCTGCTACTGGTACATCACCTCGGATCAGAATAGTGTCACGGCCTCGCCGGACAGCCTCCGTCTGGAAGGGATGCACTACCCGGTCAACATCCGCACCGGAAAGGGCATGAGCGTGAGCGGCATTGCCGCCAGCGCCTCGAACGCCGTGCTGACGGAGGTCGAGGTGGTCATCCTTGACGCCAACGACCAGACCGTCCAGAGCGCCGAAGCGGCCCCCAACGTGTCCAGCTGGTCGCTGAAGAACCTCGACAGTCAGATCCGCTTCGGTGAGCTGCCGGAGGGCAGCTACACCTACATGGTCGTCCTGACTGACTCCAATGGGCAGACCCTCTGCTTCATGAGCGACTTCACGGTGTCCGGCAGCGCCAACAGCACCGCTGTCTACTGGTCGGTGCAGGATCCCTCCGGCTCGAAGGTGAGCCAGATCGTTCAGGAGGTCGAAGCGGCAGCTGTCGAGGCAGTGGAGTCTGGCTCTGAGGCCGTAGGCGAGACGAAAAAGAACATCTGGAGCTGGCTTCTGGGCTGAGCTTCCCCAAAATAAAAAGACGCAGGGTGGTCGGCAATGCTGACCACCCTGTTTTTGTGTCATCGGCAGAGCTGCGTCCCCGGGAAATAGTGGGTGAGGATGGCTTCGTAGGTCCAGCCCTGCTCGGCCAGCGCTTTGGCACCCCACTGGCTCAGGCCCACACCGTGGCCGTAGCCGTAGTAGTACATCACCGGGGTGCCGTTGGCATCGGTACCGAAATCGAAGCAGTAGCGGGAGCTGACGAACTGGCCGATGTAGCGGTAGCTGCGGCCATTGGAGACGAAGGTGTTGTACTGCACGTAGCCGCCGAGATCCTTGTGGGTGGTGTCGGCGCTCTCGTAGGGCTGGCCGGTCTTGCTGTCGTTGTACTCGGTGTAGCGGTAATCCTTGCCGATGATCCGGCGCATGAGGTTGTGGTACTGCTCCTCGTAGGGGCTTTCCACGCTCTGCAAATAAGGCACGTCGGTGCCCCACGCATCAAGGCCGGAGCAGGTGCCGTAAACGCCGGTCTGGGTGTTATAGCCCGCGCTGGCCGACCACACGGCGTCGATGACCGAGCCGTTGTAGGTCAGCACCTCGTCCTTCACCGGCTCAATGGCCTTGCGCAGGGCTTCCCGCGCCGAAGAGGGGATCTGATCCACAGGGGTGTAGACGAGGGCGTTGGCCGACGAGCCGTACTGTTTTTGGTACAGCAGATAGGAATGGATGGCCACAGCCTGTGCCTTCCACGCCTGCTGCGCCGCCGAGGAGCTGACGAAGCTGCCGATGGACCCCAGCTCGTTGTAGGTGATACCCACCAGGCAGTCCACCAGGTTCAGTGTGACGTTTTTCTTCAGGCCCTGCCCCCGGATGTTCAGGTACGGCAGGGTGATGGTGTCGCCGGAGCCGAAGAGCCAGCTCAGGCAGTTTTCCTCTTCCACCGGGACGAGGGTGGTGTCCGCGCCGCCGATGGTGGTCGGGTGGGCGATCTCCTCCTCTGCAAAGGCTGCGGGCACCAGCGTGCAGACCAGCACCGCCGCCAGCACCAGCGCCGCCGCCCGGCGGGCAATTTGAGCGAGATGTTTCACGTGTCAGTTCCTCCCCTAGTTTTTCATTCCACAGCGCCGGGCCGGGGCCTCCCCCTGCCCTGTCTCTTATACACATCTGACGCTGCCGA
>ERZ1027059.842-NODE-842-length-9485-cov-4.043690_pt1 | contig 9485 bp, 7 predicted proteins | sample MGYA00519425_ERZ1027059 | MGnify/ENA primary metagenome ERZ1027059 (study PRJEB26926, sample SAMN06164566) | human gut metagenome | biome: ENVO:00009003; feature: ENVO:2100002; material: ENVO:00002003 | host: Homo sapiens | place: USA | collected 2012 ... | reverse complement strand
CGATCGTCGGCAGCGTCAGATGTGTATAAGAGACAGCTTTAAGCCTTGCTTACACACCGGGTGTTGCTCAGCCTTGTCTGGAGATCCAGAAGGATGTAAACAAGAGCTATGATCTGACAAGACGCTGGAATACAGTTGCTGTTGTAACAGACGGAACTGCAGTACTTGGACTTGGAGATATCGGACCGGAAGCAGGTATGCCTGTTATGGAGGGCAAATGTGTACTCTTTAAAGAATTTGGCGGTGTAGATGCGATTCCGCTCTGTGTCCGCAGTAAAGATGTTGATGAGATCGTTAAGACAGTAAGCCTCCTGGCAGGATCCTTTGGAGGAATCAACCTTGAGGATATTTCCGCACCGAGATGCTTTGAAATCGAAAAGAAACTGAAAGAGTGCTGTGATATTCCGATCTTCCACGATGACCAGCACGGAACAGCAGTTATCACACTTGCAGGTGTTATCAACGCATTGAAACTGGTTGGCAAGAAGCTTGATGAAGTGAAGATCGTTACTTCCGGAGCAGGTGCTGCAGGTATCGCTATCATCAAACTGTTAATGTCCATGGGACTTAAGAATGTAATCATGACAGACAGAAAGGGCGCAATCTACGAAGGCAGAGAGGGATTAAACCCGATCAAAGAAGAGATGGCTAAGATCACAAACTTCAACAAAGAGAAAGGTACTCTTGCAGAAGTGATCAAAGGCGCAGACATCTTCATCGGTGTATCCGCACCTGGAACACTGACACAGGATATGGTCCGCACAATGGCAAAAGATCCTATCATCTTTGCATGTGCAAACCCGGTACCTGAAATCTTCCCTGACGAAGCAAAAGCAGCAGGCGCAGCAGTGGTATCCACAGGACGTTCTGATTACCCGAACCAGGTAAACAACGTACTCTGCTTCCCGGGACTTTTCCGTGGTGTACTGGACGCAAGAGCATCAGATGTTAACGATGAAATGAAAGTTGCAGCAGCATATGCAATTGCAGGTCTGGTAAGCGACGAAGAATTAACAGCGGAATATATTCTTCCGGCAGCCTTTGACCCACGTGTAAAAGACGCTGTAGCTAAGGCTGTAGCAGAAGCAGCAAGAAAATCAGGCGTAGCAAGGATTTAAGCAAATAGAATAATGAAGCCCTCTGTTTTCATGTGAACAGCATGCAGACGGAGGGCTTTTTGCATAATATTTAATCTGACCTCTAAAAAATTCAAAAAATTGGTCATTGAAATAATGACACATTTCGCGTATGATAACTTCAACATATTGATGCGTCAATATATAAAAATCTGATAGTGAGAATCAAACAGGCAATCTGGCTTATTGATATGAGCTTTCTATCAGATCATATGAGAGGGGACAGTTATTATGAATACTCAGAACAGCACAATTACAAAACTTGCAGAGACAGCTCTTATGGCTGCGTTATGCTATGTATCTTTTACATTCCTGCAGATTAAGATCCCTGTACCGGGCGGTGATGCAACATCCATCCATATCGGAAATGCATTCTGCGTACTGGCAGCACTTCTGATCGGCGGTGTATACGGCGGATTATCCGGTGCCATCGGAATGGGGATCGCAGACCTGATGGATCCTGTATATATCACAGGCGCACCAAAGACATTTGTACTGAAATTCTGTATTGGCCTGATCACAGGTCTGGTAGCACATAAGATTGCAAAGATTAATGAAAGTACAGATAAGAAATACGTTTTCAAATGGAGTGTGATTGCCTCTGTAGCAGGTCTTGCGTTTAATGTTGTGGCAGATCCGATCGTAGGATATTTCTACAAACAGTATATTCTCGGACAGCCTCAGGAACTGGCACAGGCACTTGCAAAAATGAGTGCTGTAGCGACATTATTCAATGCAGTTGTTTCGGTGATCCTGGTAGCAGTGATCTACAATGCAGTACGTCCGGTACTGATCAAGAGTCATCTGCTTACAGTTACCGGTAAGAAAAAAGAACAGGCAGCATAAATGGATACAAAATGAATAAGACATAATAAAACAGCATTTCGGGTGCAGAACCTGAAATGCTGTTTTATTATGTTACAGGAAATTATTCCGTAATGTTCTGCGCAGAAGTTTTTACTTGTCTGACGAAGGAAAAACAGGCACAAGCCATAGGATACAATTCAAAGAGTATGCACTTTTTTGACCTCAAAGTAGCACTTTTTTGGACATAGTGTAATAAGATAGAAAAAAGAAATTGTGCATATTTAACAAATGACGAAAAAGAAAGATAAAAAAAATCAAACTTATGCGAAAAAGGTCTTGCTATTTCAGAAACAAAGTGGTATTATACAACTATCAAAAAACCTTATGCGCAAAAGGTAAAAAGAAACAGTTAAAAAAATGACGAGGTGACGAAAATGAAGAAAAAAGTATTTGCAACACTTTTAGCAGTATCTATGATCGCATCAATGGTTCCGGCAGCAGTATCCGTACAGGCAGCAGACGGTGACAGTATTCGTCTTGTAAACGGTAAGATCGAAGTTGACGCTCAGCTGAAGAAATTAGCTGAAATGTATGAGAAAGAAACAGGAACTAAAGTAGAAATCGAATCCATGGGCGGCGGAATCGATATCCAGGGTACTCTGAAAGGATACTACCAGTCAGATAACATGCCTGACATCTTCGTAAACGGTAGTGGAGCAGACTTTGCTAACTGGACAGATATGTTAGTAGATATGAGCGATCAGGAATGGGCTTCTGATACAGATGCAGCTTATGTTGATGAGAGCCAGGGTACAATCGGTTTCCCATATACAACAGAAGCAATCGGTCTTGCATATAACAAAGACATCCTTGATAAAGCGGGAATTGATCCTTCCACATTAACAAGTCCGGATGCAATCAAAGAAGCATTTGAGACAATTGATTCCAAGAAAGATGAACTTGGACTGACAGCAGTTGTAGGTTATGCAGCAGAACCAGTTAACCTTTACTGGTCAACAGGTAACCATTTATTTGGTACATATCTGGATGAAGGTCTTGACAGAGATGACACTACTTACATTGACATGCTCAATGATGGCGGTAAACTTGACGAAGGCCGTTTCACAGATTTCGCTAACTTTGTAGGTCTTCTGAACCAGTATTCAGATCCTGCGCTCCTTGTTTCCGGTACATATGATCAGCAGATTCTGAACTTCTCATCCGGTAAATATGCATTTGTTACACAGGGATCTTGGATCGGTGCAACAATGGTTGGTGATGACGCTGACGCTTACAAAGAAGCTGGTAACTTCGAAGTTGGTATGATCCCGTACGCATTCGAAGATGGACAGGATACAATCCTTACAAGCTCCCCATCCTGGTGGTCCGTATACAAAGATGGTAATGTAGAAGCAGCAGAAGCATTCCTTCAGTGGCTGACAACAGACGAAGCTCAGGAAGTCCTCGTAAAAGAAGCTGGATTCGTAAGTCCATTCAAATCCTGCACAATCGTAGGCGACGATCCGTTTGCTCAGACAATTACTGATTATCAGAAAGCAGAAAAGACATCCGCATGGCACTGGTCAATTCCAGGTTTCAAAGAAGGTATCGCACAGAACTATACAGGTCAGGTATTTGCTGACTATGCATCTGGAAGCCTTGATGAAGCTGGATTTGTAAAGACAATGCAGCAGGTTCTTGAAAGTGCATATGCAAACTAATAATTGAAACTTATGGGCGGCGCTTATGTTGCCGCCCACTTTTATTTGCGCTGCATACCTGAGTAAAGGTCCGGCAGACCTTTACCCAGGTACGCAAAAAGTTTAAGACGCATTGATTTTTGCTTTGAAATAAGAAATAGGAAGGATGAAGGCAAAATGAATACAAACAGTGCTAGTAAAAAAGCAATTTCCATGGAATGCCTGATAGCCGGTATTATTTTACTGGCAGCAGCATTGATTCAGGATATTTCCGGAAGCGGAGCTGGCTGGAGAGGTCCGGCGCTGATCATCGGTGCAATTGGCATCTTACTGGGAATGTATTTATTCCCAACATTAAAACATCACAGAAGCATCGTTAACTTTATATTTGTATTTCCGTTGTTATTTACATTTGTAGTAACAGTTATTATTCCATTATGCCTTGGTGTATTCTATTCCTTTACAGACTGGAATGGAATCAAGATGACAGGATTTATAGGATTTGCAAACTATAAGGCAATGTTCAGTGAACCAAGTTTCCTCTGGTCACTGATCATCACAATTCTGTTTGTAGTTCTGAATATGGTTCTGGTAAATGTAGTAGCGTTTATGCTTGCATTACTCTGTACCTCTAAGATTAAGGGACTCTCATTCTTCAGAGCTTCCTATTTCCTGCCAAACCTGATCGGCGGTATCGTACTTGGTTATGTATGGCAGTTCGTATTTAACAACGTACTGATCAAGATGACAAATAATATTTCACTTCTGTCAAAGACAAACACAGCTATGATGGCTATCATCGTTGTTTATATCTGGCAGTATGCAGGTTATATCATGCTGATCTATGTAACAGGTCTGACACAGGTACCTAAAGATGTACTGGAAGCATCTCAGATCGATGGCGCAAATGCAGTTACAACATTATTTAAGATTAAGATTCCGATGATCGCAGCTACAATTACAATCTGTACATTCCTTACCTTAACATCAGCATTCAAACAGTTCGATGTTAACATGGCTTTGACAAATGGTACAGGTTCTGTCGCAAGTTTCTTCGGAAACTATCTGACAAACGGTACTCAGATGCTGGCTCTGAATATTTACAATACAGCAATCTCCAAGAACAATTATGCACTTGGTCAGGCGAAAGCTATTCTGTTCTTCATTATCCTGGCTGCTGTATCTATTATTCAGGTTAGAATTTCCAATAAGAAGGAGGTTGAAATGTAATGGTTACGAAGAAAACTCCAAAGGTAGTGCTTACAGCTGTTGCGATTGTTATCGCAGCGTACATATTATCTCCTTTCTATCTGGTACTTATTAATACATTTAAGAATGCAAACGGTATTGTTGCAAATCCTGTAAGCTTTGCAGGTGCAAGCTTTGCACAGTTTAAGACAAATATTTCAAACGTTGTCAACAACTCCAACTTCAGTTTCTGGAGTGCATTCGGAACATCTGCGATCATTACAGTTGTTTCCCTTGTATTACTTGCTTTATTCGGTGGTATGGCTGCATGGGTTATCTGCCGTAACAAGACAAAATGGTCCACAGCTATTTACATGACATTCATCGCATCCATGACAATTCCTTTCCAGGTAGTTATGCTTCCTCTGGTTTCTACATTCCGTGATGTAGGTAAATTCCTTGGAATCAACATGCTTCAGTCTGTTCCTGGTATTGTATTTGCATACTGTGGATTCGGTGGTGCTATGACAGTATTTATCTTAACTGGTTTTATTAAAGGTATTCCATATGAACTGGAAGAAGCAGCAGCGATTGACGGATGTTCTCCTGAGGGAACTTTCTTCCGCATTATCCTTCCGCTTTTGAAACCGGTTATTGTTACTGTTACTATTCTGAATGGTATGTGGATCTGGAACGATTACCTTCTTCCTTCTCTGATGTTAGGACAGAATGGTAAGGTTAAGACTCTTCCGGTTGCTGTACAGGCGTTTGTTGGTTCTTATGTTAAGCAGTGGGATCTGATCCTTACTGCAGCACTCCTGGCAATGATTCCGATGATCATCGTATTCCTGCTTGCTCAGAAGCAGATTATGAATGGTATGGTTGAGGGTGCTATTAAATAGGCTTGCAAATACTTTTTGAAAAGCTGTCGTTTTCCTCATTATTGGGGAACGGCAGTTTTTTAATGGTTTCAAAGGGGACGCGAAGAAAAATAAATGTTTTGAACCACGGCTACACCCCCTGTAGATGTGGTTCAAAACATTTATTTTTCTTCGCTGTGAACTGGCTGGTACTGTGAATGATAGTATGGAAGTGTGTTATCGGATATGGAGTGAAGAAAAAACGGAATAGAAAATGATAGTATGAATTTATTGATATGGGGTTGAAATGTTGTTTTTTTTATAGTAATGTAGATGATACAACGCTTAAGGCGAGGGCTGTCTCGGGACAGTCTGTTTTTGTGAAGAAGGATGAGGAAAAGTTTTATGGAGAGGACGAAAGAAAGGTCATCGTTTCGTAAGAAGTTTATCGGTGACAGGAAGTTTTATATGATGGTTCTGGCTGTGGCTGTTCCGATCATGATTCAGAATGGAATTACGAATTTCGTGAGTCTGCTGGATAATATTATGATCGGGCGGATCGGTACGGAGCAGATGTCAGGGGCTTCCATTGTGAATCAGCTGATTTTTGTCTATAATCTGTGTATTTTCGGAGGGGTATCCGGAGCGGGTATTTTCACGGCGCAGTATTTTGGACAGAAGGATCACGAGGGTGTGAGGCAGACATTCAGGTATAAGTTCTGGATGGCTGTGATTCTGACGATTGGAACGATTTTACTGTTTCTGACTGTTGGAGAGAATCTGATCAGTATGTATCTTCAGGGAGAGGGTACTGCGCAGCAGATCGCAGATACGCTTAAGTATGGAAAGCAGTATCTGGATATTATGCTGTTGGGATTGCCGCCGTTTATGATGGTGCAGATTTATTCCAGCACTCTGAGAGAGTGCGGAGAGACTGTTCTGCCAATGAAAGCCGGGGTTGTAGCAATCTGTGTGAATCTGTTGTTTAATTACCTGCTGATTTATGGTGTATTTTTCTTCCCTAGACTGGGTGTGAGAGGTGCGGCAATCGCAACTGTGCTGTCACGTTATGTGGAGGCGGCAATTGTAATAGGCTGGACACACAGGCATACGGAGAAGAATGCATTTGCAAAGGGGCTGTACAGCACGCTTAAGGTTCCTGCGAATCTGACAAAGAAGATTCTGGTCAAGGGTACACCGCTGTTGTTTAATGAGACTTTATGGGCTTCTGCCATGGCGATGCTGACTCAGTGTTATTCGATTCGAGGGCTGAATGTGGTTGCTTCGCTGAATATTTCCAATACCATCAACAATGTGTTTAATATTGTGTTTATTGCGCTGGGAGATTCTGTTGCGATTATTGTGGGACAGCTTCTGGGTGCGGGAGATATGAAGAAAGCGAGAGATACAGATAACAAGATGATTGCGTTCTCAGTGATGTGCTGTACCTGTGTGGCAATGGTGATGTTTGTTATGGCACCGCTGTTTCCGATGCTTTATAATACCAATGATGAAGCGAGGGAACTGGCGAAGTATCTGATTATGATCACTGCATTCTTTATGCCGCAGAATGCGTTTTTGCATGCAACCTATTTTACTCTGCGTTCCGGTGGAAAGACGATTATTACGTTCCTGTTTGACAGTGTGTTTATCTGGTGCGTCAGTGTGCCGATCGCGTTTGTGCTGAGTCGTTATACAGGGATTCATGTGCTTGTGATTTATGCATGTGTGCAGCTGGCGGATTTGATTAAGTGTGTGATTGGATTTGTGCTGGTTAAGAAGGGTGTGTGGCTGCAGAATATTGTTTCATCATGATAAAAATTTTCAATAACATTTGGCTTGACTAACCGATATACTATAGTGTATCATCAGTGAAAGTCAATTAGAAACAGTCTTATAAAACTATTATAATATGACTTGTTGTTTGATTCACATCATGCTATTTGTGAATTGATATATGTAACATTAATTCTCTTTGCACTGCATTACATTCAACAGAATGCGAGATCAACAGTACAAACTGAGCAGGCGATGCCCGAGATGCTCGAGGGCGTGGGGCCGGGCCGCGCGAAGTGGCAGCAGATATGAAAATTTTCAGACATATCTGTGGGACAGTGTATGTTCCGCAGGTGTGTCTTTTTGTTTTCTGAAAAGTATGTTTTGGAAAGATTTTCTTTTAGAGGGATTTTTTTAGGAGGATTTTCTGAGACAGGTGCAGTTCCGAAATACAAAAAGACCCCTGTAAGACCGCACTTTGATAAGTCACAGAAAGGAAATATGTTTTCTGACTGTGGCGCAATGTATGTGACATAAGAAGAACCTGTAAACTCAAATATAGGAAAGTACAAAAGCTTATATATTTGAAAAGAAAATTTAGGAGGTCCTGGTTATGGAACAGACAAAAAAATTAAACATGACAGCAATGTCAGAAAAGACAAACAGTAACACGACAACTAAGAAAGAAGAGCCTGCATGGGAACATAAGGTAGCCATGAAGGTATCGGGTGTGAGTATTGCAGTAAACCTGTTACTTTCCCTATTTAAATTACTTGCCGGAATTCTGGCACATTCAGGTGCCATGATCTCAGATGCGATTCATTCAGCATCTGATGTGGGAAGTACTTTCGTAGTGATTGTCGGTGTGAATTTATCCGGTAAAAAGTCAGATAAAGAGCATCAGTACGGACATGAGCGGATGGAATGTGTATCTTCCATCATTTTGTCCGGGTTACTTCTGGCAACCGGTATCGGAATCGGTATGAATGGAATTGAGAACATTATTAAGAGTACTTCAGGAGCAAACATTGCAATTCCTGGAACATTGGCACTGATTGCGGCAGTTGTTTCTATTGTAGTGAAGGAATGGATGTTCTGGTATACCAGAAGTGCTGCGAAGAAAATAAACTCTGGCGCACTGATGGCAGATGCATGGCACCATCGCTCAGATGCAATGTCCTCTCTTGGTGCATTTATCGGTATCCTTGGTGCGAGACTTGGATTCCCAATTCTTGATCCACTTGCCAGTGTTGCAATTTGTGTACTGATCGTGAAAGCATCTGTAGATATTTTCAGAGATGCCATTGATAAGATGGTTGACCATTCCTGCGATGAGGCAACAGAAGAGAGAATGAGAGAAGTGATCATGGGAGTGAAAGGAGTGAAGGGAATCGACCTTCTCCAGACACGATTATTTGGTTCTAAGATGTATGTGGATATTGAAATCTCAGCAGATGGTGAGATTCCACTGAATGAGGCACATGACGTTGCAGAGAATGTTCATCATACTATAGAAAAAAATTTTAAAGACGTAAAACACTGCATGGTTCATGTGAATCCGGTGAATGAGTAAATAAAAAGCGAGACTGTCCGAAGTATAATCTGGGCAGTCTTGTTTTTTATTGGATAATCATCTATGCTATAAGCGAAACTCGTATTATCTGTTCTTTGTATGGCAGTAAGTCTGGGAAGCGTACAGAAAATACAGGTAGCGAAAGGACTGCTATAGAATAGCAGAAATCACTTTTTTATTGAGAAACAGATAAATTTATTTGTTTGACTGGAAATTTTACGTAAATATAACATGGACATTCCATGGAATTGATATTCAAAGTTTATAATTCTAAACGTTATGGGATGTCAGAGTCAAAAGGTTTGATAAATTTTGCCACTGATATCACGAATAAAAAGAGTGAGGAATTATCCGAATGAAAAAACAACAGAAAAAGACAAAAGAAATTACAGCACCTGTATATCTGTCTCTTATACACATCTGACGCTGCCGACGATCGCATAAG
>ERZ1027059.841-NODE-841-length-9495-cov-4.075847_pt1 | contig 9495 bp, 7 predicted proteins | sample MGYA00519425_ERZ1027059 | MGnify/ENA primary metagenome ERZ1027059 (study PRJEB26926, sample SAMN06164566) | human gut metagenome | biome: ENVO:00009003; feature: ENVO:2100002; material: ENVO:00002003 | host: Homo sapiens | place: USA | collected 2012 ... | reverse complement strand
AGCATCTGCTACAATGTCTCAGTAGCTTATGGCACAGACCGTGAAGCTTCTGCAGGAAAAGGGGTTGGCCGAATCGTCTGTGAATCTTGGCAGGGTGCGTCCGGGTGGCGCACCCTGTTTTTGTTTTGCCTTATTTTCCCTTGTTCCGCAGTTCTTTTTTCGTTGCCCACAGACTGTAAGCGCAGGCCACTACTTCCGACACCCAGAACGCAAACCACGCTTTTTCGATGCCCATGGTGCGGATAAGGAGCCACAGGCAGGGCACCAGCACCACCAGTTGCCGCAAGGCAGCGCCGATCATATTGACCACGCCGTTGCCAAGGCCGGAGGCAAAGTAGCCGCACAATATGGTGATGACCGCAAACAGGAAAGTTACCGAAATGATGCGCAGGGCAGGCACACCGAAAGCCAGCATCTCGTCACTAGCAGAGAACAGCCCCAGCAGCTGCGCCGGGAACAGCATAAAAACCGCCGTACCGCAGAGGGCAAACACCACGCCGGTGGGCAGCAGCACCTTCCATGCCTGCTTTACCCGGTGGGACTGCCCACTGCCATAGTTGAAGCCCACCACCGGGATGGCTGCCTGTCCCAGACCATTCACCGGCATCATCAGGAAGTTTTGCAGCTTGTAGTAGATGCCGAAGAAGGCCACCGCCGTGGAGGACACCCCCAGTAGAATGCCGTTGACTGCAAAGGTCATCACGCTGCCGATGGCCTGCATCACGATGGTGGGCAGCCCCACCCGGTAGATGTCGGCCACATCCTGCCACAAAAAGCGATAGCCCTTCAGTCGGACATGGATGACCGGGTTTTTGACCCGATTGAACCATAGCGCCGCCGCTGCGCCGATGAGCCGCCCGATGACGGTGGCAATGGCTGCGCCCCGGATGCCCATGGCCGGGCAGCCCAGCAGACCGAAGATCATAATGGGGTCGAGAATAATGTTGACCACTGCGCCGATGATGAGGGAAACCATGGACAGCACAGTATCACCCACGGCCTGCAAAAGCCGCTGCCCGTAGGTCTGTAAAAAGATGCCCCAGCAGAACACGAGGTTCACCGAGAGGTATTCCCGGCACAGCTGCTGCAATTCGGAATCGTTGGTCAAGGCGGCAGCAATCCGGTTCGAGAACAGCAGCCCCACCAGCGTAAACACCAGCGAAGCGCCCAGCATTAGAAACAGCCCGGTGGTGGCGGCACGGCAGGCTTCCTCCGGCTTTTTCTGCCCCAGCTTCCGGGAGAGCAGGGCGTTCAGGCCCACGGCGGTGCCCACGCCAATGGCGATCATCAAAAACTGGATGGCATATACAAGAGAGGCGGCAGTCAAGGCTGTTTCCGACAGCCGTGCCACAAAAATGCTATCCACGATGTTGTACAGCGATTGGATGAGCAGCGACAGCATCAGCGGTACCGCCATGGTGTACAGCAGGGGGCGGACGGGCATTTCCGCCAGTTTGTTTTTCGGGTTCATAGGTTCTCCTTTTTCGGGCAAACAAAAAAGCGTGAAATCGTTGAGGGATAGCTTTCCCTCAGGATTTCACGCTTTGTAAGCCGGCTTTTTGTATTCTTAACGGAAGGTATTATACCGGAGTTTTTTCAAAATTGCAAGAAGAATTTTGAGAAAATCACAGCAGTGCGTTTTCCAGATCGCTCAGCATTTCGCTCAGTGCCTGAATGCCGCCCTCTGCGGTGTACCAGACATTCGGGTGTGCCAGATAAACGACGTGGCCGTTCTTGTAAGCATCCGTGCTCTTGACCAGCTCGTTTTCCAGGATCTCCTGTGCCATCTGTGCGCCATCGGTGCCAATGGCTGCATCGCGGTCCATTGCGAAGATGTAGTCGGGGTTCTTGTCCACAATGAACTCGAAGGAAGCCTCGTTGCCGTGGGTCGAGGTGTCGATATTGGCATCCACGCCGATGTTCTCAAAGCCGATCTCCTTGCCGATGATGGAGCAGCGGCCATCGTTGCCCAGAACATTGAAGCTGCCGCTGGTGGTCATGCCGACGATGGCAGTCTTGCCCTCTGCAAAGGCCTTCAGTGCGTCAATGCGGCTGTCAAAATCTGCCATCAAAGCTTCCACATGGTCTTCCAGACCAAAGATAGAAGCGATGGTCATGGCGTTTTCACGGGTGCTTTCCACAACGCCTTTTTCGGCGTCGGTCGCAAGGAAAACAACGGGTGCGATCTCGCACAGGGCATCATAGGATTTGGAGAGGCGTCCGCCGATAAAGATGATGTCCGGCTCGCAAGCCATGACTGCTTCCATATCGGCTTCCTTGATGTTGCCAAGGTTCACAATACTGTCATTGGTGACATAGCTCTGAAGATAGTCCAGAGAGGTGGATGCCGTGCCGACCACACGGTTGCCAACGCCCAGTTCATCCAGAATGTCCAGAGAAGCAAGGTCGAGGATTGCAATGCGCTGCGGGTCAAAGGGCACTTCCACGTCCACGAACTCCTTTGCACCGTTGAACGCCTTGATGGTCACAGATTCCGGTGCAGCTTCCGAAGAGGCTGCGGCTTCGCTGGATGCAGCCACAGAGCTTGCCGTAGAGGAGGAAGCGCCGCAGGCGGCGAGAACACCCGCTGCACTCACAGCGGCCATAGCGGTCAAAAACGAACGACGAGAAATTTTCTTCATAAGAATGCTCCTTTTTAAAAAGTACTGAAATCAATAATATATCGACAAAGGCTTGCCTTCGATCTGCATGATCTCAAAGTCTACCTTGTAGATATCGGACAGGTTTTCTTTGGTGATCACTTCCTGCACGGTGCCAAACTTTGCGATTTTTCCATCCACAAAGGCACAGATGTAGTCGGAATAAAACGCAGCATAGTTGATCTCGTGCAGAACAAGGATCACCGTTTTGCCCAGCTCATCGCACAGGCGGCGGACGATGCGCATGAGGTTGGTTGCGTGGTAAATATCCAGATTGTTGGTCGGTTCATCCAGCAGGATATACTCGGTGTCCTGCGCAATGACCATGGCAATATAGGCACGCTGCCGCTGACCGCCGGACAGTTCATCGATGAACTGCTCCTCAAAATCGCCCAGTTCCATGTAGGCAATGGCACGGTCAATGATCTCGTTGTCCTCTTGGGTCAGCCGCCCGCCGGAGTACGGAAAGCGGCCAAATGCAACCAGCTCCCGGACGGTCAGCTTCATCTGGACATTGTTGGCTTGGGTCAGGATGGCGAGCCGCTTGCTCAGCTCCCGGCTTTTCCAGCGCGTGATCTCCGTCCCCTCAAAATCCACAATTCCGCTGTCCCGTGCGATCAGGCGGGACAACATTCCCATCACGGTGGATTTTCCCGCACCGTTCGGACCGATAAGGGAAAGGACTTTGCCTTTCGGAATCTCAAAACTCACGCCATCGACAACGGCTTTGCCATCGTAGCGTTTGGTGATCTCTTTTACAAACATGGTGTTATGCCTTTCTCTGGGTGAGCAGCAGATACAGGAAATACACGCCGCCGCCCACGGTGATGAACACGCTGACCGGAACCGAGTAAACGAACACCCGCTCCACCAGAAGCTGTCCGCCGATCAGAACAGCCATACCGAACAAAACAGAGCCGGTGATGAGCTGGCTGTGCCGGTAGGTACGCAGGAACTGCCGGGAAAGGTTGGCAATGATAAGCCCCAGAAATGCCAGCGGCCCGACCATAGCGGTGGCTGTTGCAATGTACAGTGTGACCCCCAGCAGCAGCCGGCGGATGCAGCGGTCATAGTCCACGCCCAGATTGATGGCCTGATCTTTGCCCAGTGTCAGAACGTCCAGCAGCGCAAGCTCTTTCCGGAAGGCAAAGGCGACCAGCGCCAGAACCGCAACGGACAGTACCAGAATCGCCGAATTGACATTGGAAAAGCTGGCGACCAGATCCGTCAGCAGCGTGTCGTACTCGTTGGGGTCCATCACACGGGTCAAGGTCGTCTGGATGCTGGAAAAGAACGAGGTCAGCACCGTGCCGATGAGCAGGACGTACAGAACATTGTGGTTCGTTTTCCGGAACAGATAGCTGTAAATTACGGTGGCAACAGCCCCCATGATGGCGAGGTCTACCGCAAAGGCTGCGTTGGCATTGACCGCCAGAAAGCTGCCCGAACCCGCCACAAAGAACACCGCCGTGTGGATCAGCGAATAAAGCTGGTCCATACCCAGCAGGCAGGGCGTGACGATGGTGTTGTTGATGATGGACTGAAACACGATGGAGGCACTTCCAATGGCAAATGCCGTGATGAGCATGGCGATCAGCTTGGGTGTGCGGATGTGCATGGCGTAGGCAAATAATTTTTGGTTTTCAAAGTGGACCCCCACTGTCATATAGCCCGCGCAGGCCAGCAGAACAAGAAGCAGAAGGATCAGCAGACGCAGATGGTTTTTGTGCATCTTCATGCTGCACCTCCGGTTTTCTTGGCAGCTTTGCCCAGCCGGACTGCCTTGCGTCCATGCCGAAGCCGATACAGCAGCAGACCGACAAACAGGATACTGCCGATGACGCCAACGATCAGCTCGATGGGCAGCTCGTAGGGATAGATCACAACCCGCCCGATCATATCGCAGACCAGCACGAACAATGCGCCAAACAGAGCGGTATCCACCAGCGTTCCGCGGATCTGGTCCCCCTTGAACATTGCTACGATATTGGGTACGATGAGACCGATGTAGGAGATCGAGCCGACCACGACAACAACGGATGCCGTGATCATGGCAGCAATGGTCAGACCCATAAACAGCACCAGATCATACGGAACGCCGAGGTTCTGAGAAAAGTCCTTTCCCATGCCCACGATATTGAAGTGGTTGGCAAATACAAATGCCAGAACCACCAGCGGTACCGTCAGCCAGACAAGCTCATACCGCCCACGAATGACGGTGGAAAAATGACCGACCAGCCAGCTGGAAAGAGCCTGTGTCATTTCATATTTGTAGGCGAGATAATTGGTCACGCCCATTACGATGTTGGAGAACATGATGCCGACCAGCGGGACCATGACAACATCCTTGAACTGGATGCGCTGGATGAACCAGACAAAGACCCATGTGCCCAGAACAGCACAAACGAAGGAAAAGGCAGCACGTCCCCACAGGGTAGAACCCGGTGCAAACAGCAAAGCCAGCAGAATGCCAAACTGCGCAGAAGAGATCGTCGCGCCTGTGGTGGGCGAAACAAACTTGTTCATACAGAGCTGCTGCATGATAAGCCCCGCCACGCTCATGCCAATGCCTGTACAGAGGATGGCAAGCAGACGCGGCAGGCGGGAGATCAGAAAGATCTCCCATGTTTCCACGCTGCCTGTAAGCAGGTCAGAAGGCCGGATGTCCAGCACCCCGACAAACAAAGAACAAACCGAAAGAATCATCAGCAGAACGCCGAGAAAAACAGTGGAACGATGATTACGAATGAAAAGCCCTCCTCAAGATTAGTGCAAACTAACTTTTTTGAAAATAAAAAGAGAACGCCTGTGTGTGAAGAAACTGGTCTTACGTGTTCACACACAGCGCGTTCTGATGGAGGGATTATATCATAGGACATTGATGGGTTTCAAGTGGCAAACTCTCACGAAGGTTTTACATAACAAACCGCCCTTCTTTGTTGATTCCTACAAAGTTGCTCCGATTTATATACGCACCAAAAAGTATAGGATCAGATTTTAAAATATACGATGATAGAACAATTTAAACGTTTCCCGATCCTTTTGACCAGTGGTAGATCTGCCGGACGCAAAAGACCGCTTCCGTTTTTTGAACGGAAGCGGTCTTTTCGTTGCGGAAATCAGTTGAGATAAAAATCACCATGCGGCTTTAGTGCAAAACCTCCAGAAGCCGTCTGCCTGCCTTCTGCTGCGATTCCCCGAAGGTCACCGCCAGCTCCTCCTGCAGGACACGCTCTACCATCTGGTAAAAGTACGCATCCATGGCGTTGATCTTTCGGCCGCGGCTTTGCTGCTGGGTCTGCTTTTGCCCCAGCTCCTTGAACAGGGTCAGGTACTGGTAAAAATCATTGGTGTGGAGCATCGCCTGATAATGCTCGGCCAGCATCGCCTGATTTTGGGAAACAGGCGTCGGAAGCTCTTCTGCTTTTATCCTCTCAAGTTCTTCCGTGATCTGCTCCGCAGAGCGGACCGGGCGCAGGGCGCCTTCTTTTGCAGTCGGAATATAGCTGCGGTCGTGGGAATCCGAAAAATAAGGCCGGAGGGTGTAGTACTCTCTGGCAGGCTCATCACAAAATCGCCGCAGCCCGACCCCTTCCACCTCGTGCACTCCCAGATTTCCGTAGACTACCAGCGATCCCGCTTGAAACCGTGACATGGTATTGCCTCTTTCCCTTGTATGGAAAGGCTGCAAAAACAGACTTTCCAGCGTGATTTTACTCTTTGCTTTATTGTACCACGGTAGGTTGGCGGGCTTCAAAGGGCATCTTCCACAAAGTTTTCCTCGTGCAATCTGCGCAGAATGCCCAGTACAATTCTTGTGCAAAACTGCCTTTGCAAATTCCAGACAGGCAGGCTATAATGATTTCGTACAACGAGTAGCACTCATGCGTAAAACCGGTTGCATGAGGGCTGCCCGTTGTTTTTTTTTGCTCTAGGGTGTATCTGAAAAGTCGAAAATTTAGCCTATTTCTACAAACACAGCTGGATTTTGCGTTAAACAAGCTTGAAATCCACAAAGGATTCCTGCGGCTATTTGCCTTAAATCCCGCTTGTGTTTGCGAAATATTCGTCATTTTCTTTGTTTTCAGATACACCTTAAAATGGAAAGGTAAGGTGAATCCCATGGAAAGTTCCAATCAATTTCTCGGCACGGAACGCATCGGCAAGCTGATGCAAAAGTATGCGATCCCGTGCATTATTTCGCTGCTGGTCGGCGCATTGTACAACATCGTGGATCAGATCTTTATTGCAAACGCCAGCTATCTGGGCTCCTACGGCAACGCCGCCAACACCGTCGTGTTCCCCCTGACGGTGGTAGCGCTGGCCATTGCCGTGATGATCGGTGACGGCTGCTGCGCCTTCGTCAGCATCAGCCTTGGACAGAACGAAGTTCCCAAGGCAAAGCGGAGCGTCGGCAATGCGGTGGTGATGTGTCTGGTCAGCAGCATCCTGCTGGCCGCGCTCTATCTGATTTTTGCGGACACCATTCTTGCCATGTTCGGCGGAACGGTCAACGCCGAGACCTATCACCACTCCCAGGAGTATTTCTTTTATATCACGCTGGGCGTGCCGTTCTATATGTTCGGGCAGGCCATGAACCCCATCATCCGCGCGGATGGCAGCCCCCGGTTTGCCATGATCTCCACCCTTGCGGGTGCGGTGCTGAACATCATTCTGGACCCCATCTTCATTTTCGGCTTCCGCTGGGGCATGATGGGTGCGGCAGTAGCTACGGTCATCGGTCAGGTGGTCACGGCGGTGCTGGCGGTGTGGTATCTGCTGCACATGAAGATCATCCGCCCGAAAAAGGGCGACTACCGGCTGAAGGGCTCTATCTGCAGCCGTACCCTGACCCTTGGCATGACCAGCTTTCTGTCCCAGATCAGCCTTGTGGCGGCAATGGCAGCCATCAACAACATGATCCGCAAATACGGCGCACTGGATGCCGTGTTCGGGCAGGAGCAGTACGCCCAGATCCCCATGGCGGTGGTGGGCATCGTGATGAAGTTCTTCCAGATCGTCATCTCCATCGTGGTGGGCATGGCGGCTGGCTGCATCCCCGTGGTGGGCTTCAACATGGGCGCCAAAAAGCCCGCACGTGTGAAGGAGTTGTTCACGAAATTGCTGCTGGCAGAAGCCACCGTGGGTGCCGTTGCACTGGTGCTGGTGGAGCTGCTTCCCCGGCAGCTGATTGCCCTGTTTGGTGCCGCCAACGAGAGCGTCTACTACACGGATTTTGCCGTAAAGTCCTTCCGCATCTACCTGTGCATGATCATTCTGGCCTGTGTCAACAAGGCCTGCTTCATCTTTTTGCAGGCCATGGGCAAGGCGGCGGAATCCACCGCCCTGTCCATGGTGCGTGAGGTGGTGTTCGGCGTGGGCTTTGCCCTGCTGCTGCCCCGGTTCTTCGGGCTGGACGGCGTGCTGTACTCTATGCCCCTGTCGGATATCCTCACCTTCCTGATCGCAGGCTATCTGATTTTCAAGACCTACCGCGAATTGAATGAGAAAGGAGAACTCTAATGGAAAAACGCATCATCACCATCAGCCGGGAATTTGGCAGCGGCGGCAGAACCATCGGCAAACTGGTGGCAGAGCATCTGGGCATCCAGTGCTACGACGCCGAACTGATCCAGAAACTGGCTGCCGAAAGCGGCTTTGACGAAAACTACATCAAGGAGGCCGGAGAGTATACCCCCGGCGGCTTCCTCGCCTCCGCCTTCACCAACCGCAGCTTCGGCCCCACCAACGAGGACCTGCTTTGGAAGCTGCAATACCGGATCATCCGGGAACTGGCAGAAAAAGAGCCCTGCGTCATTGTGGGACGCTGCGCCGATTTTATCCTGCAGGATCGCACCGACTGTTTGAAGGTCTTTGTCCACGCGGACCTGAAGTTCCGGGCTGACCGCATCGTGCGGGTCTATGGGGAGCGGGAGAAATCACCCGAAGCCCGGCTGAAGGAGAAGGACAAGCGCCGCGCCGCCTACTACCGCTTCTATACCGATATGAAGTGGGGCGATGCCGCCAATTATCATATTGCGCTGGACAGCGGGGTCATCGGCATTGAAAAAAGCGCAGAGATCATTGAAAGTCTTGCGTAAGTTGTAACTTACGGCAGTCTCAGAGCCGATAGCGTAAAACGCCGCCCACCTGCGTAACGGAACGCAGGTGGGCGGCAGTTTTTGTCAATGGCGGTTTATGGGAAAATCAATCTTCTAACCCATGGCTCCCGGCCGCATTCTTCAAATATTCCTCCGGGTCACCATTCAGGATCAAATCCGCGTAGCCCAGTGGGTCAGCAGCTCCACGCATCCGGTGTCCATGTTGAATTTGCAGATTCTTTCATCGTACTTCATGTGTGACTTTTGTGATACGTCTTTGTTGATAAGGTTTCGGATACACAGCGGTTGGAAAAGCACCTTCGTTCTGCTTTCCGAAGAAAACAAAAAAATCCGAACCCTTCTCCTATCGAGAAAGGGTTCGGATTTTCTATTTTAGCGGTAGTCCTCCCGGTAGACATTCCTACGGGTTGGGAACCGCGCACTAACAAAAGCCCCACCGCAGGTGGGACCGTGCTGTTCAAGTCCTCTTATCCGCTGCTATAGCTAAAGGGAAAATGCCATACAAGACAAAAAAGACAGCTACCAAAAGCTGTCTTCCTTGTGGTGCGAGTAGTGATACAGAACTTTTTGAAAACAATCGTAGTACAATTTGTTTTTGAGGTCATCGGATAGCAACTTGCTTGTATCGCACCCCGATGGGCAGCTGTATTGAAAAAACAGTTGCCTTTTATATACCACACAACCTAAAAATTATCAAGTACGCGCAGCGTTCA
>ERZ1027059.834-NODE-834-length-9558-cov-4.526255_pt1 | contig 9558 bp, 10 predicted proteins | sample MGYA00519425_ERZ1027059 | MGnify/ENA primary metagenome ERZ1027059 (study PRJEB26926, sample SAMN06164566) | human gut metagenome | biome: ENVO:00009003; feature: ENVO:2100002; material: ENVO:00002003 | host: Homo sapiens | place: USA | collected 2012 ... | reverse complement strand
ATCTACACTTATGCGATCGTCGGCAGCGTCAGATGTGTATAAGAGACAGCTCTTAAAGAATTAGATATTGTAACTATTATCAACGTCACAACTATTCCTGTCCCCAATCCCCGTAAATAATATTTAAAATTCACTTTTTTACCGCTTTCTACTTTGTACTTTTATATAAATCTATCACAAGCCTTACCTCTCCGATTCCGAGATTGAGCTCTTTTGCTATCTGCCGGCTGTCCATTCCAGATTCATACATGCTGAGTATCTCATCATTTCTGTTAAGTCCATGTGTCCCGTTATCATGCATCCCATTATCCTGTGCCGAAACAGTCTGTATGTTCTGCTGTATGTTCTGCTGCATGTCCTGTCCTAACATCTGTGACACAGCCATAAGTTCCTGTGGCGAAACCATATCCATGCCGTCATTGATATCTGCACCGCCGGTTCCATATGAATCATTTTCCTGTGAATCATCATATTCTGATGTTACAGGCATATCTATCTCCCTGACAATCTCCGGGGTCATGCTTCTGAATTCATGCTCAGACCTGCGCTGCGACTTATCTCCTGACTTATCTGCGTATGCATTATCATCTTCGGGATTCGCAGCTGCAGATGTGACCTCTGCCTGAATCTTCTCAACCTGCTTCTTCGTTACATTGACATCTTTTACTGTAGACTTGACTTCTTTTGCTTTGTCATTAAGCATATCATAGAGAAATACAGCTTCATTATGATTACGGTTTATCTCTCCAAGTATGTTGTCCGCATATTCATTCATCTCAAGAATCTTTGTGTTGGATATCTTATCGAGTGAAACTTCTGTCTTCTCTGATGCATTCAGCATCTCTTCATCTATTATGTCAGTTACCTGTCTTCTTATATCTTCCTTCTGCTCTTCTGTAAGATTTGCATCATAATCCTTATCGTCTGTGTTTTTTTTCTTGGAGTCACCCATTATAAAGCTTACTGCAACACAGATTATTCCACACAAAAGCAGTACTACCTCAAACGCTGTCACAATATAATTCCTTCCCGGTCATTAATAAACCGGCTGCCCGGGTGTCATCAAACTGACACATCGAACAGCCCTTTAAAATCCGGATCATCCGGCATAACACTTTCATGCCCGTCCTTTTTCTTCACCTTGACCTTACCATCATGCTGATACTCATTTTTGCCTTTTTCTTTGGCATCATATTTTTGGTTCTGATTCTCTATATCAGCTTTTCTTACAACCTGTTCTGATGTCTGCTGTACTTCCTTTGCAAGCTGATTCTGAAAATTAACCTGGTCATTCATCGGTTTGTTATTCTCATTCTGCTTAATCTGCGATACATCAGCCATTCGCTGCATAGAAACAATATCAACCGGACGTACTGCCATATATGACCACCTTCCTTACATTCCTGATGACTTGATATCTCCATCCTTCTTAATGAACTGACAAAAGTCATATTTCTCGCGAAGGAAAATATACTGGTCGCCAAACATTACCTTTGTTCCAATATTAGCAGTCCTTGATACTTTTATTCTCGCACTTGCATCCTCGCTTATCATATTGCGGCATTCTTCAAGCTCTTTTTTATCATCGCTTAACTGTTTCTCAAGCATAAGCATGTTACGCATTGTCTTTTGCTGAAGCGCCTGCTTCTCAGCATCAAGTCCGCCTTCAATATCCTGCTTCTTGCGAAGTGCCGTCACAAGCTGTCCAAGCTGTATCTTCTGCTTTCCAAGCTGCTCCAGTTCATTCTTAAGCACATCTATGCGCTTCTTCACCGTAGGATCCACACCGACACCAACTACCGTTGCAGTTCCCATATCATTGCCGATTGTCTTACAGTCTATAAGCACTCTTGACTTAACGTCACCTCCGACAATAAGCCCGTTACGTCCCTGAACAACAATAGGTCCTTTGGCTATTACCTTACTGTGAAGAATTGAATCTGTCTCAATCTTGCCGCCTGCTGAAACCATATTGGCGCTCTCAATAAACTTTGATACAATATCGCCGCCTGCGGTAAGCATCGCTCTTCCGCCGCCCTGTACACCTCTCATAATGGTTATATTACCGCCTGCGGTAAGATTCGCACCTTCAACAGGTCCGTTAACTGTAATATCTCCTGATGCATTGACACTGAATCCTGTTATTACATTACCCTTTATTATTACATTACCGCTGTAATTAATATCTCCAGTTGAATTATCAACATTAACAAGTTCAAGCTCATTCGATACAAATACTTTGTCATTTTCAAGAGTTACATGTCCGCTTACCTCAGATATAAGAAAGTGCTTATCTTCTGAGACCTTAAGGTTACGTCCATACTGGAATACTGCTCTCTTGACCTTCTTTGGCGATACCGGCTGTCCGACAACATCATATCCGGGAGTACCATAATCTTCCGGAAAAAGTTCTGCAACAACATCCCCTGCATTAATATGATTAACATTGTCCAGTGAATGAAAATCAACCGTACCGTCATCATTCATCTTAGGCTTTGCAGATGTTACCGTATTGAACTTATACTCAATCCTGCCATCATGGCCATCTACCGGCTGCTGCCCTCTTGCAATTGTATACGGGACAAAATATTCGCGTTCCTCAATAAACCTGTTTATCTCATCATCAAGTATTCCCATCTTGACACCTGATGCTGCGAGGTCATCCTTAATACCCTCAGCCGTAAGCTCATGTTCGCCCTCAAACGGAGGATAGAACACCGCTTCAACTTCCATCTTATCCCTTGATATATTATAGCTTCCGAATTCACCATTAGGCACCGGTGACTTATCGTATATAAGCATCCTTACTTTGTCTTTGCCACCGTCAAATGCCATCTTTGCTTTGAGTACATCTATATAATCCGATATACCTTTCTGCGCAGCATATGAAATAAGATCCTCTACCTCTGCCTTCCTTCCACCCGGCTGCGGAGGATATACAGTTATCATAAGTCCATCCTTAGTTGATGCAAGTTGAAAATATCCATTCGTATGCATATAAGCACCTCCCTCTAACTTCATCCCATGTGGGTCAGATCAATATATTAAGATATGGTCCTAACTTTGACTTCATCTTAAGCAAAGCCTTTGTATGTAATTGTGATACTCTCGATTCAGACACATCAAGCACAAGACTTATTTCCTTGAGTGTCATCTCTTCATAATAATATAGTGTTACAACACTTCTCTCTTTATCTGTCAGCAGAGATATTGCTTCCACTATCATTTTTTTGAGTTCTTCTTTTTCAACGACATCCTCAGGCTGGTCAAACCTTGCATTTGTAACAGAATCCATCTTTGCTTCGGTTCCCTGAGTCTCCGTATATTCATCCAGTGAAATCAGGTTTGTTGCCTTAGTCTTCCCCTGCCAGTCATTAAACTCATCAAGTGTTATTCCAAGCTCTTGTGCAAGCTCCTCATCTGTTGCCACACTGCCTTTCTGTGCTTCTATCTTCGACATAGCGGCATCTATTTTCTTCTGTTTTTGTCTTAATGAACGTGGAATCCAGTCCATCTTTCTTATCTGATCAAGAATCGCTCCCCTGATTCTCAGGCTTGCATAAGTCTCAAACTTAACATTCTTGTTACAGTCAAATTTATCAATTGCGTCTATCAGTCCAAATATACCATAACCGCAGAGATCATCATACTCCACGCTATACCCCAGATACATTCCGAGACGCCCTGCCACAAGCTTAACCAGCTGCGAATATTCAATTATAAGCTGATCACGCAAAGCAGTGCTTCTTGTTCTGCTATACTCGCTCCACAGCTTGTTTCTTGCTGCCTCATCCATTGAATACCACCCATTGTCTATTAATTATCTGATTGCTGTCCTTCTTCACTGCCATCCGCATTCTGAACACCTTCGTCAGCTGCTGCGGTCTCATCTTCCTCATCCCCTGAAGCATCGGCTTCATCAGCATCTCTGCCTTCCACAAAATGCATAATCACTGCCCTGATTATAAGTCCGATTGTGAAAAATACTGTCATAACGGCAATCAGCACCCATAACATCTTATTAAGCGGATACCTGCATAATGTCGTTATAACACATGTTATAAACCCCGCAAGAAGTGTTACTATTGCAGGGAGATTGCGCCACTTCATTTTCATATAACTTTGACTCCCTTACCGACAGCCTTAATCTTATAATCTCCTGTCTCTGAATAGAACTCAACGGTACGTCCATAGTCAAGTCCCGTATCCTGTGCAAGAATCCTTATATTTCTTGCTGCAAGTTCTTTTTTCGCAGCCTCGGCATTGCGGTCACCAACACACAATATCTCTGACATTCCCGACGTAGCGAACATCTTAGCTCCACCTGCGATTTTGGCAACAAGGCGGTTTTTGTTTGCACCCATGGATACCATAAGTGTAATCAGGTCTTCAATGCCTGTATCTGCAAACTTTGCCCTGTTAGAATTGTTTCTTATCTGAGTGCTGTCCGGCAGCATAAAATGCAAAAGTCCGCTGACTTTTGTCACCGGATCATACAGTGCAACGCCTATGCATGAACCAAGTCCAAGTGTAGTCAGAGCATCCGGACACTTACATGCTTTCAGGTCGCCCATACCAACCTTAATCATATTTCCCATCTTTACACATCCTCATCAGACCTTATTATGATACCACAATGCACCCGGCCTAAAGGCCAAGTGCACCAAGTATTTTATCGTAGGACTCGAGTTCAGGTATCATAAGGAAATATCCATTAATGCAGCCATTCTCGCCAAGCTGTGACTGGATAAATAACAGCTTGTCTCCAAGTTTGCCAAACTCGATAGCCGGTACACTAAGCAGTGCTCCCACCATATCAATAGACATGCTTGGCACCGATGTTTCTATAGTAAGATTAGTCAGTTTTGACAATGCAACCAGATATGCACCTGAGATAATATTACCTATCTCGCTAAGCGCTGACATATCCATCTCACTGAATTCATCACTGTCATTGTCATCCGTTATAGGTCTTCCCATAAGCATATCAACAAGGTTATGTGCCGATCTCATATTGAAGAAAAACATCATCATTCCATCAACATCGCCGCTCATCTGAAGAAGCATGCCTACGACCTGCTCCTCCTCAGAACCAATAAAATCTGCAAGTTGTGAGAACGGAACAAGTTCTACTTTAGGCACCGACATGTCGACCTTCATATTGACCATCTGTGCAAGTGCTGTAGTTGCATTGCCTGCTCCTATATTGCCTATCTCTTTAAGAACATCATATTGCATGTCATTCAATTCATCAAGATTAATCTTGCTCACCTAACTAGTCACCCCCAAGCTGTCTCTGTAGTCCGGTTAATATCAGCCTTCCTTCTCCACTATAACGCCTACTATATCAAGGAGCGAAACAAGCTCACCCTTATACTTGCCTATGCCGCAGATATAACCATTAGCTTCCTCACTCTTCTCATGAGGTCCCTTCTCTATATCTGTAGACTCAAGTGTAATTACTTCATTAACCTGATCAACTATAATACCTATTGTGGCATTCTCAAGCTTTATTATGATTATTCTTGTCTTATCCGTGAATACATCGGGCTCAAGTCCAAGCCTTACTCTTATGCTCATTACAGGAATAATCTCACCACGCAGGTTAATTACACCGTTATAGTACTTCTGTGTCTTAGGCACACGTGTAATTCTCTGGCTCTTAACGATATTATCAATATACTGTATGTCTATTCCATACTGCTCATTGCCGACTTTGACAACTATGTACTGGACAGCTGTCTCGTCTGCTTCATTCCTGTTATTGTCAATGACCTTTAACTCTCCCATTATTAAACCTCCAATTCAATGCATATTTGCAGTTAAAATATCATATTCAAAATCTTATACAAGTGTATTAGCATCAATTATAAGTGCTACAGAACCATCACCAAGGATTGTTGCACCACTAATCATCTTATTGATGTTGATATACTTGCCAAGTGATTTAATAACGATTTCAAGCTGTCCGATAAGACTGTCAACAACAAGACCTGCCTGCTTGTCTCCCTTACTTACTATTACTACTGTAATATTCTCTGATTCCTCCGGCTCACCCGGTACATCAAGAAGCTCTCTGAGACGTACAAGCGGAATTACATTGCCTCTTAAGTTAATTACTTCCTTAGCATGAACATACTTAATCTCGCTTACAGGAATATCTTCGATTGTCTGGATAGAATCAAGTGATATTGCATACTTTTCATCGCCAAGCTTAACCATAAGTGCCTGAATAATTGCAAGTGTAAGCGGCAGATGAATAATAAATGTACTGCCTACGCCGTATGTAGTCTTTACTTCAACAGCACCGCCAAGTGCCTCAATCTTAGACTTAACAACATCAAGACCAACTCCACGTCCTGATACGTCGGTAATCTTATCTGAAGTAGAGAAGCTTGGCCTGAACAGAAGATCTATTATCTCCTTCTCGGTCATCATCTCAGCCTGCTCTTCCGTGATGTTGCCCTTCTCTATAGCCTTTGCCTTAACCTTCTCAACATCAATACCATTACCGTCATCACCTACTTCGATGACTACATTATTACCATCCTGATAAGCATTCAGGAAAATAGAACCAACTTCCGGCTTGCCTCTCTCAGCACGCACCTCTGCGCTCTCAAGTCCATGGTCTGCTGAGTTACGGAGAAGATGCATGAGCGGATCTCCAATCTCATCAATAACTGTACGGTCAAGCTCGGTCTCCTCACCTGTCATGTACAGCTCCATCTTCTTATTAAGCTTCTTGGAAAGATCTCTTATCATTCTCGGGAACTTACTTACAACGCTCTCAATAGGCATCATACGTACCTTCATAACTGATTCATGAAGGTTAGTTGTTACTCTCTCAAGATACTCTATCTGCTCATGGAAGCCCTGGTTAGCCGCATTGCCTTCTTCGTCTGATGCGCTGGCAACAAGACCATTCTTTGCTATAATAAGCTCACTGACAAGGTTCATAAGTACATCAAGCTTTTCAATATCAACACGCACTGAACGTCCTACAGGCTTAACTCCCGGCTTTGCCGATGCAGCCTGTGCAGGCTTCTTAGCCGCTGATGGTGCAGGCTTCTTCTCTGCGGAATCCTGTGCCGGCGCTTCATTCTTATGCTCTTCCTTTGATGCTTCAGCTGGCGCATTATCGTCTTCTGTCTTAAGAGGTTCTTTAATCTCTGTAAGCACAGCATCCTTAATCTCCGATACATTCTTTATGATATCGAGTATCTTGGAAGCTTCTTCCTCTGTAACAAACACAATGCTGAAATCAAAGTCAAACTTCTCATCCTCTATGTCCTGCACTGAAGGCATTGATTTGATTACGTCTCCGTGTCCTTCAAGATTCTTAAATACAAGGAATGCCCTTGCAGCCTTAAGGATACAGTTAGGGTCAACATATACATGGATATTACATACATGCATTCCCTTCTTAAGAGCCTCATTAACAGCATTCTTTTCAAAATCAGCAAGTGATACATCTGTTATTGTTTCATCTGTTCCGCCTTCCGGCTTAGCTTCCTCCTGCGGTTTTTCTTCTTTAGGCTGTGCATTCTCTTGACCTTCATTAGCAAGGAAATCATTCAGTTCCTTGATAATAGGTTCATTGTCATCTGTTCCTTCATCCTGCGTATTACGGATGTTGTCAACATATGACTCAAGTGCATCAAGGCACTGGAACAATACGTCAACAAGCTTGCTGTTAACCTTCATCTTGTCATTACGTATCTCTGAGAATACATTCTCCATATTGTGTGTAAGATTCTGCATTCTCTTGTATCCCATAGTACCTGCCATTCCCTTAAGGGAATGTGCTGCACGGAATATCTCATTAATAGTGTCTTTGTTCTCAGGTTCCTTCTCCAGTACCATAAGCTCATCACTTAATGTCTGTAAATGTTCATTTGATTCATCAATAAAAATCTCAAGATATTGGCTTACGTCCATTTTACAATACCCCCACGTTCTTAGTTATTGCATCTGCTATCTGGTTAAGCGGTACCACTTCATCAGTCAGTCCCGCCTGTGCTAATGCCTTTGGCATACCATACACAACACACGACTGCTCGTCCTGTCCTATTACATGTATAGGTCTTCCGGCATCCTTAAGGTTCTTGATTCCTTTTGTTCCGTCGGCTCCCATTCCTGTGAGCACAACACATGTAATCTCATCAAATCTGCTCTTTGTAAGTGAGTCATACATTATATTGGCACATGGCCTCAATCCCTCAACCGGATCCTCATCAGACAATCTGATTACATAATCTGTGCCTTTTGAATCTACTCTTATATGTCGTCCGCCGGGTGCTATATATACCCAGCCCTTACGAATCACATCGCCTTCTTCCGCTTCCTTAACCGTCACATGACTGAGCTCATTAAGTCTCTGTGCAAGTGAACTGGTAAATCCTTTTGGCATATGCTGCACAAGTACAACTCCCGCATCCAGATTCTCCGGAAGATATGGGATTACCTGCTGCAGTGACTTTGGTCCGCCTGTTGAACATGCAAGTGCTACAAGCTTCTTACGTCCGCTCTTAACACCCTTTGCCCTGCCTTCATCCGGTCTGATTACCGAATCCGGTGTACCTACTCTTGATGTAGCAGGTGAAGTTGCAATTCTTGAAGCCGGTCTGGATGCTCCCGATACTGTAGTTCCTGCCGGCTGGTGAATCGTAGTCCTTACCGGTCTTGCAGGAGCCTGTGCTGCTTTTGCAGCCGATGGTCTGCTGCTCGTTGCTGCATCAAGCATTGCATGTATCTGATTCCTGAATGCTTCTCCCTTGGTCTCAAAATAATTCTCAGGCTTGGTAACAAAATCAAATGCACCATATTCAAGTGCCTGAATTGTCTCTTTTGCGCCTTCCTTAGCGACCGTACTTACAACAATCACAGTCTGTTCAATATGATTGTTATGAAGTTCTCTCAGGAGCTCTATGCCATTCATTCTCGGCATATTAATATCCATTATGATTGCATCATAAAGACTTGGATTGGAAACAATCTTCTCAAAGCCCTCAACTCCATCGCGTGCTATATCTGCGACCTCATAATCACCGCCTGAATTAATTATATCAGATATAACCCTTCTCATGAGTGCAGAGTCATCGATTAATAATATTTTTTTTGCCATACCATCACCTTCTTAGCTTCTGCTGTGTTATTCTCTGCTCCATAAATATATATTTGACTATCATCTCTGTTATCTCATTAGGTACTGCTTTGAACTGCACCCTTGTCTCATATATGCTTCGGTCATTCTCAAGCGAATACGACATTACAACTTCGCCCAGCAGTTCAAGCTGCTTTGGTTCATCATTACAGATAATATCAAGAAATACCCTTACAAGGCTTTCTTTCTCGTAATGAATTCCTGAATGCATACGTATTCCGCCGCCGCTTAAATCTATGAGCGTTGCCTCAAGCACAGGCCTGGCATTCTGGAACAGCTTTTCATTCCACTGATGCGTACGCTCATATCCCGCTGCCTGAAAATCAGTCAGCACCTGAACCTTAACAGGTCTGCTGCATGGGAGCCTGTAGAATCCTCTCCTCTGTACTCTGTGC
>ERZ1027059.828-NODE-828-length-9601-cov-6.245024_pt1 | contig 9601 bp, 6 predicted proteins | sample MGYA00519425_ERZ1027059 | MGnify/ENA primary metagenome ERZ1027059 (study PRJEB26926, sample SAMN06164566) | human gut metagenome | biome: ENVO:00009003; feature: ENVO:2100002; material: ENVO:00002003 | host: Homo sapiens | place: USA | collected 2012 ... | reverse complement strand
ATCTACACTTATGCGATCGTCGGCAGCGTCAGATGTGTATAAGAGACAGGGTATGATGATGCCATATACAGTTATCCCTACTGCGTTGGTGATTCTTAGAAAAAACAAAATTAATGATGATATTGTAATGATAAATTCAAAGGATTTCTTTGAAAAAATACCAAGAGCAGTAACCATTTCAGATGAAGGTGTTCAACGCATTACTGAAATATATCGTAATCGTGAAATTATTGAGGGAGTATCAAATACTATCACGAAAGAAATCGCAGCAGAAAATGGATATAACTTATGTACAACGCAGTATGTTACACTTAAAGCAAGTGAAGGAATTGTTGTAGAAGATAACAGAAAGTTTATTGAAAACTATGAGGAACTACTACAGAGACTGAGAAATGTTGATAAGGAGCTTGATGAAGTACGTAGTCGATTTGTAAAGGAGGCTTGATTATGAGTAATTTTCAATTCTTGGAATCACATTGGACAGACCTTGCCAAACTTGGCGATTTATCAGAAAAGTATGTATATTCTGATCCTAATACATCCATTATCAAGCAGGGAATGTTATCAGAAGTAATGGTAAAGTATATGCTTGCATATGACGGCATAGCAGAGCCGGCATATGATAATACACATGCCAACAGAATCAGAATACTTAAGAATAATGATTTGTTACCAAGAGAGATTGATAACACTTTGTATATTCTTAGAAAAGCCAGAAATGATGCCGCTCATAATGCTGCTGATGAAGGTGAAAAAGCTCTTAATAATTTGCAGTTAATGTATGAATTATGTGTATGGTATATGCAGACATATGGTGATTATAATTATGAACCGACAGGGTATGTGCAACCAGTTGATATGACTGTAAGTTTAGCTGACCTTGAAAAAGAAAACGCAGAATTAGAAGAACGCAATCAACAATTATTGATTGAAATTGAGCAGATACAGAAAAATGGTGGAGCGGATATCAAACGTAGAACTGTAGCGTACCAGAAGGCAATTAATGTACATTTATCAGAAGCACAGACAAGAGAGCTTATTGATGAGCAGCTACGAAAGGTCGGATGGGAAGCTGATACAAGAGAACTTCGATATTCAAATGGTACAAGACCAACTAAGGGAAAGAATCTTGCTATTGCAGAATGGCCTACAGATTCAAAAACCGGTAATAATGGTTATGCAGATTACGCCTTGTTTATAGGTGAAAAGCTTGTAGGTATCATAGAGGCAAAGAAGAAGCATACAAATATTTCATCAGTATTAGATGGTCAGTGTAAGGACTATGCAAAGATGATTAAGTCAGAACATCAGAAGTATGTAATCAATAGATTTGGTGCATATATGGTTCCGTTTCTTTATGCCACCAATGGCAGACCATATATTAAGCAGTATGAACAGATGTCAGGAATATGGTGCTTGGATGTCAGAGAACCATTTAACGCACCAAAAGCGTTATCTGGATGGTCAACACCAGAAGGTATTGAGCAGGCACTGGAAAAAGATATTGTAGAGGCTGATAAGAAGTTAGCTGCTACAGGATATGAGGTATTGCAGGACCCTGATGGTTTAAATCTTCGTTATTATCAGATAGAAGCGATTCAGGCTGCCGAAAAAGCAATAGCAGAACATAAGCAGACAGCACTTCTTGCAATGGCTACGGGAACAGGTAAGACAAGGACTGTGCTTGGAATGATTTATAGATTCCTTGATGCTGGGAGATTTAAGAGAATCCTGTATCTTGTCGATAGAACATCACTCGGTGATCAGACTATGGATACATTCAAAGAGGTTAAGCTTAAAGAATTACTTACTTTGAATCAGATGTATGATGTGAAGTCTTTAGAAGATAAAGAATTTGAGAAGGACACCAGAGTGCATATTGCTACTGTTCAGAGCCTTGTGAAACGTATTATGTACAATGAGTCAGATAAGAGTCTTGGAGTATCAGATTATGACCTGGTCATCGTAGATGAAGCGCACAGGGGCTATATTCTGGACAAAGAAATGGGAGATGATGAGGTACTGTATCGTGACCAGAATGACTTCAGAAGTAAGTACAGGGCGGTAATTGATTATTTTGATGCAGTAAAAATTGCACTTACAGCAACGCCAGCTCTTCATACAACAGAGATATTTGGAAAGCCTGTATATTCATATGATTATCGTACAGCAGTCATCGATGGATTTCTGGTTGACCATGATGCACCGCATATTATCAAAACAAAGTTATCAGAAGAGGGAATCAGCTTTGAGAAAGGTTCAACAGTACCGATATATGATCCTGTTACAAATGAAATTACAAACAGTTCAGAATTGGAAGATGACCTGAAATTTGAAGTTGAAGATTTTAATAGGCGAGTGGTTGACAAAAGCTTTAATGAGACAGTCTTACAGGAAATTGCAAAGGATATTGATCCTAACGAAAAAGGGAAAACTCTTATCTTTGCAGTAGATGATGCTCATGCAGATATGATTACTCAGATATTAAAAGATTACTACACGAATCTTGGAATCTCTGAGGAAGCGGTAATGAAGATTACCGGATCAATTGAAAATGGTAATCCTGTAAAGATAAAGGAAGCCATTCGGAGATTTAAGAATGAAACATATCCTAATATCGTTGTTACAGTAGATTTATTGACAACAGGTATTGATGTAGAGGAGATAGAGAATCTTGTATTCATGAGAAGAATCCGTTCAAGAATCTTGTTTGAACAGATGCTTGGTAGAGCTACCAGATTATGTCCTGAAATAGGAAAGACACATTTTGAGATATATGATGCAGTAGGTGTCTATAATGCGTTAGAACCTGTTTCCACAATGAAACCAGTAGTAGCCAATCCAGCAACTACATTTGATGATTTAATTGATGGTATTGATTCATTAGATACCGACAGGGCAAGGAAAAACCAGATTGACCTTATCGTTGCCAAAATGCGTAGGAATAAATCACAGATGAGTGATGAATACAGAGCACGATTTGAGCAGATAACTGGAGGTTTGACGCCAGAGAAATTTATAGAGAAAATTCATAGTATGCCGGTCGATAAGGCAATTGAAACTGTAAAGAATAACAGGCAGGCGTTTGAATATGTCAAGAGGATGCCAAAGGAAAGAGAAAAGTTCATAAGTGATGAGCCAGACGAGCTTCGTAGTCATGCCAGAGGATATGGTGATGCTACAAGGCCAGAGGACTATCTAAAAGAATTTAGAGATTTTATAGATAATAATATCAATGAGATAGCAGCTTTGAATATAGTTGCTACACGTCCAAAGGAATTAACAAGACAGTCACTAAAGGATTTGAAGATTATCCTTGATGGAAAGCATTTCAACGAGACTATGCTGCAGACAGCATGGAAAGAAATGACAAATGAAGATATTGCAGCGGATATCATAAGCTTTATTCGTCAGCGAAGCATTGGAGATGCTTTGATTAGTAAAGATGACCGTATACATAACGCCATTGTAAAGACAAAGGCTAATCATCCGGAGCTTAGCAAAATTCAGTTAGGATGGTTGGATAGGATTGAAGCCCAGCTTCTTAAGGAGGTAGTGCTCAACAGAGAGACTTTTGATTCGGATGCATTTAAGAACAAAGGTGGTTATAATGCGGTAAACAAGGCATTTGGGCAGAAATTAGATGAGTTTATTGATGAAATCAATGGATATATGTATTCAGCATAAATTACAAGGAGAGAATGATAGATGACAAATCAGGAAATAGTAGCAAAGTTGTGGAATCTCTGTAATGTTCTTAGAGATGATGGTATTACATATCACCAGTATGTTACAGAACTTACTTACATCTTGTTTTTGAAGATGGCAAAGGAAACAGGAACCGAGGATAAGATTCCAGAGAAATACCGCTGGGATAGATTAGCAGAAAAAGATGGACTTGCGTTGAAAAAATTCTACGAGGACTTGCTTCGTGAGCTGGGCGAAAAAGGTACAGGTCGTATTCAGGAAATATATTCAGGGGCAAGAAGTAATATTGAAGAGCCAGCAAATTTAAAGAAAATCATTACAAACATCAATGACCTTGACTGGTATTCTGCAAAAGAAGAAGGACTTGGAAATCTGTACGAGGGATTATTAGAGAAAAATGCAAATGAGAAAAAGTCAGGAGCAGGTCAGTATTTTACTCCGAGAGTACTTATTGATGTAATGACAGAACTCATAGCACCACAGCCGGGAGAAAGATGTAACGATCCTGCATGTGGTACATTTGGGTTTATGATAGCGGCGGATGCATATGTAAAGGCACACACAGATGACCTATTTTCTTTAACTTCAGAACAGCAGGCATTTCAGAAGAATGAGGCATTTACAGGGGCAGAACTTGTACATGAGACTCATAGGCTGGCTCTGATGAATGCAATGCTTCACGATATTGATGGTAAGATATATTTGTGTGATACCTTATCAAATCAGGGGAAACAAATGAAAGGATTTGATGTTGTTCTTACGAATCCACCATTTGGAACAAAGAAGGGTGGAGAGCGTGCAAACAGAGACGATTTTACATTTCAGACAAGCAATAAGCAGCTTAATTTCTTGCAGCATATCTATCGTTCACTTAAAGCAGATGGTAAGGCAAGAGCTGCTGTGGTACTGCCTGATAATGTATTGTTTGCTGATGGTGAAGGTGAAAGAATTCGTGAAGACCTTATGAATAAGTGTAGTCTCCATACAGTACTTAGACTTCCAACTGGCATATTTTATGCACAGGGCGTAAAGACAAATGTGTTATTCTTTACGAGAGGAACAACCGATAAGGATAACACTAAGGAAGTGTGGTTCTATGATTTAAGAACAAATATGTCTTCATTTGGCAAAACCAATCCATTAAAGGCAGAGCATTTCGATGGATTTAAGGCTGCATATACAGCAGAGGACAGGAAAAGTATATCGGATGAGAGATGGAGTTGCTACACATATGATCAGATATCAGAGGAAGGAAAGAATCATAGTCTTGACCTCGGACTGATTAAGGATGATTCTGTGCTTGATTATGATGATCTGCCAGATCCTATTGAATCGGGAGAGGAATGTATTGCTCAGCTTGAGGAAGCTGTTGATTTGCTTATGAGTGTAGTGAAAGAGCTTAAGTCTCTGGAAGGAGCTGAGTGATATGGCGAAGGCAAAGAGTAATAGTAAAAAGATTACATTGGAAGAGTCATTGGTACCTGTGGAGGAACAACCATATGAGGTGCCGGAGAATTGGTGCTGGACTAAACTGGGAGTAGTGTCTAAATTTGAAAGAGGTATTACATTTCCAGCTTCAGCAAAAGAAAGTGAACAAACAGAAGAAAATATACCTTGTTTGCGAACAGCAAATATTCAAGAAAATCTAGAATTAGGAGACTTAATATATGTAAACAGGTCATATATGAAGCATAATGATAACAAATTAGTTATGAAAGATGACATTATTATGTCTTCTGCCAATTCACGTGAATTGGTTGGAAAGGTATCATATGTTCATAATGTTTTATTTCCAATGACATTTGGTGGATTTGTTTTGGGAATTAGAGCGAAAGAAATTAACTCCAAATATTTATTTTATCATTTAAGATATGAATTTTTGTGTGGAAAATTTATTGGAGAATCTACGCAAACTACTAATATTGCAAATATTAATACAACAACCTTAGGAAATCATTTTTTTCCGTTGCCTCCACTAGTAGAGCAGAAACGAATTGTGAAGCAAATTGAGAGTTTGTTTGCAAAGTTGGATGAAGCAAAGGAGAAGGCTCTATCTGTAGTTGAATCGTTTGAATTAAGGAAAAAAGCTATTTACAAAAAAGCATTCGAGGGCGATCTTACAAACATTTGGAGAGCCGAAAATGGAATAAATATTTCAGAGTGGGAAGAAATTCCATTTGAAAAATTGGGTAAATTGGAGAGAGGCAGGTCAAAACACAGACCACGTAATGACAAAAGATTATTTGGCGGTAAATATCCATTTATACAAACTGGTGATGTTGCAGGAGCGGGTATGTATGTGACATCTCATAAGCAAACATTGAGTGAATTTGGATTTGAGCAAAGTCGTATGTTTCCTAAAGGAACATTATGTATTACTATAGCTGCAAACATTGGCGATGCCGCAATTTTGTCATATGATTGTTGTTTTCCTGACAGTGTAGTAGGTTTTACTCCAGGAGAAAAATGCCTTAACAAATATATGTATTTTTACTTGCAAGAAATTAAAGCTGAATTAGAGTATATAGCACCTGCAACTGCTCAAAAGAATTTAAATCTTAAGCTTTTAGGTAAAGTAGAAATAAAGGTGCCATCATTAAAAGAACAAGAAAAAATAGTAGAAATTCTTGAAAAGCAAATTAATGACCAAGAGAACATTGTTGAAAAGGCTGAGAATGTAATAGAAACGATAGACGTGATGAAAAAATCAATTCTTGCCAAAGCATTTCGTGGTGAACTTGGAACAAATATTGAAACTGAAGAAAGTGCAATAGAACTATTAAAGAGCATTTTTTAAATGAGAAGGGAGGTAAGCCATGAGTGAGACAGAAGTTTTTACTATAAGTATTCCAACAGATGAGGACGGACAAGTGTTATTGAAATGTCCTGTTTGTAATGATCTTTTTAAAGTGGATGGTACAGTGTTTGGAGATGATAGTGTTTTTGAAATACATTGTCCTTCTTGTGGAATTGTAAGTGATAGTTATATAACAGACGATGTTCTTAAACTTGGGATGCAGATGAGCGAAAACTATGCTAATGATTTGATTGAGAAGAAATTTAAGAAACTTGAAAAGGCTACAAAGAATAGTTTTTTGAAATCCTCATATAAGTCAAATTATAAGAGACATAGTGAGCAACCGATTAAATTGTCGGTTGAGAATATGACGTTGGTTGAGTATCCTTGTTGCAAAAGACCATCTAAGGTAAAACCATTATTAAGATTATGTGGAAGCTATTGTCCATATTGTGGGGAGAAGTATTATGGAATTGAATAAAATTGAATTAAAAAAGATATCACATGATTTCAATATTTTATCCAGTAGAATTATGCGTGCAAAATTTGACGATTATAATCTAGTGTTGAGAAAGTTTTTAGCATTCATTGATAGAAATGAAATTATACATACTTTCGTTATGACAGGTGATATAAGTGAATTTGATGCAGGAACTGAATATCAGCAGGTTACTGGAAGCTATGGAGAATTAGTTTTTGATTTTGGACCAACGCCAGAGGAAGAAACATATCAAATATATGCAATCTTAAAATATATTTCTGAGAATAATTTGGATGTATCGATAGGAATGATATCTCAATATGCAGGTGTAGGAAACAAGCGTAATGATGTGATTAAGGAATTTAATGATAGAGTTGTCTTAGTTCTAATTCAGAGTATAGAAGGACATCTTACGAAAATTGGATATGAAATGGGGATGGATGAAAAAATGTATTGGAATGTAAGTGGAGGACAGGTTAATATTGCAAGTGACAACGCAACGATTAATGCAATTCAGAATAAAGGGATTCAATTAGATGAATTGGATAAAATAGTAAAAGCAATTATTAACAATGTGTCTTCAGTTGATAAAGAAGATGCTGAGACTATTGTGGATTCAGTTAATATGATAAAAGATGAGTTGTTAAAGCCAGAACCAAAGAGAACAATCATTTCTAATGGTATTAAGCTATTGGCACCAATGATTTCGATTGTGAACGGGATTCCGGCATTAACCACAAATATACAAAACTTAATTGATTTTGCAACGCAATTTCTGAGTAGATTATAATCACATTACTAAAAAAGGAAGTCCGAATAGACGGAGCAATCTGATGTTCGTACTTCCATTTGAATATTATATTTATTTGTAAATCTTTCAAATGATGCAAGAATTTGAAAGACCAGAATATATATTTGAAGAAGAAAGTGAGCATACATTTCTTATGCTGCGATTATTAACAATATTATCAATGCCACAAACAACAGTAGAAAGATTTGGACTGCTTTGTTTGTTACAACACGCAGAAGAATTTCTTTTTTTGGAGACCGTTTCAAGTTTTGTGTAAACGTTAAAAACCGATATAAGATTTGTGAATAGTTACAAATGGGCAGAGCCGACTTCGCGGGTTCTGCCCATATCTGCATTATACAGGAGTTTTTAGGCATGTCAATAAGACCTGGAGGGTGCGGACAAAATTCTGGACTACTATAGGGCTTCGAAAGGAGCCTTTTTATGTATTCAAAAGAACAAAAGGATATTGCACTACGGATATATCATAAAACAGAGTCTGTAACTGAAACTATTAGGATTCTAGGGTATCCAACACGTAGAAATCTGTACACATGGATTGTTGAGGAAAATACCCCACCCAAAACAAGGAAAGAATACCCTGTAATTAATAATCCGCCTGATCATCCTCGCAATCCTCCATTAGAAGTAAAATTAGATGCAATTCACCGTTGCTGTGAGCTCGGAGAAAATACAAATTATGTTTCAGAAGACATTGGGTATAGTAGAGCTAGTATTTATCAATGGCGAAAACGTTATTTAGAAGAAGGTACATTAGGTCTTATGAATCACAAAAACATTACTCCGGGAACATTAGTAGAAGGTTCTGTTTCAAGTACAGATATTTCTTCTGATGAAATAAATCAGTTGAAGGCTCAAATACAAGATATGCAATTAGAAATAGACATTCTTAAAGAAACGATAAATGTATTAAAAAAAGACCCAGACATCGATCAGAGTGCTCTCAGCAACAGAGAGAAGGCGGTGATAATCGATGTCTTGAAAAATAGATACTCACTGCCATTATTATTACAGAAATTACAATTATCAAAAAGCAGTTATTATTATCAGGAACAATCCCTACAAAAAGAAGATAAATATACACTTTTACGTGTTAGAGTCATTGAATTATTTACAGAGAATAAAGGTCGATATGGTTACAGACGAATTCACGCCCTACTTAAACGTGAAAATATAATTGTCTCAGAAAAAGTTATTCGTAGGATTATGAAAGAAGAACAACTTGTAGTAAAAATCAAACGAACTCGTAAATATAATTCCTATCAAGGTGAAATATCTCCAGCAGTAGATAATCTAATTAACAGAATTTTTTCTGCATCTAAACCTAACGAAAAGTGGTTAACAGATATAACCGAGTTTGCAATTCCGGCAGGAAAGGTTTATTTATCGCCTATAGTAGATTGTTTTGATGGCTTACTTGTCAATTGGAATATAAGCACTTCTCCAGATGCATTAATTGTCAATTCTATGCTTGACGATGCAGCTAAATTACTATCTGTAGGAGAAAAACCAATCATACATTCAGACAGAGGCGTACACTACCGCTGGCCAGGCTGGATTGACAGGATGGAGAAAAATGGTTTCATACGATCAATGTCAAAGAAAGGCTGTTCACCTGATAATTCTGCCTGTGAGGGCGTATTTGGAAGAATTAAAAATGAGATGTTCTATAATGCAGATTGGTCTGGGGTAAACATCTCAGAATTTATTGGTATTTTAAATGATTATCTTTATTGGTATAATGAAAAAAGAATAAAAAAATCATTAGGATATTTGAGTCCTATAGAGTACAGACATAGACTTG
>ERZ1027059.827-NODE-827-length-9651-cov-8.887453_pt1 | contig 9651 bp, 7 predicted proteins | sample MGYA00519425_ERZ1027059 | MGnify/ENA primary metagenome ERZ1027059 (study PRJEB26926, sample SAMN06164566) | human gut metagenome | biome: ENVO:00009003; feature: ENVO:2100002; material: ENVO:00002003 | host: Homo sapiens | place: USA | collected 2012 ... | reverse complement strand
CGTTTTACCTCCTGAACAACAGCCGTCGTGGTATTCGTCTGCGGCGGCTGTTTCTTACATAAAAAGGAGGTTGATTTTTATGTTACCGAACAATTGGAGATATCTCAGAGGGGACATCTACTATGCAGACATGGAGCCGCATATCGGCTCGGAACAGGGCGGGAAACGCCCTGTGGTAGTTCTGCAGAACAACATTGGAAACCGTCATTCGCCTACATTGATCGTTGCAACTGTTACCACCCGGACGGAAAAGAAGAAAAACCAGCCCACCCATGTGCTGGTGGATTCCAACCCGGCCTTTGAAGAACCGTCCATGATTCTTCTGGAGCAGATCTTCACGATCGATAAATCCCGCATCGAACGCTTTATGGGCTATGCCAGCAAGGCTGAAATGCTCCGCATTGATATGGCTTTGCTGGTCAGTCTGGCTCTGAATGTTCTGAGCGGAAACCGCAGCGAATAGCGGACAACCAGTAACCCGTAAAAATGAGGTGATAGCGATGTAATCGGAGGTGAGTGAGCCATGCGAAAGAGTGCCCCCATTGAAGTGGTGGTACATTACCCCAAAACGAAAGAGGGATGGGACGAACTCGGAAAACGGGTCGCAACCGCCCACGCCAACTATGTGATCGAAAAAATCGACCGTCTGAACTGCCCCACATGGCAGAAGCTCGAATTGCTGCAGGCGGTGATCGATACTACCAAAGGAACCTACAAACCCAAAGAACACCAAAAGCCCGGCTGGTAGCCGAGCCGATAAACAAAGCCCCACGCTCAACATATGCTTTTCTGCTCTGACCAGAGACGGTCAGATTTAGAGGCAGTGTTGAGCGTGGGGCTTTTTGTGTTACATAAGTGTTTTGAAATGCTGCCGACACAACAAAACGGTTGATTATTGGCGGCCAATATGGTATCCTATGGCATTGCATAACACGCAAAACAGTTCCACTTTTTGCTGAAAGAGCGTATCGAAACCGTCCTGATGGAGCAGCAGAAAAAGCTTTTTGAAAAGTAAAAGCTCTTGCGTCCCGTGAAAAAAGAAGGTAATATAAATACAGAGCAAGACACAGAACGCAGGGAGGGATGAAAACCATGTTTTACGAGATCATGCACCGGGAAAGCTGTGTGGCACAACTCAGCACGACAGGGGAATGCAGGGTCTGCCTCGAGGATTTCATGCCCTATGATCTGGTTCTGGTGGAATCGGATGATTTTGACGAGCGCATCAATAATGTAACGAACTTTTACTATTGGTGCGCCTCCCGGATGTTGACGTTGGATCGCACCTACGCCAAGGAAATCCTGAACAGTATCGGTGCATCTCAGAGTGTTACGGACAGGGAACGAGCACAGATTGCATTATCCTACCATTGTCTGTCTTTGCTGGATGTGTTCTGGGTGAAAGAAGAAAACGAGAAGATTCGATTCGAGGATATCAACCTTTTTGCACACTCCTTAAGCAATGCGCTTGTGGATATTGCGCTGCGGGGGCACCAAATGACGGTGACAAACGCCCATCTTCTGGCAAATGACCTGTCTACGGGCGGCTTGTACCCCAAAGCATGGGTGCGCAAAGAGGATGGATTCTATCTTTACAAGGATGGCGGCAGGGATGCGGTGGAACGTGAAGTGCTGGCAAGCAAAATCTGCCGGTGCTTTGACTGCCATCAGGTACTGTATGAGCAGGGAATGTTTGAAAATGAGCCGGTTTCTATCAGCAAAATCATGACATCTCAGCGATACAGTCTTGTGACCTATGCAGCCTATGACGTCTACTGCACGAACCGTGATTGGAATACGCTGGATAAGATCTTAGAGCTGGATGCTCCCGGCTACTATATGATGAACATTCTGGATTATCTGGTGGGCAATACCGACCGTCATTGGGAAAATTGGGGTCTGCTGGTAGACAACGAAACCAATCAGCCCATCCGTCTGCATGACCTGATGGACTTCAACCGGGCGTTTCAGCAGTACGACACGCCAGAAGGCGCAAACTGTCTGACCGTGGGAAAACGCCATCTGAGCCAAAAAGATGCTGCAGTGGAAGCGGTGCGGAACATCGGACTGAACCAAGTCCGTCAGGTGGAGCACACCGTATTCTCCGAGCATCCGGCATGGAAAGCAACGTTTGAAGAACGACTGCGTGTTTTACGGAACGCCATGTAAGTCAGAGCGAATATCAGAATAATTGAAACAGAATGATTCCATAACGAAAGCCCGTCTGCGCTGCCACATATCGTGGCTTGCAGACGAGCTTTTTCGTTTGACCGGAGAAAAATTGCCATACCTCACATGCGAAGCATAGATGGAAAATCGGAACCAAGGTTTTCCACCAGATGGCAAAAGCACTTCTGACTGATGGTCTTTTGTCCGTTTTCCCAGCAGCGGATGCTTGTCCGGCTGACCTTTGCATGGTCGGCAAGCTGCTGACGGCTCCAGCCTTTTGCCTCCCGGTATCTGCGGAGGAAGTGTCTACCGCCTTCATCAGGCCGATGGTGCCGATGGAGATCAAATCTTCTTGGTCGCCGGGCTGGGCGTAGTATTTTTTCGCCACATGGGCCACCAGCCGCAGATTGTGCCGGATGAGTTTCTCCCGCGCAGAGCCGTCTCCCGCCCGCAGCGCGGCGAAGGTCTCAATCTCCTCCCGCGCGGTCAGGGGCTTGGGAAAGCTCACTGCTTCCAAATGCAGCGCCAGAAACTTTGTGGCGAAAAATTGCAGCAGCGACAACAGCATAGCAGCACCTCCCGGAGCAGTTCTCCTATAGTTTATGTGGCAAGGTGGGAGGGCAGCACAAAACGGATGTTGTGTTTTTTCTTGAATGCGCCTGTTACCCGTATATTTTCCCCACGATCTTTCCGCGTACTGCGGCGGGCAGGAGTTTGCACAAAAGGCTCAGGAATTTATACTGTGCGCCGACAACATAAACGACTGCCGGTTTCTTTTTCTCCACAATACCGGCGATGTACCGTCCAATGCGTGCCGGGTCCATGCCGTTTTGCTCGTCATGCTCCATCTGACTGACGCTCCGGGAGATGCGCCCGCCGTATTCCTCATCGCCGAGAATGCTTTTCTGACGTGCTTTTGTAAATCCGGTACAGATATCGCCCAACTCTACAACGGTGACATGGATGCCGTAGGGTTTGACTTCGTTTGCCAGAGCGTAAGAGTAAGAAGAAACGGCAGCTTTGCTTGCAGAGTAGAAGGTCTGGAACGGAATGTGTGCTACGGCGGCAACTGAGCTGATGTTCACAATATGTCCCTCCCCTTGATGGCGTAGGAAGGGGAGAACCGCTTTATTTACAGTGACTGTCCCGAAAAAGTTCACATCAAACTGTGCTTTGGCCTGCTCCATGGACGTAAACTCCACCGCACCGGAAATGCCAAAACCTGCACAGTTGATCACTGCATCAATTTTTGTCTCTTTTTGGATGACCTGCTGCACAGCGGCGGTGACCGCATCTTCATCGGTCACATCGACGGACAGATGGGTGACGCCCTCCATAGGGATATTTCTGCGGCTGAACTCATAGACGATGCAGCCGTTCTCTTTCAGAGCGGATGCCGTGCACCGTCCGATGCCGGAGCTTCCTCCGGTAACAATGACCACCTTGTTGTCTTCTCCCACCATGATTTTCCTCCTGAAACGGTTGATCTGGTTCGAGTATACCGCATCGCAGGGGCGGCTGTCTATACGGATAGCCGGATCGTGGAAAAGTACGGGGATCAACTTGCGCAAATTTTTACGCAGATTGGCCTCTCTTTTTTACACAGCCAATGCCAATTAGCGCTTGAAATCGAAACGCTGCGCAAGTATACTATACTAGTTATATTGTACAAGCGTGATCACAAATCAGTATGCCAGTTGACCATAAAAGACATACCAGAATGGAAGCGTGCGGCGGGGTCAAAACCCTACGAGGATGAAGAAGAAAATGAAATTCGATAGAAGACTTACAGATGAAATCTACACTTCCGATACGGTAAGGCTGGGAAAAGATGCATTTCAGGCCATGCAGGAGACGATCTATCATAATGGCGGTGTCGGAACCATTACCGGGTACTATGATGCCGAATTGTCGATCCTGTCGGTCAGTGATCTGTTGCTGCATAATCTGAACCACAGCTATGCATCCCTGATGGAGCAGACAAAGGGTTCGCTGAAGAATCTTTTCTATAAGAAAGATGGCACATTCCTTGACAATGCGCGCTTTCGCCAGCTCCAAGGCGAAGGGGAAGGCCGGATCCTTACAGCAGATGGCTCTCCCGTCTATGTGCGTCTCTACAAAAAAGATGCGGTCGATACGGATGGAACACCGATCTGGATCATGTCAGTACAGATGAACTGGGCGTATGAGAACCTTGCGCTGGTTAACGAATCCATCCATTCTGCATTATGGTATTTTGAGTGTAATGAAAACGGCGAGATTGTTCATGCGAACTGGAGCCATGCGTTCCGGCAGATCCTTGGATATCATGACATTCTGGATTTTCCGAACAAACTGGATTCGTGGTCGAACCTTCTGCACCCGGAGGACTATGACCGGGTAATGCAGCTGCTTTTGGAAACGATTGCGGACAAAACCAATACTACAAAATATAATGTTGAGTACCGGCTGAAAATGCAGGATGGCCAATACCAGTGGTTCCGGGCATCGGCGGAGGTGATACGCCGTCTGGATGGTTCGGCCAATCGAATTGCCGGAATCATCAGCAACATTGACGCGGAAAAAAGAAGCCGGATGCAGGCGCAGCGGGCAGCGGCATTTCACCGTGCATTTACCAGCGCAAACCTCTGCGAATACTATGTAAATCTGGAAAAGAACACCTTTGATACGTTCAAAGTGGAGCCCTCTTTGATGACGGCCTTTGAGCAGAACCACACATGGGATGGACTGGTCAGATTCTTTGTGGACAACTATGTGGTTGAAGAGGACAAAAAGTCTGTAACGGATTTCTACAATCGCGCCTACATCACGGAAAAACTAAAGGGGCTTGAGACGGAGCTGCGTCAGGAGTGCCGCATCGTTCTGGATGGGGAGGAACGATGGGTCAGCAATGTAGTCATGCGCGGCGAGATCGAAGATTCTGAATATGCGATGATTTTTCTGCGGGACATCACAGAGTCCAAAATAGAGATGGCACGGCGGATGCAGATGGCCTCAGATAACGCATCGATGGATCTTTTGATCAAGAGTATGGTGCGTCTGCTGGACCGCTTTGTGGTCTGCGATCTGGAGAATGACCGGTATCGGTTCTATAATCTGCAAGGTGAAATGATATACGCGCCGACGGGAACCTACCATGATTTTGTGGAGCAGGTGGTTGCAAAGTATAAGACACTGGAACCGCTGGACGCATTGACTGCTTTGATTTCACCGGAAAATATCCGCAAGAATCTGCAGGGCGAGAACGACATCTACAAATTTGAATACTGCTCCATGGATGAGAACACCTATAAGATCGCTTCCTTCATTCCGCTGGAGTGGGAGGGCACAAAGCTGGTCAAAGCACTGTTGGCATCTATGGATGTGTCACAGGAGAAAAAGGCCGAGATCGAATCCCATAAGGCACTGAAGGATGCGTACCGGGCGGCGGAAAACGCAAGCCGCGCCAAGACAGAATTTCTCTCCAATATGTCCCATGATATCCGTACACCGATGAATGCAATCGTTGGCTTGACCGCCATTGCGGGTGCGAATATCGAGAGTCAGGACAGGGTGGTCGAGTGCCTTGGCAAGATCACAAAGTCGAGTCGTCATCTGTTGGGATTGATCAATGAAGTGCTGGATATGGCCCGGATCGAGAGCGGGCGAATAAGCCTTGCCGAGGAGGATTTCAGCCTGCCGGAGCTGGTCGATAACCTGCTCACCCTCACAAAACCGGCAATCGACGAGCACCACCATCAGCTCGAAGTCCATATTGAGCACATTGAGCACGAAGCTGTCTGCGGCGACAGCCTGCGCATCCAGCAGGTCTTTGTGAACCTGATGAGCAACGCCGTCAAGTACACCCCGGATGGAGGAAACATCACCCTTACGATCAAGGAAAAACCGAACGGCTTCTCGGAGCTTGGCTGCTACGAGTTTTCCATCGAGGACAACGGCATCGGTATGACGCCGGAATTCCAGAAGATCATGTTCGAGCCGTTCAGCCGGGCAGACGATCACCGGACGACCAAGGTGCAGGGCACCGGTCTTGGCATGGCCATTGCAAGAAACATCGTCAACCTGATGAATGGTGACATTCAGGTCGAAAGCGCTCCCAACAAGGGAACGAAGATCACGGTCACGGTCTATCTGAAGCTTCAGGAGAACGAGAAGGAACAGGAAAAAGAACTGCTCGATCTGCCGGTACTGGTCGTGGACGATGACAAGACCTGCTGCGAAAGCACCGTTGCGACCCTTCAGGAGATCGGCATAGCGGGCGAATGGGTCCTGACCGGTAAGGAAGCTGTGGAGCGCTGCTATGCGCGTCATGAGACCAACAGTGACTATTTTGCGGTGATTCTGGACTGGAAGATGCCGGAAATGGACGGTATTGCAACCGCCAGAAAAATCCGGGAACGGGTAGGAGAAGATGTCACGATCATCATCCTGACTTCCTTTGATTTCAGCGAGATCGAAGAAGAAGCCAGAGCGGCGGGCGTGAATGCGTTTATGGCAAAACCGCTGTTCCGTTCCCGTCTGACGGCAACTCTGCGGCAGTTTACATCCGGGAAGAAGGAGGAAAACGCCCGGAACTATCTGGAAGACTTTGCGAAGGAAAACTATGCGGGTAAGCGGATCCTTCTTGTGGAAGATAACGAGCTGAACCGTGAGATCGCAACCGAGATCATAGGCATGACGGGCGTGACCATCGACAGCGCCGAAAACGGAAAAATTGCAGTCGAAAAGGTGATGGAAGCGCCAGAAAAGTGGTACGATCTCATTTTTATGGACATCCAGATGCCCATCATGAATGGTTACGAAGCCACTGCTGCGATCCGTGCCCTTGCCGGCAGCCGGGGCAAAGTGCCCATCATTGCCATGACGGCAAATGCCTTTGCCGAGGACGTGCAGCTGGCAAAGAACACCGGCATGAACGAGCATATCGCCAAACCGCTTGATTTGAATAAGCTGAACGATGTGCTGAAACAGTGGCTGTGATCTGTGCATTGCAGAAAGGCGCGTGATATCTGGGCAAACAGGAACATCACGTTTCAAGGATCTTGTATTGAAATGGCTGCACAACCGCAGCTATTGGGTTGAAAATAAGGCTGAAGCCCCAATTGCTCCAGCCAATGTCAGAGTTTCTTCATTGTCCATCAAAAATACGTTGGTACGTTTTACACTGTGACGATTCAAAAAACAAAGGAGAGGTGTTTTACTATGATCTACAAAAAGCAATACGGTCAACCGTTTGATACCGAAAGTGTAGTGGGTTCTTTTCTGCCCATGATGGAAACGATACCCTATCTGACCAAGGAGCCGGATGGTTTCTCCTATGCCATGGAACCGCAGGATGTCCTGTATGGTCTTGGCGAAAACGTCCGTGGTATCAACAAGCGCGGGTGGGTGTACGAAAGCAAATGCTCCGATGACGGCAACCATACCGAGGGCAAATCCTCGCTGTACGGTGCTTATAATTTTATGATCGTGTCCGGCAAGGATACATTTGGCTTTTTTATCGACTACCCGGGCAAGGTCACCTTTGACTGCGGCTACACCGACATGGATACCTTACGCATCACGGTGGCCGAGGAAAATTACGATCTCTACATCATTGAGGGCGAGAGCCTGACCGATATTGTGCACCAGTTCCGCCAGTTGGTGGGGCGCAGTTATATTCCGCCCAAATGGGCTTTTGGCAACGCCCAGAGCCGCTGGAGCTACATGAACGAGGACGAGGTCCGCGAGGTGGTGGCAAATTACCGTGCCAATCATATGCCGCTGGACGCTGTGGTTCTGGATATTGATTACATGGAGCGTTACAAGGACTTTACGGTGGATGCGCAGCGCTTCCCGCGTTTTGCAGACTTTGCCGCCGAGATGAAAGCGCAGGGCATCCATCTTGTCCCCATCATCGATGCAGGAGTCAAGGTCGAAGAGGGATATGATGTGTACGAGGAGGGCGTGAAAAACGGCTACTTCTGCACGAATCAGGATGGCACCCCCTTTGTAGCCGGTGTGTGGCCGGGACGGGTACACTTCCCCGATATGCTCAACCCGGAAGCCCGTGCTTGGTTTGGCAGTCAATATAAAGTTCTGCTGGATCAGGGGATCGAGGGCTTCTGGAATGATATGAACGAGCCTGCTATCTTCTACGCAGAGGAAAGACTGAAAAAGACCTTTGCTAAAATTGGGGAATACAACAAGCAAAACCTGGATATTTCCAGCTTTGGTGCTTTTACCGGCATGGTGGCAGAGCTTTCCAACAACGAAAACGATTATAAGCTGTTCTACCACAACACCAAACAGGGGCGTATGCGGCACGACAAGGTACATAATCTTTTTGGTTATAACATGACCCGTGCGGCAGGCGAGGCTTTTGAGCGGCTGGAGCCGGACAAGCGCATTTTGATGTACTCCCGTTCTGCCTGCATCGGGATGCACCGCTATGGCGGCATCTGGACCGGCGACAACCATTCTTGGTGGAGCCACATTCTGCTTGCGCTGCACATGATGCCCTCCCTGAATATGTGCGGCTTCCTGTACGAAGGCCCCGACATTGGCGGCTTTGGCAGCAATACCACGGAGGATCTGGTGCTGCGCTGGTACGGCATGGGCATCTTCTCTCCGCTGCTGCGGAACCACTCTGCCAAGGACACCCGCCGGCAGGAACCCTACCGCTTTAAGAACAAGGCCGCCTTTGCCGGTATTTTACAGCTGCGCTACCTGCTGCTGCCCTACATTTACAGCGAGTACATGAAGGCTGCTCTGCACGACGGCATGTACTGTATGCCGTTGGCGTTCGCCTTCCCGGAGGACGACTTTGCCCGCCGGGTGGAGGATGAGGTGATGATCGGTGAAAGCCTGTTGATCGCCCCGGTATATGAGCAAAACGCCCGAGGTCGGTATGTTTATCTGCCGGAGGAGATGCTGCAGGTGCGGGTAAAGTGCAGCGAAAGCAACCGCATCGAAACCAGCGTGCTGCCAGCAGGCCATCATTACATTCCGGTGGAGCTGGATGAAGTGGTGTTCTTTATGCGCAAGGGACACCTTCTGCCCCTTGCCAAGGACGGCAAAAAGATCCAGAGCGTTGCCGATGTGGATTTTGCAGATCTGCGCCTGCTTGCCTATGCTCCCGATGGTGCATCCTATGAATACTATACCGATGACGGCGAGACGAAGGATTATGATAAGCCGGAACATTTTGTGCATATCACGCTGGATGCGGATGGAAACGCAAAGAGCGATCGTGCTACGGTCAAAGTAGAAGGATAATCGTCAGTCATTACGTAGTTCCCAAAGAGTGACAGCGTTTCAGCTTGAAATGTTGTCACTCTTTTTTGTTGTCTATATCACAGATAAAATAGCCGTTCCATCTTGAAAACAGCGTAAAGATTTATTATAATGAGATAAATGGTTGTGAAACAAGCAAAAGAGGAGTGAATTATGGCAGCGCAGCGCACCTATCTGGCAATCGACCTGAAAAGTTTCTATGCCTCG
>ERZ1027059.804-NODE-804-length-9871-cov-4.435004_pt1 | contig 9871 bp, 8 predicted proteins | sample MGYA00519425_ERZ1027059 | MGnify/ENA primary metagenome ERZ1027059 (study PRJEB26926, sample SAMN06164566) | human gut metagenome | biome: ENVO:00009003; feature: ENVO:2100002; material: ENVO:00002003 | host: Homo sapiens | place: USA | collected 2012 ... | reverse complement strand
CTACACTTATGCGATCGTCGGCAGCGTCAGATGTGTATAAGAGACAGATTATAAACCTAAGAGAAGAAAGGTTAATCCTAAAATATATTGTAACAAATAATTCTGATTTAGACAAGCTTACGGGTACAAAAGAAAATATAGTATTATGTCCTATATTCTTGGATGAAAAGAATATTACCCTACAGCCACAAATGGTTATAACCAAAGACGAGGTTCTTAAAATCAATCAAAATCTAAAAGACTGTTATTTGAAAGATTACATAAATACATCATACTTTGGCAATATAACAATCAATTATGATGGGATGGTCTACTGTGTAAATCAGCAAATTGAGTCTTTACAAAATCGAGACCTTGCTTGTATTATTAATAAATGGGTTGGTTCACAAGACTGCTATTGGTATTTCACAAGAAATAAGAAATTGGAATGTAAGGATTGTGCACTTCAGGTTCTATGCCCTTCCATTTCAATTTATGAGCAACTAAAAATATACAAATGTCCTTGTAGGGTTTAGACTTCACTTTGTTATACATGAAGTCTTGTTTTAGCAAAAAACGAGGCTTCATGTATTGTTTAGTCCAAATTCTCCGACGTAATATCTATCGTGTTTTAGGTATATAACTTATCCATACAAACAGAATCCTTTATCTTGATTGAGATTTCTTTTTTTCTTTATAGAATATACCCAATCCCACCTTTTGTGTTCCGTCCCAATTCGTAAGTTGGTCGGCACAGCCATTGGAGCCACCAAGTGAAACGTATGTGTCTGCACTACATGACATATGGTCAACAAAAGCGAGAAAGTTGTCAATGGCGTTGTCTGTGAATTGAACTTCATTCGTGGCGAAGAGTTTTGTCCAACTGGTGATACATTCTTGCTTGAAGTCTGTAAAACCATGCCACGACATGCCAGATAAGAACCTTTTTGCTGCCGATTCTATACAGGCTTTAGAGTCCAATCCAATATTATGCTTTACAGCAGATGCCATAATGCCATAGTATATGGAAGCCGATTCTTTCTCGTTGAAGTTGACTCTATCTGTTTTTGCAAAGGATGATAAAGCTTCATGTCCCTCATGGATGAACTTGTCAAGCACTCCTATGTATCTATTTTGCCGAACCATGCTTTCACGTTTGGCTTCGGCTTCTTGCCGAGCCTTTTCTTTTGTTTCTTTCTCCTTACGTGCTTCCACTCGTCTCCATGCGTCTGTCATTTCTGGCTCTTGCCAAATGGCATTCCAACGAGCCTTCAAATCATTGTACATTTCCATAAGTGTAGTATTATAGGTTTTGGCACTGGCGAGTTCTTCCTTCGCACAGACAAGTTGAGTAGTCACTCGCCCCACAGCCTTCTCGTCAAGTTGAGAGATGTGTTGTTTGACTTTGTTGTTTTCTGCCTTTAGCGCATCATTCTCGGCACGAAGCGACTTGTTCTCCTCTATCTGCTTATTGAGGTTCTGCATATAGTAAGTGTACGTCTTGTTGACAGACTTGCGTACACCTTCATTCTGCTTGTCACGTTCTGCATTGATGGCTGCTACAAGAGCTTTGATAGCATCATTGATGTTTGTTGTCCGCTCCTCACGCCACGCCTTTTGCCCGATAATAGTAGGAATTGGGATGGCAAGTTCTTTCTTTACGGCATTCATCGCTTCTTGAACTGGAGCCTTGATGTTGAGAAAAGGAATGGTCAACTCCTTCTTGTCGATTGTGGCAAGTACTGCATATTTCTCCACTTTGTCAAGAGCGACTTTCGCCTGACGTTCAGCTTCAAGCACCACCTTGTTCTTATGCTTGCGTCCTCGCTTCTCTTCCTCTGAAAGTTCATCATAGGAGAAGCCTCTTGCCAAACCATACTTATGCCCAACTTTGTTGTAATAGTCGGTATGAAGTTGGGAAAGGTATTGGGATTTGTCCTTTGCTCGCTCTCCCCACACTTTGGCATAAGAGACCTTTTCAACAACACCCTTTGCCGCTTCCGATTTTGTGTAGTTGTCACGTTCTTCTTTTGGAAGTGCTCTCCATTCCTTGGTAGAGAGAACCTTTTCTGGATTATCCTTGTGAATGTACTTGCTTCCGATGCGCCCACGTTTCTTTACTTGTTCAACAGGCACGGTCTGCACATGGGCATGGATGCTTGTCTCGTCACAATGCACATCAAAGCCGATGACATTCTCTTCTCCCCATTTCTCACATGCAAAGCGGTAGGTGTCCAATGCCCAGTCATAGATGCCTTTTTGCAATACAACCTTGCTGTGGCCAGCATTTGGATCTGACGTGTTGAGTTTCTGTTCACCAAAGGCAAGCCTGTTAAGCACATCATGGTCACCACTGAAGATGATGCCGACAGTGCAGTTCGGACTGTTCCTTGAAACTTGGTCGGGACGCTTGGCATCCATATACGGCTTGAAGCCAAGTTCATCAAGTCTATGCTGCAAGCGTTCATGCAACGGCACCGACTGGGAACCAAGAGGCACTATCTTTCCACCCTTGACTATCTCAAAGTTGAGTCTCTTGCGTGAGTAGTTATAATGGTTGTTCTTATCTATGTCTGCGTTTTTTAGTTGGTAACGCTTCTCGTCCCAACCTCTGCGTTCCGCCTCGTTGCCCACTTGGGACGAGAACGATTTCTTGTCTGTGCCTACATGGATGGCGGCACGTGGTATGTTTCTTTCCATAAGAATCTTGTTTGAGTTTGTAACGTAGTTCTTGTATAATTAGAGACAGGTCTCGGGCGGAGCCTGAGCATAATAGAAGGACTTTTTAAGTGAACAGCGTCAGCAAGTGAATCTAAAAGTCCCTATTATGTTTAGGACTTTTGTGAAAGTCCGTCACGCAAGCGTGCCCGCAGATCCTTACCCACTCTGCTATGACTCTTCCACCAACACCAACCCAAGACTGTCTATCAGATGTTGGAGTGGCGGATGTTGCTTTATCAGCCTTTGTAGCGCCATCTGCGGTGTTTCCGTCATCAGCAGGAAGTCGGCAATGTCAAGACCATTGGCTTTCTGTTCCTCGGTGGCATTGTCTTCCAAGATACTGCTGACAAGAACTTGCTTGCATATTGATTGTAGCAATGGAAGTTTGCTTTTCCACTTATCCGTTGCCCCAAGGTCTGGAACCAAAACAACCTCCCGACCGCTTAGGACTTCGACTGCATCTTTATTGAAACATCCGTTCATGCCTCCAGTAGCCAACCATACGAAATCAGATATGAAGTGGGTGGCAATGATGGCTGTCTTTTCGCTCTCCACGATGGCGATTGTCTTGGTCGTGGTTTTATTTGTCAACAGATGTTCGCCAAAGAAGCACTGCCGAAGTGTAAAGTCAGGCAGTTTCAGTTCCGAGTGTACCCAAGTCACCAGGCTGTGAGGTTCCTTGAGGCGGTGTCCTGTCTTGTCATCATACTTCATTATCTTGCCAGTGCGCACATTCCCATTGACATCTATTTGCCAAAAGATAGTTGAACCGCCCCATTTCTTTGAAGTGCCGACCTTGTACAAGGCAAACAGCCGTTCTGTCTCCTCTTTGCCAAAGACCGTTGAAATGTATCGGTACAAAGGATTGACAGAATAGCCATGCAGTGTTTGCTCCATCAACTTATTCTCAATGAAAGTTGGAAGAGGTTTCTCTTTCCTGCACTCTTTGATTGGTGTTTTATATCTCCAATCATCATTGCAGTTGGCATCGGGATTGTCCTTGAAATAATCAGATGGAGAATAATGGTAGCCACAACTCTGTTCATGGTCACAACGCCCCACATTGTCAGGGAATACAATCTGTCCTTCCTCGTCAATATATCTTGCAAAGCAACGCTTACGTCCACATTGAGGGCAAGCATATCGGTTGCCCTGCTTGTATTTCTGTAGATGGAATCTATACTCACTCATAAGGCTATGCACTTGTTGCACCTTGCACTTTCTGCACTTTTGCACTTGTTTGGCACAAAATGCAGCATCTTTTGTGCAAGAGTGCAAGAAGTGCAAAGTGCAAACGGTGCAAGGTGGTGGTTCTACTTCTGTACTTTCTCATAATTGCCTTGCTTGTCTTTGATGATAAAGTTTCTCTGACAGAAGTCTTTGAGCATATACATGACAGTACGTCTTGCAAAACCGAAATCAGCTCCAGCCTTTACTGCTTCAGCAGTTACGAACTTGTTTCCCAACGAGTCAAGTACCTGTTTCTTCACAGGGTCGGTAGCCTCGGTTAAAACGAGGTCATCCATCCTTTTGTATGACTTCTCAAAGTAATCGCTCATCCGTATGGCTGCATTCACGGACTCCGCATCAACAAAATCCTTGTGAGACTCATCACAAGCCCAACGGAACAGTTGGAATATCAAGGCAAGCCGAGCCGTGTTCAAAGGAACTTTTGCAGCACGTGAGTCTATCATTTTTTCATCCGTAATGGCATTCTGCCGTTCAATGTCCTCATTCTGCCAATCATAGAATATATCAATGGCTTCATCAGAGAAGTCAAGAACATTGAAGATGCCTTCCGTAAAAGGAAGAGCCACAGCCTTGTCTATGATCTCTTTCCATACACGGAATGGTCTTTCAATGATTGCAGCGTCTTGTTTTGGAACCTTAACCCAAGGAGCAATCTTCAAACCTTTTGGGTATGTGATCAGGAAACGGTCAAGAAAACCATTCTTCTTGAATCCCATATCATAAAGTTCATGCACAATACCAGTCTGGATAGTTCCTACAATCTGTATGCAAGGATAGTCAATGCGTAAAGGACAATCAAGATTACAACGAGATACATCTACTGGCAAGCCATTGTGAGCCGACAGCATCTGTTGTACAAAAGAACTGTTGTTGTATCGGTTGATGGTGTTGAACAGTCCCATTATCTCATCCACCACAACTGCCACACCTCTGAGGTTGGCATCGTGATTGCGCATCAGAATCTCTGGCGTGAAGTCATTCATGATATTCTTATGCAGGACTGGCACAGGAGGTAACGATTCCCATTCCGTCCGTTTTTTGCCCTTGTTTCTCTCCACAATGGCTGCATACTCATTCTTTAGAGCCTTGAACTTATGGTGCTCCTCAGTATCAATGTCGTGCAACGGCTTGTAGGCAAAGTTCAAAGGTGGAGTCTTGCCGACTCCTGGTCTGCCAACAAGAATGACATATAGGATAGGTGAAGTAATCCAATTGCCTTTAATCCGGATATAGCAGGAGTTGCCGACGGCTGCTGCCATAGCGGATATAAGGGAAGTAGCGGTAAACTCAATGGAATAGTTCTCCGTCCTTGCCAAATCAAGAATCATCTGCTGCATCTTCTGGGGGAATACGTCAAGCGGAATTCCAGAAGTGGCTACGCCCGAAGCCTCCGAGCGTAGCTTGTTACAAATTTCAAGCGCATCCATGACATTACCAGTTTAAGGGTTTCGGCTTGCGCTTGTTTCCTGCAAGAATGGCTGCATTCTCCTCCTCTGCCGTGAGAGGTACAGGATTCTTGCGGTTAGTCTCCAGCCACTTGTCAAGTTCATCCTGATAAAGGCAGTAACGCTTGCCCGGCTTGGTGGCAGGAATGCTGCCGTTGCCAAGTTTCATGTAGAGAGTTGCCATCGGCATTTTCAGGTATGCCGATGCTTCCTCCACACTCATAGGTATGTGCGTGTTCACCTTGTGTGGCTTGTTCTGTGATTGCAGACTGACGATCATCTGCTTCATGCCCACCACTTCATCCCGAAGCTGGGCAACGACCATTGGAAGGTCGTTGAAAGTTAATTCCTTATTCATTCTGATACTTTGTTAATAACTGGTGCAAAGGAACAGAATGATGCTTCCGTTACTGAGGTTCGTGACAGTCATTTGTCATTCACGAAGGAATAACTCTAACAATGGGGATTATTCGGAAGTTTTCTCTGTAACATCATGGAAATCATGTCTACCATTGTCTGGTTCGTCAATAGGAATGACATCATTGGAGCATGGTGCTTTCAGGTTCTTCAATGTGCTGTAGTCCAAGTCTTCAAACGGTTTGGGGAACAATGCCTTGATAAAAGCTATTCGCATTGCCATTGTGTAATCACGTTTACCCAAACGTTCTGCGATATTCCACACGAAGTGCCTTAAAGGGATATTCTCAACATTTTCCTTGAAGCGGTTTATTGCTGTCGGGGTATAGTTGGTGTCGTTGCTCCATTCCTTGACAGCCTCAATTACCTTGTACAAATCTTCCTCATACAGAAACCTTGACATGGTACGGTGCACATAGTCAAGTACGGCTCTCGTTCGTTTTTCCTTTTCCTCCTGCGCTTCTTTTTCTTGTGCCTCTACACACTTGGCATAGTCCTCATGACTGTATTTTACAGACTCGGTTTGTGGTGAAATTTGCTTTGGCTGTTCTTGTTCTTTTGCTGGCTCTGCTTCTACAACGTTTTTCTTTGTCTTGCTGTTGCTACCAATGGTCATCAGTTCATAGGGATAAATCACCATAGAAATGAATATCGCCCAAAGCAGGATGTTGCTTCCTACAAAGATGATTGACTCGACAAACAGACTTTGGTGGAAGTCATTGCCTACATACATAGCCACGACAAGAGAGATGGCGAGAATTGCAGTACCAACAAAAGCGTAGATGGTACAATCTGAAGTTGTCTTGTTTCCTATCATTATTGTATTCGTTTTATTGTTATTCGTTCAAAAACTTCCACAAAGTTAGATGCAGAAGCATGTAAAAACCGCATTTACGTTCTCTGGCACTCTTTCTTTTACGCTTTATTAGCGTTCTAATATGATATCAGACTCTGAATCATACTTTAAACTGCTCGTTAGTGCCAGTTGCTGCTTATTACTGACTACAAAGATAAGGATGAAGAAAAGGGAAATTTGCAGTTCCTCTTCAATACCAACAGAAATTGGAGTGTATTTGTCGAATTGGTTCTATCCACGACCACAAATAGAACCAACAAAACGAGAAAAGGACTATTGGAACACTATCATTCCAACAGTCCTTTTCCGATGCATTATTGTCAAATGGTTACTTTCTCAACGTAATGCAGCCAACCGAAGCACGTTTCTGTGCATCGGAAATCTTGGCATACACCTCTGTCGTTGCCACATTCTTGTGACCGAGATAACGCTGCACTACGGCAATACTGGTTCCTGCATCGAGCTGGAGACAGGCAAAGCTGTGGCGTGAGCAATGATAGGAGATATGCTTGGTAATTCCTGCATCTTTCAGCCAGTTCTTCAATGGTGCCTGTGTCATGGAGTCTTTGAAATCAGGGAACACCTTGCCTCGTTTATCCGGTGAATAGCCTATCAGTTCCAAGGCTTCCTCACTGATTGGGTTATGCACGATGTCCTTTGTCTTCTGCATTCGTGTGGTGACATACATCACACCATCGCTGCCGTATGGCTGTATCTCCTCCCAAGTGAGTTTCTTGATGTCGCTCTTTCTCAATGCCGTTAGGCAAGAGAACAGGAAGGCTCGCTTCAATGCTGGGGCGGAGCAAGGCGTGGATGCCAAGCGGATAACCTCGTCTTGTGAAAGATGCTCCTTGTCAGTCGGGATTGTCTCGATACGCTCCAAGAAACCGTTCGGGTTCTCCTTTATCTTATGGTCACGATAGGCTGTGTGGATTGAAGCACGGAAAGTTGACCAGTAGTTGGCTGCTGAGTTGATATGCAGTTTTCTGTTCTTATGCAGTCCTTGTGGTGCTGTCAGCAGATACTCCCGAAATCTGTTGCACAAGTCCACGTTTATCTCCCCGAAGGTACACTTGCCTTGCGTGAAGGTACGAAAGTGCATATAGACGTGCTGCCACTTGGAGTTCTTCTTGTCTGCCAGTCTCTTGAAGTAGGCAAGAAAATCTCCCTTCATTTTCTCCTTGTCGAAGAAATCGTAACGCTCGTTGACGATAGCCTCGAAGCGACGGCAGCGTATCGCCTCGGCTCTTGCCGTAAGGTTGAGGTTGTACTTATGTTCCATCTGGTTCTTCGGCTTGGCATAGATGTAGATGCCAAGCGACTCATGACGTATAACCTTCATCGTGATTTCGTCACGATAACCTGGATAATAGTCAAGATAATAGGACAGCATGCGTCCGTCCTTGATTTTGCGTGTACGCAATGATACGGTCTTGCAAATGTTGCTCATAACTGATATGTATTATTGATGATTATTCGTGGTGAAGTGTCTCTTCACGGCTGCAAAGGAATAAAATGATGCTTCCGTGACTCCAATTATTCATAGTAACTGATGGATAATGCTGAAATCACTTGCTTTCACAGTCCTTTTGCTGCCCTTTCTGCCATTGCTCGCTCCACATCCGTCTTCAAAAGCAGATTTTTTACACCCACTTTTACCTTGCTGATATGGTGAACTCTCACTATATGGCAGATGTTTGCACTTGTCAGACCATACAACTGCTGCACCTGTTCGGTGGTATAATAGTTGTCATCGTTCATGAGGTCAGTCCTGCGCAGTTCTTCAAGATGCTCCTTGGAGTAATAAGTACGACCATACTCACGTTTGGTCGGTATCTTATGGCGGTAGGTGTATGCCCTGAGTGCCGACTTGCTCATGCTAAAGGCTTCCCCTACATCATCAGCAGTCACCCATTCCGTGATACTGTTGAGGTCAACGGCTGTACCGAAGAACTCGTCAATATGACGCTTGCTGTAATAGTTCTTGCCAGCGATACGGCACATCGGTATCTTGTTGCGCTTGGCGGAGGTGTAGAGCCAAGACTTCTTGACCTTATAAAGGGACATCACTTCCTCACCCGAATAATAGTCAAGCACCTCATTCTCCTCTTTCCCTTTTGTTGATTCCAGGTTTTGTGTTGGCTTTTCTGTTTTTGCCTTTTTACTGGGCTTGCTCTTGCTGGCAGGAACCACACGCTTGTAGGGATTACCCTCAAACATCTTCTCTATATCAGCCTTTCTTACGAATGCCATTCGGCTGCTCAATCTTGATGCCTTCAACTTGCCGTTAGCCACAAGTTTGTAGATATACTGTCGGGTGCATCCCATCAGAATGGCAGCTTTGGAGAAGGTAAGATACTCCTGATGTTGCAGAGCCATGATTGGCTCAATGCCGTTAATCAAGTCCTGCTGTCTTTTCTTCCTAAGACGTTTTGCCTCTGCCTGACATTCCTCGGAACAGTATTTCTGCATACCGCTTCTTGGCACGAATGGCTTGCCACAAAATTCACATTTTCTTGTCGGTCTCATACTCTTTGATATTGCTATGTTCTACATACATTGAGTATTCCACCGATGGAGTAAACGGAAGTGAACTATCGACAACCTTTGTCAACCCAGTCCGCGATATAACGCTTTTTGCCTATCAGCTTCAAATCTGTCCTCCATCGTAACCACTCGTAAACCCTTGTCAACTACGTTCACGATATGACAAAATAAAAGCTCCGCAAATTCTCCACGGTAGAAATACGCTGCAAAAATATGTGGAAAATCGGGAACTGCCAAAAAACACTCAGAAAGTGTTAAAAATCAAATAGTATTGAAAATCAAGACTTTATGGTTAGTTAGTCATAGTAAGTTATGGTTAGTTATAAGGCTCTAAATACAATTATCAACTTTTAATTTTAACAGACTATGGTAAATTACAGTATCGTTATGCGTAGCAATCCGATGGACGCGGATGCCGCCAAGAAGGCTTACGCCAGTGCACAGTATTCGGAAGTGATGGACATCAACCGCTTTGCCGAGCACATCGCCAGCCACGGCTGTGTGTACAAGCGCGCGGACATCGTGGCCATCCTCACCATGGCGGTGGACTGCATGAGGGAACAGCTTCTGGGAGGACAGAAGATACAGCTGGGCGACTTGGGGGACTGTCTCTTATACACATCTCCGAGCCCACGAGACTCCTGAGCATCTCGTA
>ERZ1027059.799-NODE-799-length-9928-cov-5.472298_pt1 | contig 9928 bp, 7 predicted proteins | sample MGYA00519425_ERZ1027059 | MGnify/ENA primary metagenome ERZ1027059 (study PRJEB26926, sample SAMN06164566) | human gut metagenome | biome: ENVO:00009003; feature: ENVO:2100002; material: ENVO:00002003 | host: Homo sapiens | place: USA | collected 2012 ... | reverse complement strand
CCCGCGGCCAGACGCAGGTGCTCACCACCTGCACCCTCGGCGGCACCAAGGACAACCAGCTCATGGATGACCTGACCGACGAGCAGACCAAGCGCTATATCCACCACTACAACTTCCCGCCGTACTCGGTAGGCGAGGCCCGTGCACCCCGCAGCCCCGGCCGCCGCGAGATCGGCCACGGCGCTCTGGCCGAGCGTGCTCTGGTGCCCGTGCTGCCCTCTCTGGAGGAGTTCCCCTACACCATCCGCTGCGTGTCGGAGGTGCTGAGCTCCAACGGCTCCACCTCGCAGGCTTCCATCTGCGGCTCTACACTGGCTCTGATGGATGCCGGTGTGCCCATCAAGGCCCCTGTGGCCGGCATTTCCTGCGGCCTGATCACCGAGGGTGACCGCTGGATGACCATGCTGGACATTCAGGGCGTGGAGGACTTCCACGGCGATATGGACTTCAAGGTGGGCGGCACCCGCAAGGGCATCACCGCCATCCAGATGGACATCAAGATCGACGGCCTGACCTACGATATCATCGCCGAGGCCTTCGAGAAGTGCCGCAAGGGCCGCCTGTACATCCTCGATGAGATCATCAAGCCCGTCATCGCCGAGCCGCGCCACGAGCTGAGCCGCTGGGCTCCCAAGATGTTCAGCATGATGATCCCCACCGATAAGATCAAGGACGTCATCGGCAAGGGCGGCAAGGTCATTCAGGACATCTGCGCCACCTGCAACTGCAAGATCGACGTGCAGGAGGATGGCCACGTCTTCGTCTCCGCGGTGGATCAGGAGGACGCAAAGCGCGCCATCTTCACCATCAAGACCATCGTGGAGGACCCGGAGATCGGTGCCATCTACAAGGGCAAGGTCACCCGCCTGATGAACTTCGGCGCCTTCGTCGAGATCGCACCGGGCAAGGAAGGCCTCGTCCACATCTCCAAGCTGGACACCAAGCGGGTCGAGCGGGTGGAGGATGTGGTCGCTGTGGGCGACGCCATCGTGGTCAAGGTCACCGACATCGACCAGCAGGGCCGCATCAACCTGAGCCGCCGCGACGCCATTCTGGCCCTCGAAGCCAAGAAGGCTGCCCAGCAGCAGGAACAGAACTAAGCGCCCCGAAAACTGCATACGATAGCCCCCGGAGGGGAAGCACAGCTTACGCTGTCTGCCCTTCCGGGGGCTTTTTGCGCTTTTTTGGAAATTTTGGCGGAAACCCCTTGACAAAAATCCAAAACGGTATATTATTGTATTAAGCACTTAACACAATAACACAAGGAGAGACAGAGATGAGCGAACAGTTTGATGCCAGCCGCCCGATTTACGCGCAGCTGGTGGAGCGGCTGAAAGCCAAGATCTTAGCGGGCACCTACCCGCCCGGCGGCCACCTCGATTCGGTGCGCGACCTTGCCGCGGCAGCGGGGGTCAACCCCAACACGATGCAGCGGGCGCTGGCCCAACTGGAAGCCGAGGGCCTTGTCCGCACCGAGCGGACCAATGGCCGTTTTGTAACGGAGGACACGGAATTGATCGAACAACTGCGGGCCGAGGCCGCCCGGAACATGGCCGCTGAATTTTTAGAAAAGATGCGCAGCATCGGCTATACGCCCCAGCAGACTACGGAATTGCTGGAGCGCTGGAACGAAACGGAGGGAGAACAGCATGAGTAAAGTATTGACCTGTGAGCACCTGTCCAAGACCTACGGCAAAGAGAAGACGGCGCTGGACAATATCGACCTGAGCCTCGATTTTGGCCGCATCGTGGGGCTGCTGGGGCCCAACGGCAGCGGCAAAACGACCCTCATCAAGCTGGCGAACGGTCTGTTGCAGCCCAGTGCGGGCGTCCTCAAAATCGCGGGCATGACCCCCGGCCCGGAGACGAAGGAAATCGTCTCCTACCTGCCGGATGCCGACTGGCTGCCCGATTGGATGCGGGTGGAGGAGCTGGTGAACATGTTCCGCGATTTCTACGGCACCCCCAGCGAAGCCAAAGCTTACATCGGCTTCGATGCCGCCAAGGCCAATGAAATGCTGGCCCGGCTGAACATCGACCTCAAGGCCCGGCTCAAGACCCTTTCCAAAGGAAATAAGGAGAAAGTCCAGTTGGTGCTGGCCATGAGCCGCGCCGCCAAGCTCTACCTTCTGGATGAGCCCATCGGCGGCGTGGATCCCGCCGCGCGGGACTATATCCTGAACACCATCATTTCCAACTACAGCAAGGACGCAACGGTGGTCATTTCCACCCACCTCATCGAGGACATCGAGCCGGTGCTGGACGAGGCCGTTTTCCTGAAGGACGGCAAGATCTTTGCCCACCGCGCCGTGGATGACATCCGCGAGACTGAGGGCATGAGCGTCGATGCGTATTTCCGGGAGGTATTCAAATGCTGAAACAATTGCTGAAATATGAGTTCAAGGCCACGAAACGCCTGTATTTCGGGCTGTATCTGGCGCTGGCGCTGTTGAGCGTGGTGCTGGGGGTGACCTTCCGGCAGGAACACGCGCTGGCCCACAGCACAAGCTTCCAGAATCTCCAAGTGATTCTGATGATCGTGTATGTCTCGGTCATCCTTGCCATTGCGGTGCTCTGCTTCGTGAACACCATCCAGCGCTTTTATCAGAACCTGCTGGGCCGGGAGGGCTACCTGATGCACACCCTGCCCGTGACCGAGACCCAGCTCATCCTCTCCAAGCTCCTCACCAGCATGGTCTGGGTGCTGTGTAGCGGCCTTGTGGGTGTCGTCTGCATCACGGTGATGGTCAGCATCGGTGTGCTGGACGCGGAAGTTCTCGGCACATTGAGTTGGGACAGATGGAAGCAACTGTGGCAGATGCTGTACGAGGAGATTGGCCCGGAGTTCTGGGTGGCAATGGTGTGGACCATCCTCATCAATCTGGCCCGGCTGGCCAGCCTCATCCTCTGCGTTTACGCCGCCTGCATGATCGCCCACCAGTTCAAGAAGCATACGATGGTGGCGGGCATCCTCGCTTTCATCGGCCTGAACGTTGTGGAGAACCAGATCGACAAGCTGCTGGGCACGAACGATGCGGCCCTGTTCGTGGATGTGACCTACAAGCTCGTGGATGTTTCGAACGGCAGCGAGGGGGCCCCGGTGATGCACTATATCACGGCGGCCTTCGGGCAGGGGGCCAGCTGCCTGTTCTGCTTCGTCTTCACTGCGGCCATTGCGGCGGTCTACTTCTTCCTGACCCGCTGGCTGATGAAACATAAACTGAATCTCGAATAACAAAAAAATGGCTTCCGGCCTTATGCCGGAAGCCATTTTTGTCAGATGTCAGAGATCAGCGGGCGTCGCGGTTGGCCTCGTACTCCTCCATGGAGACGTAGTGGTCGAGGACATGGATGCCCTTCAGGCGCTTGTTGGAGAAGCCGGTGGAAGCGTACTGGCCCTCCCAGTAGTTCAGGCGGGTGGCGAGGTAGGCGGGCACGCTCATGCCGCGGGGGATGACCAGCGCGTTATTGATGAGCAGGGCCTCGGCATCGGCGAAAGCTTTATAACGGGCGCCGATGTCGTCGGTGATCTGCTTGGCGGCCTCGATGGAGGTCATGTACTTCATGATGGCATCGGCGGTGTCGCCGGTGATGAAGCCGTCCTCCACGCCGGTGCGCAGGTAAGCGTAGCGCATTCCGCGGGAACCCTCAGCCTGATAGAACGGGTCGGTCTCGGTCTCCGGGTCGGAGTAGTCGGCGCCCCAGTTGCAGAGCAGGAACTCGAACTTGCCGTTGCGGCGGACTGCAGACAGGAAGCTGTCGGCCGGGCCCTCGGTGATGACGACATCGATGAAGTCGAAGCCGTCGTTCAGCACGCCCTCCAACTGCTGCTTGAAGACCTGACACTGCTTGTCCCAGTCGGTCGAGGAGGGGTTGTAGGGCAGCTGGACCTTGATGGGGAAGGTGACGCCCTGTGCGGTCAGCTCCTCCACGGCAGCGTCGCGGAACTCCTTGGCCTTGGCCTCGTCGAAGAACTCAGTGATGTCGGCCAGATCGCCGCACTTGGTGTAGTCCACACCGTCGGTGGTGGCGCAGAAGCTGGGCGGGGTGATCGTGTTCAGCTTGTAGCCGTCGTAGCCTTCCGGCGCGGAGACCGCCAGCGTGACGGCGTTGTTGATGCCGTACAAAAAGCTCTTGCGGAAGTTGGTGTTGTTGATGGCCTTCGCCCAGTTTTCGGGCTCATACTCGGCGTCCACGCCCTCCACGCTCCAGTTGGAGAACTCGTGGGCGAAGGGCATGAAGTTGAACATGTAGAAGTAGGTGTAGTTGGTGTTGGGGCGGTCCATGGAGACCATGCTCTTGGTGGTGTCGTCGGACAGCCAGCTGTCGAGGATGTCGGAGCCGATGGTGGCTTCGTCGATCTCGCCGCGCTTGATCATCTCCGGGCCGTTGACGGCGGCCTCGGCGTTGTAGATGCGGCTGATGGTCTCGATGAAGACGTTGTCGGCGTCGTAGTTCTCCGGGTTCTTCTTCATGATCCAAGTCTCCAGAGACTCGTACTCGGCCAGATAGAACGCGCCGCAGCTGTACATGGTCTCGGCAGAGGTGGCGTACTGGTCGCCCATCTCTTCCAGCAGCGGGCCGTAGGCGGGCTCATAGGGCAGGTAGCACAGCAGACTCAGGAAGCCGGGGAAGTCGTAAGTCAGGGTGTAGGTCAGGGTGTGGTCGTCCACGGCCTTGACGCCGACGGTGTCGAAGTCCACGGGGGAGTAGGTCTCGGCGGTGCCGTCGGAAGAGGTCACGGTGACCACGCCGCTGGCGTCGGCAGTGTAGGTGGTACCGTCGTCGTCCACCACGCCGGTGTTGGCGTTGTTCAGGTAGACGTAGTAGTTGTAGTAGTCCTCGGCACCGGCGACATAGGCGGTGACCAGACCGACGTTGGAGGAAGCGTAGTCCGGGGTCAGGACGTACTTCAGCGCGTCTACGAAGTCCTGTGCGGTGACAGGGGCCACGACCTCGCCGTTGTTGTCCACCCAGTTCTCCTCCCGCAGGTGGAAGGTCCAAGTCAGGGTGTCGGCATCCCAGTCCCAACTGGTCGCCAGACCTTCGCGCATGACGCCCTTGTTGTCGTACTCCACGAGGGTATCCACGCAGTTTGCGCCCACCACCATTTCCAGATCGGTGGCGGTGGTCAGATAGTTCAGGGTAGCGGGCTGGCTGGAGTACAGGATGGTGTACTTGGTGGTATCGACGGAGCCGGAGGCGGAACCGCCGGTGCTGCCCGCAGAAGAACTGCCGCCGCAGCTGCTCAGCAGACCGGCTGCACAGGCGCTTGCGGCTGCCAGACCGCTTGCCTTGAGAAACTGACGGCGAGAAATCGAAGTTGCCATAATAAAAATCCCTCTTTCTTCGTGTTTCATGTTTTGAAAGCGGCACGGCCGGGCACCGCTGTTTCCCATCAACGGGGAGGAAGACAAAAGAGGCGTAACGGAAACACATCCGTTACGCCTTTGTAACCAGTACCTCCGACCACAGCCGTGTGGTTACAGAAAGTATAGCATCGTTTCGCCCCGGCGTCAATTCTTTTTCGAATCTGCCAAGGGTCACTCTTTTACAATATTTGCGATGGGCTCTGCGGTCTGGGCGGTTTCTGCGGCAGCAGGGGCCGCTGCGGTCTCGGCGGCGGCTGTTTCTTCTGCCTTGACCTCCTCGGCCAGCGCCTTGGCGGCTTCCTCGGCGGCGCGCTTGGCCTCCCGTTCGGCTTGGCGCTCCTTGGCCTTGGCTACAGCCTCCTCCTGCCGCTTCTTGGTGCGGATCTTGATGCGGCAGACCGAGCAGATGCCGTCCTTGCAGCCCGGCGCGATGGGCTTGCCGCACTCGCTGCAGAGGGTCTTGGTGCACTTGTAGACGCTGACCGGGCCGAGGGTGGTGAGCTGGCGGAGCTTCAGCCCGTCCAGCCCGCCGTTGGAGCAGGTGGCGACGCAGACGCCGCACTCGCTGCACTTCCACGGGGTGATGACGGCGCGGGTCTGGCCGTCGGGCAGGTCCTCAAACTTGATGGCCCCGGCGCGGCACGCCTTCTCGCACCGGCCGCAGGCGAAGCACTTCTCGGTAAAGTTGGGCAGGTGGTAGCCGTACTTCAGCGGGGTCTTGCTGACGGCTTTGAGCTGCTTGGTGCGCTGGTGGAGCATCAGGCGGAAATCCACCGCGCTCTCATCGTCGCTGCGCAGACCCGGCAGCATCCGCAGCAGCTGCTTGGTGCCCGCCTTGGAGCCGGCAGTCACCTGCTCCATCATCTCGCGGCGGGAGTATTCCTTATTGTGGAAGGGGGCCTCGTCCTGCTCGTAGGCCAGCGTGAAGCGGGCCTCGAAGAGGGGCTGGCCGAAAAATTCCACCAGCCGGGTCAGCTCCTTGCGCAGATGCTCGGCGCAAACGTCGTTCTCGCACTCGCCGCAGGGGGTCAGGTCCAGCACGACCTTCTTGTTCAGGGCAAGGTAGGCCAGCGCCTCCCACGACAGCGCCGACACACAGGCGCGGACGAGGGTGTTCTTGCGGGTGCTCTTCTCGCAGCCGATCCAGACGGTATCGTTGTCGTTGTCGGCGGGGGCAGTGTCCCGCTGGACCTGTTCGGGCGAGGGGGCGATGCAGCCGCTGCGGCACACCGAAACACAGAGGCCGCAGTCGGTGCAGGGATCCCAGTCCTTGACGAGGTTCGGGCGGGTGAAGATCTCCTCACCGTAGGGGCAGATGTCCTTACAGGCGGTGCAGGGGGTGCGGTGAGGGTGGAGGTTCCAGCATTGCTTGCGGTTGATCTCCGGGTGGGTGGTCTTCATCAGCGCATCCATGGCGTAGCGCGTAAAGATACTCATCGAATCACTCCTTATCAGCGTCCATGACCGAGGCCACGACGGCGTTGTCCAGCAAAAAGCGCTGGACCTTCTGGGCGGCGAGGGCGGCGGCCACCGTCTCCGGGGTGAGCACGCGGCGGATATCGGCCTCCGGGGTGTCCTGCTGGACGGAGAGGCGGCGGTATTCGTTGTTGACCTCCTCGGTGCGGACGGTGATGCCCTCGGCCTCGGCGATGGCGCGGGCCGCATACATGGTGCGGATCTTCCGCTCCGCATCGGCGCGGTAACCGGCGCGGAGGGCGTCGGGGGTGGTGCGGCTGTTCTTGCAGTGCTGCTCCATGCTGATGCCGCTGCGGGAGAGCCGCTGGGTGAGCAGCTTCATCTCGTTGTCGGCGGCGCGGTCCAGTGCCGCTTCCGGAACGGCGACGGTCAGGTTGGCCCCGGCCATCTCCAGCAGCTTCTGCCCGGCGGCGCGGTCGGCGGCGTCCTCGTGGATCTTCATCTTCTTGGCGCGGACGGCCTCCCGCATGGCGGCGAGGGAGGCATAGCCCAGCGATTTGGCGAAGTCCTCCGTCAGCTCCGGGGTGGTCTTTTCGGCCACCGAGTGCAGCTTGATCTCGAACTGAGCCGTCTTGCCGGAAAGCTCCGGCACCCGGAACTCGGCGGGGTAGGTGAAGTCGAACCGGAAGGTCTCCCCGGCTTTGTGGCCGTAGATGGCATCCTCGGCGGCGGGCATCAGCTTGCCGTCGCCCAGCACGACCATGACCTTTTCCATCCGGCTGTCGGGGATCTCCTTGCCGTCCATGAAGCCCGCAAAATCCAGCAGGACGCGGCTGCCGCGCTTGGCACCCTCCTCGGAGTTGTGGTAGAAGGCATGGAGCCGGGTCTGGTGGACCATCTCGATGTCCAGCGTTTTTTCCGAAAGGCCGCGCACATGGCGGGTGACGGCCAGCCCCTTGTACTGGCCAAGCTTAACTTCAGGGATATTGTTCTGATTGCTCTCCATTTTGTAATACTCCTTTTGACGTTCATTTACAGTCCGTGTGTGGCCAGCCAGCCTTCGGTGACCTGCGAGAACATTTCGGGATACTGGGCGTTTTCGGCGTCGAAGACGTGCAGATAGGTCTCCACTTCCTCGCGGGTGGGGGCTTCGACCCGCTCCCAGATGGAGAAGGTGTAGCCGTTGCCCATATCGAAGGTGGCGGCGAGGGTGTGGGTCTCGTCCCGCAGCTGGATGAACTTGGCGTTGAACCTGTGGCCCAGCTCCGTATCCGGGGCCAGCGTTGAGGGGAAGGGGTCCGCCGTGATGACATACTTCGCCTCAAAGAAGCCCATGGGGAAGGTGTGGGTGCCCGGCACCGAGAAGCTGTCCGGCAGTTTGCCGTCCAGTGGGTGTTCCGGCAGCATACAGTTCCGCAGATGGCCGGGGTTGTACAGCATGTCGTCGGGGATCATGTACGCGGTGTCGCCCTCGCCGAGGTGGGCCGTGAGCCACTGGGTGACGGCTTGGATCTGGCTGAGGTCCTTCCTGTCATAGGTCAGCTCGTCGAAGTGCATGTACTCGGTCAGGCTGGCCGGATGGATGGTGTGGATGACCAGCTCCGGCAGGGCCATGACCGTCAGCGGCGAGCAGCGCACCGACACGGCGAACACCAGCGTAAAGGCCCAGTAGCAGAGCTTGGGCACCTTGAACTTGTCGATGCTCTCGGCCAGCCCGGCGGCACCTACCAAGAAGAGGATGACGTAGGCGGGCAGGTAGAGCAGCATCTGATGGGAGCCGGAGTTCTGCACCCGCGTGAAGAGCACCATGCTCAGGGCCAGCTCGCTCAGGGCCAGCGCGGGCAGGGCGAAGAGCTTCCGCCGGAAGCAGAGCCAGAACCCGAACAGGATGAGCACGAAGTTCAGCAGACCGGTGCGCATTGCGTGGTAATACAGCTCGGTGACAAGGCCGCCCACATTGTAGTAAGAATAGCGGTCGGAATAATCGAAGGCCAGAATCTTGCTGACCATGGGCCAGAGCAGGGCCACCATGGCCACCATGGCACACAGGCCGAACAGCACAAGGTTGCGCACCCGGCGCAGGGCCAGCGCCTTGTCCCCGGCTTTGGCGAGCTTACCGCTGCTGACGAAAAGGAGCAGCGCATAGGAGAAGTAATAGCCCACCACAAAGTACAGATACCACCGGCGGGTCAGGATGATGGCCGCAGTGGCGAGGAAGATGAGGGCGAACCGCCCCGGCTCCAGCTTCTCAAACCGGTAGTCCAGCGTCAGCAGCAGGATGGCAAAGGCGAAGATGAGGCCGAACCAGTCCGGCTGGGCCAGCATGGCGCTCATCCGCAGAAACGGGAAGGTCAGTACCCACGAAAAGCCGATGAGGAAATGGTAGAACCGGTTCTTCACATGGAGCATCTGGCCGATCTTCACGGTCAGGCCCGCCAGCAGGACCATCAGGGTAGGCAGCACGCAGAACACCTGCGCGAAAGCGTAGCTGTCGCCGGTGCGGGCCGTCAGGCAGAAGGGAAACTCGGTGAAGAGGGTGATGAAGTTGGTGTAGTCATCGGCAAAGGAACCGAAGATGTACGCGAACCCCGCCGCCGGGCCTTGGGCAAAGGCGGTCTCGGCGCTGTACTGCTTGACGATGTAGTTGACGTAGTCCCACGCATAGATGAACTGCCGCCGCCCCAGCGCCCAGTAGAAGTAGAGCACCGCTGCGGCCCAGAGGCCGACGAGGACGGCCCGGTGGAAGAAGTTCAGTTCCACATCGGCCACCCGTAGCACCCACAGCGCCCCGTAAAAGAGCACGCAGCTGCACCACAGGCTCACCAGCGGGAAGAAGGCCCCCCCGGTGGGGAAGACAAGGCCGATGACCACCAGCGCCAGCGCACCGAGGCCAAGGCCGATGCCGCCCTTGCTCCACGGGGAGAGGGCGGGTTTTGCTTGCTGGGAAGAAAGTGTTTTTGGCATAAGACAAAACCTCTCGAAAAAACCTAATATTTCATGTTACAGTATAACGGTTCCGGCCCCGGCTGGCAAGGCCATGCGGGCGCTGAAACGCAAAATATCCCGCCGCATTTTCAGCGGACGGGATAGTTTCTGTCTCTTATACACATCTCCGAGCCCACGAGACTCCTGAGCATCTC
>ERZ1027059.790-NODE-790-length-9979-cov-4.587767_pt1 | contig 9979 bp, 9 predicted proteins | sample MGYA00519425_ERZ1027059 | MGnify/ENA primary metagenome ERZ1027059 (study PRJEB26926, sample SAMN06164566) | human gut metagenome | biome: ENVO:00009003; feature: ENVO:2100002; material: ENVO:00002003 | host: Homo sapiens | place: USA | collected 2012 ... | reverse complement strand
AGATGCTCAGGAGTCTCGTGGGCTCGGAGATGTGTATAAGAGACAGCTCATAATGTTCATACCCATTGATTAAAAGCTCTATCATCTTCTTTGTCATCTGAATATACTTACCAAACGGATTAATCACAATTCCATTCACCTGTTCCCAATTAAGTGCCAGACGAAGTATTGATTCAATAGACTGATTCATCTGCACATTTCCAGCAGAACCCTTATGCATCTCTTCAGAAGATGTAAATACTCCAATCCATTCTTTTTCATCAGCATCTTTTACAGTCTCTATTTTAAGTCTTACATCATGGTCAAGCGAAATCGTGTCACCAGCCTTTACTTTACTTATCTGTTCTTCCGACATAAAAGGATTTTCCGTGATATATGGAACAATAACTTCTCCTGCCTGCTGCATTCTTGTTACCATAACTTCCATAAATAACAGCATTCCATTTTTATCCTGCTGAATATAATACCGATCGATTGCTGCCTCAATCATCTGATTTGCCTGTATCTCATCCATTTCATCTGAATAAGTATCCATGCTCCTGCCAAGAACATGATCAAATTCACCAAGGACATCCGTCATCAGTCCCTTATCAATCCGACTTTTACACTCTGCAATCAGCACAGCAGGGATTCCATAAAATGCTTCTGCAATACTTCCTGTAATGGCTCCAAGTGTATCCGTATCTCCACCAAGTGATACTGCATTACGCACTGCGTCCTCAAAATCCTTGGATTCCAGAAATGCGATGATTGCTTCTGGCACCGTTTCCTGACAGCTTTCAACATGATGGTAGTAAGGTCGGATATTATCCAATGTTCTACTCAGATCATAATGAAACTCCCTCTCTATATACTCTTTGATTTCTTCTTTTGAAGAGCCATTCCTTGCCATGTATATTGCACTTGCAGTTGCCTCTGCACCCTTTATACCTTCTGGATGATTATGTGTCACATTTGCTGTCGCTCTTGCTACCTCTCTTGTTCTTTCAATTGAATCATAAAGCCAGCCTGCCGCTGACACTCTCATGGCTGAACCATTTCCATAGCTTCCGTATGGCTTCGGATTATTTTCTTTAAGCCAATGTCTGAAGCTTCCACCATAACCTGCGTGTGGATATCTTTTTCCCCAATCCTGCATATTGGATGCTACCGCCTCTTCAATTTCCTTTACTGCAGCTTTTGGTCCGACTGCCATGAGAGCTTCTCCAACTGCTATTGTCATAACAGAATCATCTGTAAAGCCACAGCCTTTACTAAACAAATCAAAGTTCTTTGTCTTATCTCCTCTGTCAAACTCAAACGGACTTCCTATAATATCTCCTAAAATTGCTCCGTACATATATGCCTCCAATCCCCGGATAACTCCGGCACCTCTCTTTCTTTGTTACAATATGAGTATAATTGAAGGACATCTTCATATGGTCGCTGTTTGGGCGACACTTTTAAGATAAAAAACAAACGCCGATACTATGTGAGTACCGACGTAAAAATTTGAACAAATCAATATTTACTTGTAAACTCTTCATAGAAAATATATTCTTCATCCGCTGTTGTATCCTTATCTATGAATTCCTGCAAGTCATTTTTCATATTATCAAATACTTCCTGACTATGACTTTTATCACAAAAAGCCGTATGCATCATACATCCATATACACCACATGTAATTGCATCATATCTTTCGCATCTTTCCAAGGTTATCCTACACGATTCTTTATATTCCTCATCTGCAATAATCGTGCCACCCTCACTGCCAATAGAATTCGGTTTATATATGTCATCCCACATATCAATCTTACTCCTATACTCCAAGAATTTCATTCGTATACTTAAATAATGTCACATTCAGTTGCATAATATCATACTGCTTATCTATTATAGCCTTCTGCACGAGCAGATCTACCTTACTGCTTGGGCTGAATGCCCAGTCTGCTCTGGCAAGTAAATCTTTTGACTGTTCCAGATCAAGCTGCAGCGCAATACAGAGTGCCATTACCGTCTTCTTCTTTGGATGATAGTTCCGGTCACACTGAATCTTTGAAAAATGTTTTCTATCAAGGTTTGCCCGTTTCCACACATCCTTATTATCAATATGTGCTTCATCGATCAGCTCAAATAATTTATCATGAAATGAAACTCCGATATTTGAAAGCTGGTCTTCCAAAGAAATGTCTGCTGACAGCATACAAGGCTCTGCTAACCCTGTGTCTTCCTCAAGTGGATAGTTATCTTCTGCCTCTCTTTGAAGCATCTCCTCATAGAACACTTCCTCTGACAAGTCTCTCGTGCGAGCACCGCTTCTGCTTCGCACAGGATACTCTTTTTTATAACTTTCCCTGACATAATTAGCACATATGTAAGAATCAATATCACCTACAATCTGAGCCGATAGCTGAAAAGACATTTTATCAAACACTACAAGTATGATTTCAATTTCATTTTCGGTAAGAAACTGGCTGAATACTGACACAGCAATCTGTAATGCCTTATCCTTCGGAAATCCATATACTCCTGTCGAAATTAATGGAAATGCAATGCTCTCGCACTTAAGTTCCAATGCTTTTTGCAATGATTTACGATAGCAGTCCTCCAAAATTTCAAATTCATGGTGTAATCCATCCGTCCATACCGGTCCCACTGTATGAATAATATATTTTGCATTTAGGTTATATGCACCGGTAACAGCAATATCACCTCTTGCAATCTTACCGATACTCTCTCTTTCCTCAAGAAGCTTTTCTTTGCCTGCTGCCTCGTATATTGCTAAGTCCGTGCCACTTGCACATATCGGATTTGGATTGGCAGTATTCACGATTACATCTGCTTTTACCTTTGTTATATCGTTGCGAACAATCTTAAATGGCATTGTGGCACCTCCTTATCCATGCCTGTATTACTTTAATAGCTTCCTTATCTGCTTATCCGTTGCCTCCGGATACATCTTATGCATATAGTCTACAAGCTTTTTCCAAGAATCCTGTGGATTATCCTTGTAGCAGGAAGTCACATAATCATATCCATAGATATGCTCAACAGATGAATACACTGCAACATCCCATCCATATTCAATGCCTTTCTTATTCACTCTCTTCTTAAAATCGCAGTTGCACAGATAGGTCTGCATCATAAGATTCGTTATTGCACCATCAAATCCCTTTTCTCCATCCTTACCAAATCCAGCCTGTTTTTTCAATTCATTTGAATAAATCTCTGAATCAGCATTATTTTCCATAAAACTGGCCATTATCTTTTTATGCTTATTAGGTGCTTTCCCATCATCATATAATGCATCAAAATCATATCCATCCCGGCGATAATTAGCAAATACAGGAAACCAATTTTTTGATATAAATCCTGCCTTCTTATCAAAGAACTTTCCATAGACGATATCATGCCGCCTTGCTATAATAGCCCGCCACATCCATGGATCAATCTCCGGATCATCACTCCACCAGTACTCTGGAACAGTTCTTTCTTCAAGTGAAAACCCATCTATATCATTCTTAAATAATGGTAAAAAGCCAAATTCATTTATATACTTGATTGCTTCATCTACAGAATGGATGCAATCCGGGTTGTCCCACTTCATGCCATGCATAATCCATTCACCTGATTCGTTTCCCATAATACACACGTCACCTCTATCTGCTTGCAACAGCAACCGACAATCGGTACCATCGTTTAATATAAGAATCACTTAACAATTTCTTGTCTGCTTCCACCAATTTTGTAAAATGTCTGTAAAACGACTTCATCTCCAATCTTTTTTATTATAACATCTATAATATTTATCCGCACCTAAAAAAAGGACGCAGGATTTCTCCCACGTCCGCTCAATTTACAATTTCTGTAATACTCCAATTCCTCTTGAAGTTTTACATCCCCCTAAACCTCTTGCCCCTCTGAGCTACTATCTCATCCTGCGTCATTCCGCAATACTTTATCATAAAATCCGTTATACAGTATTTCATGTAGCATGTAATCTGCCTGAGATTCTTCTGAGTTGCTGCCGGGAATTCCGGAAGTATGCGCTCTATTATGCCGAGCTTTTTTAAGTCAGCGGCGGTTATCTTCATTGCCTCTGCCGCCTCAGGAGCTTTCTTGGCATCTTTCCAGAGGATTGATGCAAAGCCCTCCGGTGAAAGCACGGAATACACTGCATTTTCAAGCATCCATACCTCGTTGCCTACAGCCATTGCAAGTGCGCCGCCGCTTCCGCCTTCTCCTATGACAATCGAAAGAACCGGGACTTTGAGTGCCGACATTTCAAACAGGTTACGGGCAATTGCTTCGCCCTGCCCCCGCTCTTCCGCCTCAATTCCGCAGTATGCACCCGGCGTATCAACAAAGCAGATTACGGGACGTCCGAACTTCTCTGCCTGCTTCATAAGACGCAGAGCTTTTCTGTAACCTTCCGGATATGGCATGCCGAAGTTATGCTTCATATTTTCCTTGGTATTGCGCCCCTTCTGCTGTCCGATAACTGTCACCGGCATTTTGCCAAACATTGCAATGCCGCCTACTATAGCCTGATCGTCCCTGTAGGTTCTGTCACCGTGCAGCTCATAGAAGCCTTTTGTAACATTTTCAATGTAATCGAGTGCTGTCGGACGTTTCTTGTCTCTTGCAGTCTGTACGCGTGTCCACGCACTTTTAAGCGGCAGCTCATTGTCTGAATTTTCCGCATTCATTGTATTCTTTGTATTTTTCGTATAAATATTTTTAAGGTATTCCTTGTATTCCGGCATATGTGTATCATCCGGCATGTCGTGCATTACAAGAATATGTGCAAGAGTTTCCTTCATATCTTTCCTACGCACGATATTGTCAATCAGTCCGTGTTCAAGCAGAAATTCCGCACGCTGAAAGCCTTCCGGTAACTCCTGTCTTATCGTCTGTCTTATAACACGTGGGCCGGCAAAGCCTACAAGTGCTCCCGGCTCTGCAAGTATTATATCTCCCAGCATTGCAAAGCTTGCTGTCACGCCACCTGTTGTCGGGTCCGTAAGCACCGTTATATACAGAAGCCCTGCCTCATCATGCTGCTTGAGCGCTGCGGAGGTCTTTGCCATCTGCATAAGTGACACAATTCCCTCCTGCATTCTTGCTCCGCCCGAGCAGGTGAATATAATAATCGGAAGCCTGAGTCTTGTGGCTTTTTCTGCTGCGCGTGTTATCTTCTCACCGACATTCTCGCCCATGCTCCCCATAAGAAAATGTGAATCACATACACATATAACACACTCATGTCCGCTAATCAGGCATCTGCCTGTAACTACTGCTTCGTCAAGTCCCGTTGATTTCCTTACCGAGCTTATCTTATCAGGATATCCTTCATATTGCAGTGGGTCAGATACCGGCATGTTTTTATCCCACTCCTCAAAACTTCCCTCGTCAGCAATCATGGCAATGCGATCTGATGCTTTCATTCTCATATGGTGCCCGCATTTTGGACATACCATCATATTATTTTCAAGCTCATCTGTAAATACAGAGCCTGCGCATTCAGGGCACTGCGTAAAAAGTCCGTCCGGGATATTGGGCATATCCTTACCGTCACGGTCTGCACCGTCAATCGGAATATAATTTGTCTTTTTAAAAACGCCTTTTAAAAGCATGATAATAAATTCCTTTCTGCAATAAACGAACCTGTTATAGGTTATGCCTCTCTATATATCCGGTATCAATCCGTCCATTCCGGTAATCAGCTTCATGCAGTAATTCATACATAAAGTCAAGATTAGTAGTAAGTCCGTCTATTACTACCTCTCCAAGAGTACTTATCATCTTATTAATTGCGGATTGTCTGTCTCTGTCACAGACCACCACCTTCATAATCATTGAATCGTAGTACGGCGGAATCGTGCATCCCGGATAGACAGCGGTATCGATTCTTATTCCATTGCCTCCCGGTATGTGAATATCACCGATTGTTCCCGGACACGGGCGGAAATTGTGTGCCGCGTCTTCGGCATTTATCCTGCATTCAATCGCATGCCCCCTGATTACTATATCCTCCTGCCTGTATGACAGCTCAAGGCCTGCTGCGATTCGTATCTGTTCTTTCACGATATCAGTTCCCGTGACCATCTCTGTCACGCCGTGTTCTACCTGAATTCTCGTATTCATTTCCATAAAGTAAAAGTTATTGTCTTTATCAAGGAGAAATTCTATTGTCCCCGCATTCTTATAGCCTACTGTCTTTGCCGCACGGACCGCCGTCTCTCCCATTCTCTTTCTCAGCCCGGCATCCACCGCAACTGACGGTGATTCCTCTATAAGCTTCTGATGCCTTCTCTGTATTGAACAGTCACGTTCACCAAGATGAATAACATTGCCATGCTCATCCGCAAGTATCTGGAATTCAATATGTCTCGGATTGACAATATATTTTTCAATATACATCGTGCCATCACCGAATGCACTCTCAGACTCTCTTTGTGCCGTAAGAAATTCATGTTCAAATTCATCATGGCTGCTGACAACGCGCATGCCCTTGCCTCCACCGCCGAGTGCAGCTTTTACTATAACCGGATAACCTGCCTCATCCGCAAATTTCAGCCCTTCCTGCCAGTCATATACAGGCTTTTTTGTACCGGGAATTACAGGGACTCCTGCCGCCTGCATTGTATTCTTTGCCTCAGACTTATTGCCGAGACTTTCGATAAGTGCTGCGTCAGGACCTATGAACTTTATATTGCATTTTTCACATAATGTTGCAAATCTGCTGTTTTCCGAAAGGAATCCAAATCCGGGATGAATTGCTTCTGCTTTTGTGATTATTGTTGCGCTTATTATCTTTTCCATATCAAGATAGCTGTCTGCTGCCTGCGCCGGACCTATACAGACTGCCTCATCCGCAAGCTGTGTATGAAGCGCATCACGGTCTGCCTCAGAATATACTGCAACGGTCTTAATTCCCATCTCGCGGCATGCACGGATTATACGTACAGCTATCTCTCCTCTGTTGGCTATAAGAATCTTATTAAACATTACAAATTCTCCATTAATTTATTACAAATGTAAGCTCCGCCGTAAGTGCAATCTCGTCACCAACCTTTGCGGTTGCCTTTCCCACTCCGACAGGTCCTTTTCTCTTTATAATCTCGCACTCCATTGTAAGCACATCCCCCGGAACAACCTTCCTCTTGAACCTTGCAGAACTTATTCCTCCGAAATACGCTGTCTTACCTTTATTCTCATCCAGCGAAAGTATCGCTACTGCTCCGACCTGCGCACATGCCTCAATCTGAAGCACTCCCGGCATAACGGGTTCATCAGGAAAATGTCCCGAAAAATAAGGCTCATCATATGTTACAGCCTTAACACCGACGGCACGGATGCCTGGCTCTAGCTCTTCTATTCTGTCCACAAGCAGAAACGGGTGTCTGTGTGGAATTATATCCATAATCTGTCTTGTATTAAGCATACCGGTATCAACTCCTTAACCAATTACAAACAGCGGCTGACCATATTCAACCGTATCTTTATCCTTTACAAGTACCTCAAGGACAGTTCCCTCATATTCACTTTCTATCTCGTTCATAAGCTTCATTGCCTCGATTATTCCAAGCGTCTGTCCTTTTACCACTTTGTCTCCCACTGCCACAAATGCATCCGCATCAGGTGATGATGCCTCATAGAACACTCCGACAAGCGGAGAGCTGACTACATTACCCTGTATCTGCGTATCTGCCGCATTACTGCCGTGCTGCTGCTCTGTCTTTGCCGGTTTTATCTCAACATCCGATGCCATAACCGCCATATTGTCAGGCGAAGCAGTCACTGATATTCTTCCTGCCTCCATCTTGATTGAGGTTCCGTCCTCATCAAGAGAAAAGCTTGAAAGCTCTGACTTAGAGACATGGTCTATCAGTTTCAGAATATTATCAAGTTCCATACACTACCTCTCTGTCCTTCTACGCTTCATATTTTTTCAGAATTATGCTTGCGTTATGTCCGCCGAATCCAAGTGAGTTACTCATAACATATGTAACATCACTCTCAATCCCTTTGCCCTTTACATAATCAAGGTCAAGTTCTTCTTCCGTGTTCTCCAGTCCTACATTAGGATGAATATATCCGTCCTGAATCGTCTTTACACATGCGATGCACTCTACCGCACCGGCAGCACCGAGCATATGTCCGACCATTGATTTTGTTGAGCTTATCTTTACGCCGTATGCGTCCTCTCCGAATGCAAGCTTTATTGCTCTTGTCTCAAACAGGTCATTATGATGTGTTGAAGTTCCGTGAGCATTTATATAATCAATATCCGCCGGTCTTACACCCGCTTCATTCATGGCATTAGTCATGGCTCTCGCCGCACCGCTTCCATCCTCTGCAGGTGATGTTATGTGAAATGCATCATTAGAGCAGCCGTATCCGGTAATCTCCGCATATATATGTGCTCCTCTTTTCTTCGCATGTTCAAGTTCCTCAAGAACGAGGATTCCGGCACCTTCTCCCATTACAAAGCCGCTTCTGTCCCTGTCAAACGGTATTGATGCCCTCTTAGGGTCAGTTGACGCAGACAGCGCCGTAAGTGCTGCAAAGCCGCCAATTCCTATAGGTGTAACAGCACTTTCCGTTCCACCTGATACCATAATATCTGCCTCGCCCGACTGAATGCTTCTGTAGCCTTCCCCGACTGCATTGGTTCCTGATGCACACGCCGTCACAACATTAAGGCTCTTGCCCTTAAGACCGAAGGCAATCGCAACATTACCTGCTGCCATATTGGTAATCATAAGCGGCACAAGCAGCGGGTTAATTCTTGACGGACCTTTCTCAAGAAGCTTCTTGTGCTCCCTCTCCATTGCATCAAGGCTTCCTATTCCGGATGACACAGAAGTACCTGCCATGTATGCATCTTCATCAGCCATGTCAAGTCCGGCATCCGCAATGGCTTCTCCTGCTGCTGCAACCGCATACTGTGAAAATGTCTCCATGCGCTTTGCCATCTTAAAATCCATATAATTCTTTGCATCAAAGTTCTTAACCTCTGCTGCAAGCTTCGCTTTATAATCTGATGCATCAAATCTGGTTATAAAATCTATTCCAACCTTCTGCTGCCTGACTCCGGCCCAGAATTCATCAACGCTGTTGCCTATAGGCGTTATTGCACCCATTCCGGTAATTACAACTCTTCTTTTCATTGCCTCTCCAATCATTACATATGCATTCCGCCATCAACTGACAGTACCTGTCCTGTTATATACGAAGCCCGGTCTGATGCAAGAAATATTACAGCATCAGCAATATCCTCCGGTCTTCCCATCCGCTTCATTGGTATCTGCTGCATGACAGCCTCCCTGACCGCTTCTTTAAGCACTTTTGTCATATCAGTATCAACATATCCCGGTGCTACCGCATTTACAGTTATTCCGCGTGTTGCCAGTTCTCTTGCCACTGACTTCGTAAGTCCTATTATGCCTGCCTTACTTGCCGCATAATTGGCCTGACCTGCGTTGCCTGACAATCCAACCACAGACGTAATATTTATAATTCGTCCGTTTCTTTGCTTTATCATCTGTCTTGCAGCATGGCGGATACAGTTGAAGGCTCCTTTCAGGTTGGTATCCAATACATCATCAAAATCTTTCTCACTCATGCCAATTAACAGATTGTCTTTAGTTATTCCGGCATTATTTACAAGGATATCTATAGAACCGTATTTTTCAATAATTGTCTTAACCATCTGCTCAACAGCTGTATAATCAGCCACCGAACACTGCATACATTCTGCCGTTCCTCCGGCTTCGGTTATAATACGCACCGTCTCTTCTGCCGCAGCCTTATTGCCATTGTAATTGACAATGACTGTTGCATTCTGTCTGGCAAGCTGTAATGCCGTCTCCCTTCCGATGCCTCTTCCGGCACCTGTGACAAGCGCAACCTTTTTATTAAGCATTAAGCACCTCCAGCTTCTTAAGATCCTCCGTCTTTTCCTGTCTCTTATACACATCTCCGCGCCCAC
>ERZ1027059.789-NODE-789-length-9982-cov-4.203284_pt1 | contig 9982 bp, 8 predicted proteins | sample MGYA00519425_ERZ1027059 | MGnify/ENA primary metagenome ERZ1027059 (study PRJEB26926, sample SAMN06164566) | human gut metagenome | biome: ENVO:00009003; feature: ENVO:2100002; material: ENVO:00002003 | host: Homo sapiens | place: USA | collected 2012 ... | reverse complement strand
GTCTATAATGCCGGAATTTTGAAACAGCAGATTGATATATTAAAAAAGATGGCGGCTCCATATGTTCTTCTTAGTCACAGAGAGCCGTTTGTGCAGAAAAAACAGGCTGTTATATCATGGCTTGAAAAGATATACGCTATGAGAGAGAAGAATGAGCCGTCGATTGATGCAGGTATGGGTGAATAAAATATTAAATAGCTTTATTTTTGGGACTATCAATAATAGTTTTTATATCATCAATATTTTTGTCAGTGGCTAAAGCTATCTGTTCTAAAGGAAATCCTTTTTTGTGCATATTAAGAATAATTTTTTCTTCTTTTCTTGCTTCTCCAATCGCAATACCCTTTTCTTCAATTCCCTGACTCAAGTTACACATAACGCTCACATCCTTCCTGAAGTTCTCCTCAATAGGAATATCGTATTCATTTCCAATTATGTTTAGTTTTTCATCTATTGTAAGTTCCTTGGATAACAATGCTCCCAGCAGACGGTGCAGTTCATACGTCTCATCATGTTCCGGCAGATTCTTTGCCAGTCCAAGCATGATGATATTCAGCAGATCAAGATTTCCCTTCCATTCATAGGAACCGATCAAATCTTCTTTTGTGAGATGCACATGGCTCATGCTATTCTCGTCCATGTTCATACATACCCAGATTGAATATACACGCTTAATGTCATCGTAGCTGGAATTCTCAAAATCACGTTCTTTTTGTGATGAGATCAGTCTGCTCACATAAAAGATTGCCCGGTTTAAGATTTCGTATCCCTTCGGCTCATCTTTCTGTGCTTCCACATTTATGATGATCTGTGACAATCCGTCTCTCATACGCACATAAAAAACGATATCAAATCTTACCAGACCTTCATTGATCTCTTCATTTTCTGTGTTGAAACCGACCAGTCTCTCACCATTTTTTTCGCTGGCTGCATTTGTGAGTCCAGGCTCTACCGGTACCGTACTGATATGTGGTGTTCCCTCAATGCAGTCGACCACATCCTTGGGATTCATGCCCTTAAACTCATCAACTGTTTTTACCAGTATATGTGCCAGTATGCTTTTCTGTCCTAACAGACGCTTTGCACTCGTATCATACTGTGCTTTTGAGTCTGTTGCTTTCACTGCATTTTTCAATTCTGTATTCACTGGCCTTCCTCCTTTTTGTAACAGATATAGTCATCCCCAAAAAGGCATCTGACCACACCTATATTATAACTTACCCATTTCTTTTATACAATCAATTTTTACATCGTCTGCACCGGCGCATGTTGTTCCTGCTCCTCATGCTCCAAAGCATCCTGCTCCGGTACATGGTCTATATTTTTCGCTGCTTCCTGCACTTTTGCCATATACCGGATTTTAATGCTGCTGTAATCAACCCCTGCTGGTTCCAGCACTTTTTTCTCTAACATGTTTAACATCGCTTCGGTGTCAAATTTCCCCTCAAAATAAAGTTCCTCATCCACCTTTATCGGTACATCCATTTCTTCCGGTGAACTGCCAAGGATCGTCCTCCAGCGTCCGGCTACTTTTCCACACATTTCCATAAAACGCTCATGGATATCCGGCTGTTCATTATAGGTCTGCAAAATTCTTTGTGCCACCTTTCTCCATGTAGGTGTTTCTATCCATTCTCCCCGCGCGAACTGGACTGCCAGCGGTCTTTTCCCTTTCAGTTCTGCCGGGGATACTGTGATAAGGCAGCTTTCCCGGATCGTATCTTTCACATTTGTATGCTGTTCTCCACTCCGGTGCATCTGGAGCAGTGCATCACATTTCGTGTTTACAAGCTGTAACATTTCCTCCCTCAGTTCTTCTATCAGTTGCTCATAATTCATACGCTTTTCTCCTCCTGTCGCACACTTACTTCATGTGCTTTTTTTATATCCACTTTCTTTTACTCATTTTCCGTTATATGCTTTCTGCTGTCCTTTCCTATTTTATGCCAACAATAAAACGCCCGGATCATCGGGCATTTTATTCTTACCATAAACTGGCAGGAACAACGTTTCCTATTTACTTGCTGCCATTCCTGCCGCAGCCTTACTCATATCGAATCTCCTGTTCCATGACAATGCCTGACTGGAACTGTATCAGCAGCTTCTCGCTGGATTCCACTTTGATGGTGGAGATCAGCCGTCTGACAAGGTCATTGTCGAACTCCGGTATCTGGCAGGTGCTTGTGCTTAAGTAATGGTCGATATCTTGGATTCTCTGTTCATAGCTGTCAGCCATCCATTTCTCGTTTCTGGCTGTTTTCTGTGCCTCTTTTAAGGCATTGATTTCCTCTGCTATGGTGCGATAGCGTTCATCAAACTCCGGTGTGTAGGAGCCGGTCTTTGCATTCTCCGCGATCAGTGCCACCATCTCTTCCTGCTTTTCTTTTATCTTTTCTTCGTATTCCTCAGACTCTTTTGCGGTGCTGTAGTTCCCGATGACATGGATGATGTTCTGCCGGAAGTTTTCCATAAATTCCATATCATCACTCGTGATCCTGTGGATGGCTTCCATCACCGCCCTGTTTAATGCGTTCTCTTCGAGTGTCTCGGATTCCCCGCATTTCTTCACTCCGTTGGTCAGCCGGTTGCTGCATCTCCAGACAACTTTCTTTTTCCCGTTTCTCGCCCAGGTGACTCTCCGGTACTCCTGCCCGCATTTTCCGCAGATCAGCATGCCGGTCAGTGCATAGGTGGAGGAATACCTGCTCCTCTGGTTCTTCTTCCGGGTGACAGCCGCCTTGCATAAGGATGCCCTCCGCATCATCTCTTCCTGTACCCTGTAGAACAGCTCCTTCGGGATAATCGCCTCATGGTCATCTTCCACATAATACTGCGGTACGATTCCAGTGTTCTTGACTTTCTTTTTTGTCATGAAATCCACCGTATAGGTTTTCTGCAGTAATGCATCTCCCATGTATTTTTCATTGCGGAGCATTTTGTCTATTACCGTGGAATGCCATTTGTCCTGCCCTGTGGCGGTCTTGATTCCCTGCTCTTCCAGATGCTTTGCGATCTTCCCGGTACTGTAGCCCTCCAGATAAAGCCGGAAAATCAGCTTTACGATCTCTGCCTCTTCGGGTACGATGACCAGGTCACCATCCTCGTTTTTGGTGTATCCCATGAACTTTGTGCAGTTTACGATGACCTTGCCTTTTTCAAATTTCCTCACGACTCCCCAGCGGATGTTCTCACTGATGTTGCGGCTCTCCTCCTGTGCCAGGCTGCTTAAGATGGTGATAAGGATTTCGCCGGTTCCCTCCAGTGTATTGATCCCCTCTTTCTCGAACACCACCGCCACGTTCTTTTCCTTCAGTTTTCGGATGGTCACCAGCGAGTCTACCGTGTTCCTCGCAAACCTGCTGACCGACTTTGTAAGGATCATGTCGATCTTTCCTGCAAGGGCATCCTGTATCATGGCATTAAAGTCTGCCCTCTTTTTGGTGTTTGTTCCGCTCTTTCCGTCATCCGCATAGATGCCGGCATTTTTCCAGTTTTCATTTTCGGATATCTTGCTGGTATAATACTCCACCTGTGCCTCATAGCTGCTGTCCTGCTCTTCCAGTTCCGTACTGACACGGCAGTAGGCAGCGACCTTCATTTTCTTCTCTGACAGTTTCACATTCCGGTCATACTGCACCTTGGCAGGTATCATGCTGATCTTTTTTGCTGTTTCTGCCATCTGCTCTCCCTCCTAATCCTTGTATCCGGCTGTGACACGGCTCCCATTGATAAGCTCCACTTCTGCCATGTTTCCACCATGCACCCAGATGCGTGCGATTATTTTTCTATATAAATTTTCATCAAATGTTTCCAGTTCCTTTTTTCCTGCAAGGATGTTTTTGATCTCCTCTGTCCGGAACTCCCCATCCCTGACCTCCAGCGTCCGGTATCGTTCCTCTGCCCTTTCATAGAGCAGTTTCATCAGGTCTGTCTCTGTGCGTTCCTGCTCTTCTTTCATGTGCTGCAGGTTCCGCTCCAGAACCCGGTACTGAGGACTGAGCTTTTCCTCCTGCCTTTGTACCCGGAGCAGGCCTTTGTTTCGTATCACTGCATTGATGGCTTCTACACACACCTGCTTTGCCTGCCCGTCTGTAATAAAACTGTTCCTGCAGTTTTTTGCTCTGCCAGTCACATAACTCTTGCACTTCCACTTGGCAGTGCCGCCACGCTCTTTTTTGTGGTTCGGCTGGATATGGCTGCATACTGCCCCGCATTCTGCACACCAGATGACACCTCCGAAAAGGATTCTTTCATCCCTGCCGGGTCGGTGGTCTGCCCTTCCAAGCTCTGCCCTCACCTTTTCCCGTCTGCGCTGGACTCTCTCAAACAGTTCCTCTCCTATGAGCTGCGGATAGTATTCTGTGCCAAGGTAGCTTGGGTTTTCCAGTATCCTGCCAATGGATGCATGGGTCCAGGACACTTTCCCTTTTGCATTGCATATGTTTCTCCCTTTCAGGTTCTGGGCGATCCTGCCTGCCGCCACTCCGCTGTCATAGTCTGTAAATATCTGTTCCACAATCTTTCTTTGCTCTTCGCAGATGGTGATTTTTCCATCCACAACTTTATAGCCGATTGGCATGTGCCACTGCATCCTGTCCGCCTCCCCTCTCCCTCAGTTTCAGTCCGTTGTGCAGGCAGAAGGTGATGTCGTGTTCCTTGGAGACTACAATCTTCTCCGCTGTCATTTTAAACAGTTGCTCGTCAAACTCCTCCATTAATCCGTCCTGTTCTGCGATCAGTTGGATAAGCTGTTCGGTCCGTACAATTTCTTTTGTCCTCCGCAGCTTTCTGGTCAAAAGTGTCTTTTTTCTTCTGCATTCCGTCAGCTGCCAGCCAAGCTTGCTACTGCTCTCCATAAAAAGAGCAGAGTCCATATATCCTTTCCTCATGACTTGGTTTAGGATTTGGCTCTGCCCGCTTATATCTTTGATTTCCTTATCCAGTTGTCTGATTTCCTCACTGTCCTGCCTTGCTGCCACAAGTTCTGTCAGCTCTTTTAACAGCGGCTCTAATATCGTTCCCTGATTGGTGTACAGCTTGTTCCACATGTCTGTAAAAGCCCGGTGCAGCACATCCTCCCGGATGGCTTTCAGGCAGCAGCGCTCTTTATCCTCCACATGTCCGCTGCACGTCCAGATGATTTTCTCATAGGGTTTCCCGATGTAGATTTTCTGCCGCCGGAAGGTTCTTCCGCATTCCCCACAGATGATTCTGCCGGAAAACAGGTATCTTTTGGTGTAGTCACTCTTGTTCATGTGCAGTACATCCACCCGGTATGCCATCAGGTTGCGTACCGCTTCTGCCTCCTCATGTGTGACGATTGGCGGATGGCTGTCTTTGATGAGATACTGGTTTCTCTGTCCGTTGTTTACCCGGCGGACAAATGGGAACCTTGTTTCTGTATAGGTTCTCTGCTGTAGCATATCTCCCTCATAAATCGGATTTTTCAGAATGTCCTGTATCACCCCGTCCTGCCACTTTTCTGCACCCCGGATTGTCGGAATGCCTTTCTGGTTCAGTGCCTTTGCTATCACATACACTCCCATGCCGTTTAAGTAAGACTCATAAATCCACCTTACGGTTTCTGCCTCGGATTCTATGATGACTAAATTTCCATCCTCATCTTTTCCATAGCCATACGCTGGTGTGGATATGATATAGGTTCCATCCTGAAAGCGTTTCTGTATCGCCCAGCGGTTGTTGCTTGAGATGTTTTCTGATTCCCCCTGCGCCACCGATGCCAGGATGGTAATGAACAGCTCGCTTTTTTCTGACAGCGTGTTGATATTCTCTTTTTCAAAGTAGATTCCAACGCCAATCTCCTTCAGCTTTCGGATGGTCTGGATGCATTCCACCGTATTTCTTGCAAATCTTGTGATGGATTTCGTAAGGATCAGGTCGATGTTCCCATCCTCACAGTCTGCGATCATCATCTGGAACTCATCCCTGTGCTTTACGTTTGTTCCGCTGATTCCTTCATCCGCATACACCCCTGCAAACTCCCACAGGGGGTTGCTCTCGATCTTTTCCGTATAGTACTCGACCTGTGCAGTATAGGAAGTTGCCTGTGCCTGACTGCCGGTACTGACTCTGGCATATCCGCACACTTTCAGCCTGCGTTCTTCCTGTGTATGTTTCTGCGCTTTTGCTGCCTTTATGACAGTCACTTTTTTTGCCATGCTTTTTTCTCCTTTCCCAGTATTTTCAAGGGTTTGCACTCCCTGTCAGCAACATACACTACCACATAGTCCTTTATATATCCAGTGTTATTACAGATATACTTTTGCTAATTCCGGGGAGAAAGTCTTGACATTCAAAACCCGGATTTTTTCCCATTCTTCCTCGGTTAACAGCTTATCTTCATGCATCCTTTTTAAGAGAAATTCGGCAATCTTATACCGCACCTCATTCGCTCCGCCTTCCATCATCTTTTCCCTTTTTCCTCCCGCAATTTAAGAACGTTAAATTCATTCTCCCAAGCCAAACACTTTTGCCCAGAAGAAACACCTTTACATCATCCCGATTTCAGCCATGGTTGCAGCCTCATCTTCTTCCCGGAAATACTGTTCCGATACATCCCTGCTGACTGAAAGCACCTCTCCTGCGTCCTTTTCTCCCATCTGGATTGGGATTAAGAACGGATTGATTTCCTTGCAGAATTCCTGATTCGGACAGCTATTGATAAAATAGCCGCAGGTATCTAATATCAGCCTGTCACACATATCTGTGATGACGATCTTTTCAGCCTCAAACATGTGGCTGCCGATATAATTTGCGATATTTTCTGCCGTGGTCGAGATATAGTCCTCTTTCCTCTCCCCTCCATCACTCGGATAAAGATAGGCATATCCTGCCCTCTCCGTTTCAAAAATCCTTAACATCATTTCGGTATCTTCTTTCTTCATCTCCTGTTTTCCTCCATTCCCCATTTTTCAGTTTTTCTTAACCCCACAAGAATACGGCGGAAGTTCCCCTCCGCCGCATGGTTTCTGTAATTAAGTCTTACTGCCATAATCCTTCACTTCATAAATAAAAAGTGTCTGTCCCTATTCGTCACTACTCCCCGGAACCGAAACGCCGCCAAAACAGAGAAGAAAAAATCCCAAAGCCGGCATTTCATGGGCAGTCAGTCCAGACTATCTTTGGTCCCTGCCACTCGGACAGGCAGACATCACAGGTATCTCACCTCCACCACTGCGTGCTGGCTAATCTCAAGGTGTATCATTATAGGCCATTCCCCTCTTCGCGCCTGTCCACCACAGACAGGCTGTACCCCGGCTTTCCCGCTCGGCTCCTTAGATGCGATCTTTTTCACAGCATGGCTGGCAGAAAGAACATCTGCCCGATTGCTGCAGGAGTGTCACTGCGCCCCGGTTACGGCTCATGAAACGGCTAACGTATCTGAACTGCTGGATATGGCTGGCAGGATATGGCGTGATTCCATCCTGCGCTCGGAGCCCTGCATTCCTCTCCGGCATTTTTCAATGTGCGTTTTGTCTGCCTGTGTCGTATCCACACACGAGACATGAGAGGATTCCCGGAAGAGACCATCTGTCCAGAAAAAGTTCCTCTCATAAGGTACTCACAGAAAAACACGTTTTGAGGGGGTATTAATCAAAATATTTTTTTATTTTCTTTACCGCACCGTTTATGCTCTCCCGGATGTTCTTCTCTCCAACCCCTTCTTTCGCTGCGATCTGCCGGTATGTCATGCCCTCAAAAAAATAAAAATGCAGCCGCTCTCTCTGCACTGGGGTGAGTGACTGCATTGCTTTCTGCAGGGTTTCTATTTCCATCTGCCGGATGACCGTATCCTCTACCGATTCCCCGGTCAGCTCCACCAGATCTTCCGTTTCTCCTTCTGTATATCCGTCCTTGGTCGTATGTCTGATATCCCGCATTTCCTGTGCGTGGGCTTCTTTGCGGAACGTATCGACAAGTGCCTCGTAGACTTCTCTGGTCACATAGGTGTATTCCAGCTCACCAACTGCATCTTTATAAAAATCCTTTACTCTGATCCTGATCCATTCTGACATTCAAATGTCCTCCATTTCGTAATTTTTTTGAAATGAAGGACATCTGGCGGACCTCTGGGTTCTGCTTTACTGGAAAAAGACAATAAAAAAAGGTGCTGTTCCCATGCAAAATAAAGCATGCAAAACTGCACCCGGATGTTATCCTTATGAACTTTTCCCTTTCTGCCGCCCCCTGCAATCCGGTGCGGCATGAATTCCCCAAAACATGCCACGCCTTTCTTCTCCTAAGCCTTTTTGCGGTACTATACTTGGAAAGAAAGTTCGCTTCAATATAAGTGTAATAAGTCTTACGGTACCTGTAATAAGTTACCGTCTTGGATTGTCATCCCTCCTGTTTTCCAGAAAAAAAGTCCCTTCCGTTTGTTCGGAAAGGACTATCCATTTTCGGTATGTGATTGTATCCATAACTGTGCTTTTCCTACGAGCATGAACAGTGCCGTGATGCAGATGCCCGTATAAACAGCGTAAGCATACGGTATCTGGCCTGCATGCCACAAAATGCCAAGCACAGCCAGTTCCAAGACTGCGATCAGCCTTGCTTTTCTGCCAAAATGCTTTTGTTCCTCTTTATCCAGTTTCCGGTTCTTGCTGTGCATGGGGCTGAGTAAAAAAATGATCCCTGCGGACACCAGCAATACTGCCAGCAGCCATGCCAGTGATGTCTTACAAAACACAGCCTGTGTATAAACCGGAACCAGCAGCACCAGATTGGAACCAAGATAACAGAAAATCCTGCTGTCTGAGTGATATCCACCAGTATAGCTGCGAAGAACCATAAAAGAAAGGGTAAACACTGCCACAACCGCCAGTTGCTCTGTGAGCAGGCCGATGACCAGTGCCGTCACAACGTTTAGAAGCAGGATCATACCATTGCGTATTCCAAACTGGTATAATTCCTGCTCCTCCTCTTTTATGATTCCCCGCTCAACCATACGGTGGCTGAGCCATTTCGTCATGATTTAAAACCTTCTGAGTTTTTTGGAATCTTCCGGCATCTTGTCCTGTCCCAGATACCACATGCAGGAACGGTTCGTTGCCATGGTTGTCACCATAAGTGCCAGTGCTGCCATCACACTCATGGATTTGCTGCTCAGTCGGTACATCCAGTTTCTTTTCTTCATTTTTAGTAAAACCCTCCTTTTTTTGATGTTTTCACTCTAACAGTTTCCATGTAAAAATCAATCTATCTGTAACAAGTTGCAGGTTTGCTGTAATAAGTTGCAGTCTCACTCCAGTTTTGCAACTCCGTTGAGCAGAAGGACTGCCTCAAAATGTTCCCCCTGATCTTTTAACAGAAGCTCCCCGCCATATTTTTCTGCCACTTTCCGCACCGAACGGATTCCCCTGCCGTGTTTTATTTTATCTTTTTTGCTTGTCTGTTGACAGGAACTTGTCCCGGATGGCTTGCTGTTCTTAATGGATAAAAGCAATCTGCCCTCCTGAAACTTTGATTCCACATGAACATACCGTTTTTCCTGTTCCACTGCCATCGCTGCCTCTATCGCATTATCCAGAAGATTCCCATACAGAACACCCATGTCCCCGATATCCACGGATACTCTCTGGGGGAGCAGCGTTGTAACCTGCATCGGTATCTCTTTCTCTTTTGCCTTTATGCTTTTTACTTTTAGTATGGCATTCACCACCGGATTTGCAGAATAGATGATTTCTTCTGCCAGCCGGATATCTCCCAATACTTCCTGCAGTCTGTCCTTGATCAGTTCCGCACTTCCCTGTTCTGCCGCTGCGAGCAGTCCCGTCAGCCTGTTCTTCATATCATGCCGGATGTCCTGTATCTGTTCCTGATACCGTTCCATGTCCTGATAGTATTCGTTCCGGTATAAGATTTCCCTCTGGATCATTTCCTCTTCGTGCTGTTTTTCTTCCACTGTCGTATACCTGTCTCTTATACACATCTCCGAGCCCACGAGACTCCTGAGCATCTC
>ERZ1027059.787-NODE-787-length-10048-cov-5.731212_pt1 | contig 10048 bp, 9 predicted proteins | sample MGYA00519425_ERZ1027059 | MGnify/ENA primary metagenome ERZ1027059 (study PRJEB26926, sample SAMN06164566) | human gut metagenome | biome: ENVO:00009003; feature: ENVO:2100002; material: ENVO:00002003 | host: Homo sapiens | place: USA | collected 2012 ... | reverse complement strand
TTACGCTCGCCTGAGTTACACCGATTTCTTTCGCAAGTTTCGCCTGCGACATTCCCATTTTCTCTCTGAGCGCCCTCAATCTTTTTGCCATAATGTCCATTAAAGTGCGTCCTCCTATACAATTGAAGTTTGCTATATTATACACTATCTGATTAGAATTGTCAATACACATGAAGTGTATAAGAGAAAATGAAAAGCTCCGACAATTTGCCGGAGCCTATGAATTTTATGCCGTGAAATTCTTAATTTCGGAGGTTTCGTGAGCCGCCACAAAATCCTTGTATGCATCGATGATTGCACTTTCAAGCTCGTGACGTGCAGCTTCGCCTATGGGGTGCGCAATGTCATGGCTTATGCCGTAGGAATCCGTGCAGTAGGGCATTGCAACGAACAGATGATCTGTCTGAATTAACTTGATTTCGTGGATTGCGAAGCAGCCGTCAATCGTAATAGATACTACTGCGCGGAGTTTACCGCTGTCGAATGTCTTTCTGAAAATGATGTCTGTAATGTTCATGTGAATGTGTCCTTTCTGTTTTAAGAGTTGATGTTGATTTCTGCAATGAGAGCCTGACTTTCTGCATAGATTTTGTAAGCTGAAAGTACGGCGCTTTCAATGAGATTGCGTGCGCTTTCGTTGATAGGGTGAACGATATCGTGGTAGTTTCCAAATTCGTCCTTGCGGCTCGGCATTGCCACGAATAGGTGGTCGGTTTCGATTACCTTGAGTTCGTGAATTGCAATGCAGCCGTCAATTGTCAGGGAAGCGATTGCTTTCAGGTTTCCGTCAGTGAGGGATTTCCTGAATTTGATGTCTGAAATTTTCATGTTGATTTTACCTGTCTTTCTTTAGTTAGATTTTAGTCATACAAGACCTTTAATAACACACTGGTCGGCGCCCCGCGACGACAAACCTTTAGTTAAATTCAGCCTAACAGACTTTTATAATAAACCGTCGTTGCGCAAGCAACGACAAAAATTTATTTTGTTTAAGCCGTATCAAGCGATGTAAACAAATGTGCGTTTCTTGAATTAAGATTGTTGTTTGCGCGCATTGCTTGACTTAACTGTATATTTATGTTATAATTAAATCATCGACATATCGGAATATGGAGGTAAGTATTATGATAAAGAAAGTAAATGAAAAAGATATTTCTGAATGTGTAAGGGTAATCAGAGATAGCTTTGCCACGGTTGCGGACGAATTTGGATTTACTGCTTCAAACGCCCCGAAATTCACTGCGTTTGCAACAACAGAGGACAGATTAAAGTGGCATTTGTTTGGCGAGCATAGACCTATGTACGCATATTATGATAATGATACAATAGTTGGATATTATTCATTATTATTGCAGGAAAATAATGAATGTGAATTAAATAATTTGTGTGTGCTTCCGGAATATAGACATAGAAAAATTGGTCAGGAGCTTTTGATCCATTCTTTCAATTCTGCAAAAGAATTAGGTTGTACAAAAGTTAATGTTGGTATTGTTGAAGAAAACAAGGTGCTAAGAAAATGGTATGAAACATTTGGGTTCATGCATACCGGAACCAGAAAATTTGATTTTTTCCCTTTTACCTGCGGATATATGGAGAAAAAACTATCTTAACTATGCTGTTTTTATTTGAAATAAGCATAATAATCTGATACAGTTGATATGACAAATTGGAATATGGAGGGCTTTATTGTTCAGTAATTTCAATTTATTGATTTTTTGCAAGAAAGTAGGTATAAGATGATAAAAGCCTTTTTTCTGGATTTTTATGGGACAGTTGTCCATGAAGATGGAGAAGTCATTAAAAAGATTACAGATATTATATATAGAACTGGGGAAGTGACTGATAGGTCTGAAATTGGCACATTTTGGTGGAATGACTTTCAAAATATGGTTCTCAATTCTTATGGGGATACCTTTGAAACCCAGAGAATGCTTGAAGAAAAATCTCTTAAACATACATTACAACATTTTTGTTCAAGTGTAGATTACTTAGAACTTAGCAAGTTAATGTTTGAACATTGGGTTCATCCTCCAATTTTTGAAGAATCAAAATCTTTCTTTGAACATAGTCCGATACCAATCTATATTGTTTCAAATATTGATACATGTGACATTTTGGAAGCAATAAAATATCACGATTTAAATCCAACAAGTGTTTTTACTTCGGAAGATGCTAAAGCATATAAGCCAAGAAAAGAATTATTCCAATTAGCCTTAAAGAAAACAAGACTTAATGCAAATGAAGTTATACATATTGGAGATTCAATTAGTAGTGATGTAAAAGGAGCTTCTGCTTTAAATATAAAAACATTATGGATAAATAGATTTGGTAAAGAAGTTCCAAGTGGAGTTGAGAGTATCGGTAACTTGTTAGAAGCAATAGATAGTATATAAATGGAAATTCAACATACGAACAAATTCCCATAAGTCGAGCAGATGAAATTATAATACTGATTGAATGCCCCGTCACCCGACGGGGCGTTTCCTGTCTTACGGCTGCACCGCCGAAATAGTCGAAAAAAGTTCGTCAGACATACCCGTCCTAAAACCCTTAAACCACAATCGCGGATTGACTTCAACACCTAAATCGGCGGCGGAAAGTCCGCGGTAGTAGTGCGGCTCTGAATACTGCGGCTGCGACACCTCACCGCTCATTATGCTCGCCTTTATGCTGACGTGCGGAATGGTTTCTCCTGCCGGAAAAGCATGATACCAAGAATTTGTCCCCGTAATAAAGTCGCGAGTGCTGTCGGCTGTTCCTTTGTGTGCATAACCCACGCGAAAACTGCCGTCGCTGCGGAGCAGCATATCCTCTCCTATATCGTTCTCCTCGGAAATACCGTCAAGGCTGTCAAGGCAGGAGTATTCTACAAAAAGCGTTACTGTGCCATAATCGGTAAGTCCGTCAACGCTCGGAAACGGAAAGCCGTAGTCCTTTTCAAATTGCTCCGTATCAATGACATAAGCAATAGTAACCGCGCTGTAATTCAGAACATTACTCGTTATATCTGCGCTTGCAATATGACCGCCGTTCTCCATATCCCACACGTCATAAATGTAGGCAAACTGAATAGAATTGCCACAATCAAGCAGATTAGCGTAGACAGGTACGCTCTCATTCAGCCACAAGGTTATTCCTTCCTCCGGCAGGTCGTGCGATACTCTGCCATAATTGTATTTGTGTATCTTGCTGACCTCGCCGCATTGATTGAGTATGCCGTTTGATCCGGACTTTAGGGCGGAACTGTCAACGGGCAGTTCAAAGAAACCTTCAAAGTAAACAAATAACGCTGCCTGCACCATATTGTCAAGGCTCAGCGTCCATTCTTCTTCCGGGACGTCTGCGTCATGCAGGGCAAGCTCGATAGCGTTCTGGGAGTCCTCAACATATTGGTCGAAACTCTCATCTATGCCGAAAATCTCCGCCCACATATCGTTTGCAGGACATTCCAGCGTGATACTTAGCTTGTTGTTAGTGCGCTCGGTGGTTATCGAAATCTGACCGTTATATACGGTATCTTCAAGCAACGAAATAAGGTTTGAGGTTTCAAACACATTCAGCTTAATCGCTCCGCTGCCGTCTGTTAGCCCCTGCCAGGTTGAATGAAGATATTCCTCGGCAGCCTCGGCGGTTTCAGGAATGTTACCTATCGCCTCGGCAAGCTGCGCGTCAAGACTTTCTTCTGCGGCACTCTGCTCGTTCATATTCACCAGAAACTCCCGGCATTGGCGGACATTGTACATAGCTAGGAAACGTGGCAGATAGATAGTGCCGCCGCCGATACAGGTGTACTCAACTGTCTGCGTGCTGCCGGTGCTGTCGGTCACATTAAGTGTTTGGACGGTGCAAGCCTTCCCGTCCTCGGCAGTGGTTTCATCGTAGAGGTACTCATACTGCGGCATACTTTCCATAGCACGGAGATAGAGAAATCGCTTTACGCTGTCCTCATAACCGCTGATACGCTCTATTCCCGTATCATCTGTAAATTGCGGCTTTGTTATATCCGAATAGTCCATATCCGAACTGAAATCGGCTATGTATTCGTCAAATTCGCTCTGCGAGTTTATTACACGGAGAGCAGCGGCATAGGTTTCCATGACCGATTGTGCCTGCGCTATTTCCTCGCTGTCGTAGAGAATGAGGGTACTGCCGTCAAAGCCGCTGTTGATAGCCGCCTTTGATAGATTAACTGAGAAATCGGGCATGAAATCATAGACCTCGCGCTTTATATCTCCGTCAATTTCAGCGTTCATTCCGTCAAAAACCTCGCTGATACAAGTCCTGATATATCTCCAATGGTTTTGCAGGTCGGTTGTCTGAATAATATCCAGCAGACCGCTTATAAAGCCGGCAAATGCCGTGAATATCATCATAATCAGACCGATAACTACCATGATAATTTTCAGAACAGTATTGCGCCCCTGTTCGCTGGATAGGGACTCGGCAATAACGGCAATTAGTTTCGGGTTGACCGCCATAATGCACCTCCGTCATATTTCCGGCAGAATGAGCAGCAAAATCGCAAAGGTAACGGGTATTGCTGTAATGATTACGGGTAAGGAAATCATCTTCCGCCGCCCTTTCCGAAAATCGCAAGCCTTTCGTCCGAAAACTCAAACTTGACCTTGACCGCCTGCGAACCGACTTTCATCAGAGCAATTCCGCGCTGTTTTGCGGCGAGCAGCTCATACTGTGCCTCATTTAGCGCAAATACCTCTTTTGTTTCGCGCAGGCTGTCGCCGTCAACTCCGAACAGCAGCTTGAATGACGGCAAATCAAGAACCGCCTGTCCGTAAAGTCTTATCTGCGGGTCAAGGAAATCGGTGATTGATTGTGTTGCAACAACAATGCTGCCTTCGTACTTTCTTGCTCTTTTTTCAGCATTACGCAGAAATTCAAGGGATTGAGGTACGTTCGGGTCTATCATAGTCCAGCATTCGTCCGCAACTAGCATAATGCGCTCGGTGGGGTCGCGGGTTATCTGCTCCCAGCACCATGAAAGCACATTGAAATACTGTGCGGCAAGAACGGAGCCGGACATATGCACCAGCGACTTTGTATCCAGCACCACGAAGGAGCTGTGCGGAGAAATGGTAGTGTGTCCGTTCCACAGCCCATGGTCTGCGCCGTTTGCGGCAGACTCCAGATAGGTTTTCAAGTCCTCATAGTAAACAGAATTGCTGTCCTTACCGCACTTGCTCTCAATCAGGCGGTAAAGGTCGCCTATGGTTGGGAACTGCTCGTTCTTTAATCCGCGAACATCTGTATTCCATGTAATTCCGTACCGTGCGTATAGCTCGACAATGGTCTTGTTAAGCAAAGCGCGTAATCTATCGTCCATTGACGGTATGTATAGCTGGAAGAAAGTTTCAAGGGTTTTAAGGTGAATTGCCAAATCGCCTATTCCGTCGTTATCCGAGGTGTTCTTATCGTCCTCGTCCTTTGGCGCAGGGCGCACCTGCAACGGATTGATTAGACCGCCGCGCCCTCCGGCAACGTCTATCCAGTCACCGTCAAAGAATTCACCGCAGCACATATCCTTGTATTCACCTTCGGGGTCGATGATTATGATTTTTGTGCCGTGAGCGTATTCGCTGGCGACAATGTGCTTTGTCGCAGTAGATTTGCCCGTTCCTGTGCCGCCGATAATGGTTATATTGCTGTTGGTGCGGCTCTTTTCGCGCTTCCAGAGGTCAAGCAGAATAATTCCGCCGCCGCTGTCCTTTCCGAGATAGTAGCCGCTGCCGTCATTAAAGCCGGACGCAGCAAATGGAAATCCGCCTACAAAAGTGGAAAGCGGAAACGCTCGACTGGAAATCTCGTTTATTTCCTTGTTCTGCGGATAGGTGGGGCTGATATGCTGATAGCCCTCTTTTTGGAGGTTAGCAAGTACGCGCAGGCGGCAGCCCACGGTGTTCGCAAGGGACACTACTCGCGTACAGCGTTCCCGGAAATCGTCCTCGTCATTTGAGATAACCATAATTGTGGTATTCCATACGCCCATAGTTTCGTTGTTCTGATCCATCTGCCGCATGGCGTTCTCCTGGTCATCAGCGGACTTTTCTGCTCTCTGGCGTTCAAGGGAGTCTTTCGTTGATAGCTGAATACCGCGCTGGGTGGTTATGTTCTTTGACATATTGGCAAGAAGTAAGCCGTTGTCGATTGGTTCGTAGTTTATAGCAACGATGGTACCCGGAAGATTGGTGAGCTTTGAGTACCAGCCATAATCGGGATTGGACGGATAGCTGATAACCGTATAGACACGGCAGAAATACTCGCCGAGCATAAAATCGTTGCGGTTAAATTCCAGACCAACAGGTGTTATCGCCGCCTGCAAAGCGGTGTTTATCTGTAATTCTTCAAATTCGTTCTGTTTCATAGGGTGTCCTTTCATCTTGCTTTCAGTACGGAAATCTTCTCGTCAACGTCTGTGTTTTCAAGGTGAGCATAAGCGGGAATATTCACGAGATTGCAAAGGCGAACAAGACCGCGGCTGTCAACAACGCTTGCTTTAATGCGGTTTTCGTTGTATATCTTGGCAAGTTCCTCGGCTCTTGCAACGATACCACGCTCGTCCTCGCGCTTGGTGCTTTCCCAGATGATGATGTAATACTGACGTTCCAGCGTTTCACCTGACATTACCATTCCCGCAAGCTCGTCCATTTCTGCTTTTATCAGCTTTCGCCTGCCGCCGGCAGCATCGTTTTTCAGCTGTTCATAATCGCGGAGGGCGCGGGATATATCAACAGGACGGGATACCGCGATATACTTGTATGGGTATTTTACAGAGGACAAGCGAGATGAGAGGTTTCGCTTTATAACCTCCTGCTCCGCGTTTGAAAACAGCTCGATTGACAGACCTTCGATCTGTACGGCTGCGATAATCATATCGTCAATAGTGTAAAGGCATTTTTCTCCTAGTGTTCGGGCATTAATAAACTCCTGCGCTGTGGCTTTTGCGGCTTTCTCCCGTTCTTCCTCGTCGTTGGACTTTATACTTTTGGCAGCTTCGTTCCTGCGAAACCACCAGAGAAAACCGCCGCAAAGCGCCAGCACAATAAGGGAAATTGCTATCTGCATAGGCTTTGTTCCTTTCTGAATTAAGGTTCAATCTCGTTTTCATCAGTCTGCTCGTTCTGCATGGATAAATGCGCCCATATCGCTGACGGATATGCTTTAAGCGTATAATCCGGCGAGCTGCATAAATCAAGAACGTCTGCGGGGTTATAATCACCTATAAAGACAGAGCCTTTGTTCTCTCTCCATAGTTCTCCGGCAAGGCTAGTCTTGATACGAACGGGATTGCTTTCTGTGGTTTGCCCTTGAGCTGCGTCAATACTATCCACATTATCCATAATAAGCTGACCGTTTCCGTCTACAATGGCATATTTCACGTCGGGCGAAAGCCCGTAGTTTACGCTCTCCACAAGGTACTGCGGATTGTCGGAAAGGAGCTGCCTTCCGTCAACTACTCGCCATTCGCCTTCAAGTCCGTCCGGAAGAATAACGCTCTCTCCGTTTATGCTGATAGGCTCATATCGGGTGTTGATGTAATGGTCATAGGCAGCGGGAATACGGTCAAAGGGGAATGATGTTCGCTTTTCTTTCACCTCGCCGCCGCTGAAATAATTCATAACAGCTACGGAACGCCTGTCCGCATTAAACTCAATTTCAAGCACATTTTCAGAGCTTATCATATTGTCGATATAATCTGTTTGAGGGATAAACAGCGCCGATTTGGATAATGTTTCAGCAAGGCTGTCGGTATGAAACAGCATAAGTGCATCAGCCGTGTCCAGTTCATCACAGCGGAAATACAACTTTTTTCCGTTCTCAATCAACGAAATGAGAGTAATAGTGTTGGTAGTGCGGTTGTTTTCGTTCAGAAGATCGTTCGCGGTTTCATTCCTCATATCGCACCATTGGACAAGAATGTTGTATAAACAATCTTTCTGAAAATATGGGTGATATGTGTTTACAAGCTCTCTGTCAAGCCTGCTATCTCTGGTGCAATGCTTAACAAAATCGTATGTGTTTGTGCCTTCGTAAAACTCCGCAGGAAAATCTTTCGTTCCTTTTTCGGCAATCATGCGATTTATGAGAGAAATCACCTTAGAAACGCTGTATGTCATAGTAATTCGTTGTCCTCCCAATCGTAATCGTCATCACCGCAGTAGCTTTCTTCATCTAAACCGAGAAATGAGGAGCGTTCAACAGAAAAACTGCCGCTTTCAAGCAGAGTAAGCTCGCCTACATTCTCTATCTCGTCCCAGAAATGAGAAATATGTTCAAGCTGCTCTGCGGTGGCATTTTCGGTTTCGCCCGTGATACCTGTCGGAGCAAAATGGTAGTATTCATACTCCACATCAACCGTGTCGCTCTGATTGTGGCAGTAGATGTATTCATCAGCTCTGTTGCTGTTTTTGAGATATTCCTCACAGTTGCAATAGCTGCCCTCAAAGAATACCTCTGTTTCATTCCCCTGTGACAATTCAAGGCGTGTGAATGTGATGGGATGGGAAATATTCAGAGTATTAACCAGTGCAGCGGTGTAGTCCTGTTCGTTGAGGTAAGAGTGCAGCTGAAGAAATTCCCTGCGGTCTTTACGCAGAAAATCTCTCATTGTGCGGCGGTCATTGGTGAAGTCCCAGGTGGTTTTATCAAGTCCGAGTCCGCGCCGGGCTGCTTTTGTGAGCAGTTTCATCGCATATTCGTCTGCAACACACACGGCGGCGGGTTTGAGGAAATCATTTACCGCCGCCTCAAAACATTCTGTTCCGCGGTCGGCAAGGTATTGGCGGCAGCTGCTCTGAAGGTGATTGAAAAAATCATAATCTCTTGAATAGGTCTGAGCAATATCCACAATATCCTCAAAATCCAGATGATTGGTCACTATCTGACCGTTTGAGGTGCTGTCGGGATTGTAGTACATCCAGCGCACCTCGTTCTTTTCATAGTCGATAAAGAAAACCTCGCGGTATTCAAGTTCGGGTTCGTTAAAAAGCATTATGCTGCCCATACTTGCGCCGTCGGGCGTTGTTTCCCTGCCCATATTCGTGCGGATAAACAAATCAATGTAATTGAACGAAAATGAGTGCGTCTGTATCTCGTTAGATGTGCTATCTGCGGCAGTAATTCTACGGAACAGAAAATCGACCTCGAAAGCAAGGTAGTTTTCAGCGTTCTTGGCGGCGGTGTAGTCATCATACGATGTGTGTGCGCCCATCTTCTCAATATCAATGAGAAAGAGCTGCTCCGCTTCGCAAAAGCTCTCCAGCTTACTGTATTCGTCGATTAGCCGCACCACATTTTCCGGTGAGATTGAAGGCGGACAGACGATGTATTCCGTTCGGTCTGCAACATTCAGTAATATAAGGGTTGGTTTATTTTGGCTCATTGATGTTCTCCTTCTCAATTCCGATAACAGCAGTTAAAGACTTGATATTTATTAGGTGAAGTCTATTCATCATTGGCTCTGCACCTCCATATAATTATTTTAGAACCTCTTGACAAACCCTATTAAATAGGGTATAATAATATCAAAGGAGGGAATGCTATTGACAAGAACATTTGTTATGCTCCCCGAATTTGATAAGCAATGGGCAAATCTTGGGCTAATGCTCATGTACGGTAAAGAAGCAAGCAACCGAAAACAATAGATAGACCGCCAGCACTACACTATTCCGAACCAAAGACCAAAAGATAAGCATTTTGAGAAAATCTAAACTTTTGGATTTTCCTACAATGCCGACTACGGCGGAATCCCTCCCACTCCTTATATATTTCTTTCTGTATACATTGAATTTGTATTTAGTAAAATGCAGACAACACCACGGATCGGCTTTTGGCTGGACAATTCCAACCAAACACCGCAGCAGACAGTAGAAACCATTCTGAACGTTAGGAAGCCGGTATGATTGTTACATATAAGGGGAAGAAAAATTTCTTTTAGATACTTGTTTTCCTAAAACTGATGTGATATAATAATTCAATTCCAGAAAAGGAGTAAAAAATATGCGGCAAGGTATTCTTAAATAAAACTATAATC
>ERZ1027059.779-NODE-779-length-10107-cov-9.300139_pt1 | contig 10107 bp, 8 predicted proteins | sample MGYA00519425_ERZ1027059 | MGnify/ENA primary metagenome ERZ1027059 (study PRJEB26926, sample SAMN06164566) | human gut metagenome | biome: ENVO:00009003; feature: ENVO:2100002; material: ENVO:00002003 | host: Homo sapiens | place: USA | collected 2012 ... | reverse complement strand
ATTCGGCGCACTCTACCCATTTTCCCTTTTCAAACCGGTTTTTAGAGGTTCCCTACAAATACATTTCAGGAGGAACGAACAATGTGCGATGAAAACAAAACCGACGCTACCTTCACCGAGGAGCAGAACCAGCAGCTTATCGACACGGGAATGATAGCTGTCGGCAACGCCCTTCACGATATCAGGTGTCTTTCAATAATCGGTCAGATAGAGGGACACTATATCCTGCCGCCGCAGAACAAGACCACGAAATACGAGCATATCATTCCGGCGCTGGCTGCATTCGAGCAGGATAACGCGGTGGAAGGTCTGCTGGTGATACTGAATACAGTCGGCGGCGACGTTGAGGCAGGACTTGCAATAGCGGAGCTTATTTCCGGCATGTCGAAGCCTACGGTATCCATTGTTGTGGGCGGTGGACATTCCATAGGAGTGCCGCTTGCAGTCAGCGCGGACGTGAGCTTTATCGTTCCGTCGGCGACTATGACGATACACCCGGTGCGCACCAACGGCATGGTGGTAGGAGTTCCGCAGACGATGTCGTGGTTCAGCAGAATGCAGGAGCGCATAACCCGCTTTGTGACTGAAAACAGCCGCATGACCCCGGAGCGCTTCCACGAACTGATGATGGAAAAGGACGAGCTTGTCATGGATATAGGCACCGTCCTCGAGGGCAGGGAAGCGGTGAACGAGGGGCTCATCGACCATCTCGGCGGGCTTTCAGACGCGCTGAAATGCCTGTACGACCTCATTGAGAAGAATTCCGGCACTCCCAAGGAAAACAAGGAGCCGAAACTGGAAAAGAAACCTAAGGGCAGCCCCGTTGAAAAAACGGAAAAAACAACAAAGAAAACCAGAACCAAAGCCGCCGAAAAGACTGCGCACAGAAAGCCGTCCACGGTGCAGCTGAGGGAAGCCGGCAGCCGCGCGCTCAATTCTGCGGACTGGCACGGCGACAGATAATGCCGCTTTCCAGCGGCTACATACAAGGGGATAAATATGGATATCATAACAGTAATAATTCAGGCGGTGGTTCAGGGACTTACGGAGTTCCTGCCGGTATCAAGCTCAGGTCATCTGTCGGTGGTTCAGCACATCACCGGGGTTGACGGAGAAGCGGCGCTGGTGCTGTCGCTGGTGCTCCATCTGGGAACGCTGGCTGCGGTGTTCATCGCATTCTGGGGCACCATCTGGGGCATGATAAAGGAATTCTTCCTGACGATACGCGATATCTTCACCGGGAAATTCTCCTGGAAGAACATGAACGGCAACCGTCGCATGATGTTCATGATCATCATTGCGACTGCGCTGCTGGTGCCTTTCTATCTGGTGCAGGATTTCTTCACCGGGCGCCAGGGGGACGGCGACATCGTGTTTGAGGGCGTTGCATTCATGTTCACGGCGCTGCTGCTGTTCCTTTCCGATAAGTTCGGGCATGGTACCCGCACAGCCGAAGAAATGACGGTAAAGGACGCGATAACCGTAGGTCTTTTCCAGGTCGTTGCGTTGTTCCCCGGAGTATCAAGGAGCGGCTCCACGACTGCAGGCGGGCTTCTCAGCGGGCTTGAAAAGCAGACGGCTGTAACGTTCGCGTTCATTCTGGGAATTCCCGCGATACTCGGCGGCAGCGTGCTTGAACTCGGCGACGCGATACATTCAGACATGCAGCTGGACTGGGCAATGCTCGGGCTGGGCTTCGTTATCTCAGCCGTGGTGGGAATTCTCTCGATCAAGCTGGTCAGCTGGCTCATTAAAAAGGACAGATACAAGATCTTTGGCGTATATACCGCAGTTATCGGTGTGGCGTGCGTTGCAGCCGGTCTGTGGGAGCACATCACGGGGAACACACTGGCTTCACTCTTTGTGGGCTGAAAATACATATGAAGGAAGTACGCTGGAATGGCTGGAAATACTGAGAAAAAAACAAATACGACATCTCGCAGCGCCGCAGCAAAGAGCAGTCAGGCGAAATCCGGGGGGACCAGGGCAGGCAGCACAGGTCGCTCCAAGAAAAATCTCGACGAGGAATTAAGACGCCAGCGCGAGGAAGCGCTGAAGCGCAGCATGCGCCGTCGCCATGTCACCTCCGTTATTCTTTTCGCGGTGGGAATTCTGCTCACGCTCGCGGCAGTCATACCCGCAGGCGAGGGCGAGGGCTGGCGCGCATTCTTCGACGTGATGCACGGGCTTTTCGGGTACTCTGCGTTCCTGGTGGGACCGCTGCTCATATTCATCGCGATACAGGTTTCCGCAGCTAAGGAACCGAAAAAGCTTGGCGGCACGGTCGCGAAATGCTGCGTGGGTATTCTCATGCTGTGCGCTGCGGTGCAGATTTTCTTTGTCGGCGAGACCCCCGGCAAGGACTTCTTCGACGTCATCGCGCAGCTGTACGTTTACGGCATGGAGTTCCGCGGGGGCGGCGTATTCGCGCTGTTCATCGGCGGACTTCTCCTGCTGCTGGGCAGGCTTGGCGCGACGATAATCATGGTGCTGCTGATAATGGTGTGCATATTCCTGTTCACCGGAATGTCGGTGGTGGATTTCGTTCACCGTGTTTCCGACCCGATGAAGAAGGCCGGTGAAAAGGCGAAGGAGCACCACGAGCGCGTTAAGGAAGACAGCAGGATAGCCGCTGAGCAGTTCCGGCTCGACCAGGAGGAGCTTGAGCGCATTCAGGCTGAAATAGACGCCGAGCAGGAGGACAAGCGCGCAGTCAGCGAGCTGAAAAAGGCTGTGTTCAGCGTGGACGATCCTGAAGAGACCCCCGCGCCCGAAACCACCGAAGCGCAGCCTGAAGAAATCCCCGCAGAGCCTGAGCCTGCAGAGGAGCCGGAGCCTGAGGAAAAGCTCATCAGCGAGCAGCACGAGGACAACGAGGACTACATGTCCGAGCTGAAGAACTATATCATGGAAAAGAACCGCGCCGCCATCGAGGAAGCCGAGAAGAGCGAAAAGGATCCCTTAGAGGACGAGGACGCGGAACTTGTGCCGATAATCGACGCGATACACCGCTTCCGCGAGGAACCGGAAAACACTCCGGTCAGGACGATAGAGGATCTGCCGGAGAATTCCGTAACCTCCTCCGACGAGGGAGAGCTGCCGTTTGACATCGACGACGTTCTCGACGAGCCGGAGGAAAATCCCCCCGCAAAGCCCGAAATAATCGAAGTCCCCCGACCTGGAATGGAGACCCGCAAGCCCGAAGCGCCGCGTCCTGCGCCCGCTGAGCAGCCGAAGCCCGTTCAGAGCGCGCAGCTGCAGACCGGGGCGCCCGCGCAGAAGCAGGCGGCGGACGGCTCCATGCAGAATATCACGCTGAGCGACGTTTACACGCTCCCCCCGGTGAACCTGCTGAACCCGGTACAGAAGAAAGTCACACAGGCTGACATCGACAACGAGATAGAGCGCAATTCCAAGAAGCTGGTAGAGGCGCTGCAGAGTTTCGGCGTGCAGACAAAGCTTGTCGGCGTGAGCCGCGGTCCGTCGGTCACACGTTATGAGCTGCAGCCGGCGCCGGGCGTGAAAATATCGCGTATCACCGGCCTTGTGGACGATATCGCGCTTAACCTTGCTTCCGCGGGAGTGCGCATCGAGGCGCCTATACCGAACAAGTCTGCGGTGGGCATAGAGGTGCCCAACAAGGTGCGCGATACGGTGTTCTTCCGTGAACTGATAGATACCCCGGAGTTCCGCGGAAGTTTCAGCAAGAAGCTTGAGACCGTTCTCGGCAAGGACATCAGCGGCACCATGGTGACGTGTAACATCGCGAAGATGCCGCACCTGCTTATCGCTGGCACCACCGGTTCCGGTAAGTCGGTCTGCGTGAACTCCATCATCATGAGTATCCTCATGAAATCCACCCCCGACGACGTTCGACTGATAATGGTGGATCCGAAAAAGGTTGAGTTCATGATGTATAACGGAATTCCGCACCTGCTCATTCCGGTGGTCACCGACCCGAAGAAGGCGGCAGGCGCGCTTGCGTGGGCAGTCAACGAGATGCTCAATCGCTACAAGATGTTTTCTGAGAATAACGTACGCGACTTCACGGGCTTCAACGAGCTTGCCGCAGACCCTGACAGCGGGCTGACCAAAATGTCGCATATCGTTATATTCATCGACGAGCTGGCAGACTTGATGATGGCTTCCCCAAAGGACGTCGAGGACAGTATCGTGCGCCTGGCTCAGATGGCGCGTGCTGCGGGAATGCACCTTGTTATCGCGACGCAGCGCCCGACAGTCAATGTCGTTACGGGACTTATCAAAGCGAATATCCCGAGCCGTATCGCGCTGATGGTGGCTTCCCAGATGGACAGCCGCGTAATTCTCGACGCGGGCGGCGCAGAAAAGCTGCTTGGCAACGGCGATATGCTGTATATGCCCGTGGGACTTCCGAAGCCCGTCAGAGTGCAGGGCTGCTTCGTTTCCGACAAGGAAGTTGAGCACGTTGTGGAGTTCATCAAGCAGACATTCAAGGCTGAATACGACGAGAATATCATAGAAGAAATCGAGCGCCAGACCGAGATAGTCAATTCAGCGCAGGAAAGCAAGGGCGGCTCCGACAGCGATATAGACACCAGCGACGAGCGGCTCGAGGAAGCTATAGATTTCGTGGTGGAAGCAGGCACCTGCAGCACATCGTCGCTGCAGCGCAGGTTAAAGCTGGGTTACGGCAGGGCTGCGCGCCTGGTGGACATCATGGAGGAAATGGGCGTGGTAGGTCCGCTGGAGGGCAGCAAGCCACGTCAGGTGCTCATGAGCAAACAGGAATGGGCTGAGAGGAAGCTCCAGCAAAAATAAAGCGAGGACAACAAAATGCCATTTTTACCAGTCAGCAGACAGGATATGGAGGAGCGCGGTATAGAGCAGCTGGATTTCATCTGCTTCACCGGCGACGCATATATCGACCACCCCACATTCGGAATTGCGATAATTTCGCGCATGATAGAAGCCGCTGGCTTCACCGTGGGAATTATCGCGCAGCCGCTGTGCGACGCGGATTACATGAAGCTGGGCAGACCGAAGTACTGCTTCATGGTCACAGGTGGAAACATCGACAGCATGGTGTCGAATTACACCGTGGCTCTAAAGAAGCGCAACGACGACGCGTATTCCCCCGGAGGCAGGGGAGGCAGGCGCCCCGACCGTGCGCTGACCGTCTACTGCCAGAATTTGAAGCGGCTTTACCCCGACGTTGAAATATCCATTGGCGGTCTGGAGGCTTCGCTGCGCCGTTTCGCGCATTACGACTACTGGAGCGACAGCGTTATGCCGTCTGTTCTTGTAAGCTCCGGCGCTGATTACCTCATGTACGGCATGGGTGAAGTCACGCTGACGCAGATGCTCAACAATTTCAAGGCAGGTCTGAAACTTAAGGACATGCACGACCTGCGCGGAATATGCTACCTCACCGAGCCTGAGAACACTCCGATAGGGGCGGTACAGTGCGACAGCTTCGAGATAGTACGCGATAACAAGAAGGCATACGCGAAATCCTGCCGCAAGCAGTACGACGAGCAGGACGAGGTTTACGGCAGGACGATAGTCCAGCGGCACGGCGATAAAATGCTGGTGCAGAATCCACCGCAGCGCAGCGTTACACAGGCTGAGTTCGATTACACCTATGAGCTGCCGTACATGCGCATGTACCACCCGATGTACGAAAAGGAGGGCGGCGTTCCGGCTATACAGGAGGTCGAGTTCTCGATAACTCATAACCGCGGCTGCTTCGGGTTCTGTAACTTCTGTTCCATCGCGCTGCATCAGGGGCGCCGCGTGCAGACCCGCAGCGAGGACAGCGTTTATGAGGAAGCTGTCAGGCTGTCGGAAAATCCGCGCTTCAAGGGCTATATCCACGATGTCGGTGGACCTACCGCTAACTTCCGCCACCCGTCGTGCGAAAAGCAGGAGAAATACGGCATGTGCAAGGGCAAGAAGTGCCTTGCGCCCACCCCCTGCAAGAACCTCATCGCCGACCACAGCGACTATATCCACCTGCTGCGCCGTCTGCGCTCCATCAAAAAGGTGAAGAAGATATTCATTCGTTCCGGCATTCGCTTTGATTACATGCTCCAGGACAAGAATAACGACTTCCTGGACGAGCTGGTACAGTACCATGTCAGCGGTCAGCTGAAAGTCGCGCCGGAGCACGCGAGCAACAAGGTGCTTGATAAGATGGGGAAACCGCACATCGAGGTCTACGAGGAATTCGAAAAGCGCTTCTACGCTGCAACGAAAAAATGCGGCAAGGAACAGTACCTTGTGCCGTACCTGATGTCCAGCCACCCGGGTTGCACCCTTGAAGAAGCTGTGGAACTTGCGGTGTTCCTGAAAAAGCACAATATCCGACCCGAGCAGGTGCAGGATTTCTACCCCACACCGGGGACTATTTCCACGGCAATGTTCTGGACAGGGCTTGACCCATACACCATGGAACCGGTATTCGTGCCGAGGACTCCCGAGGAAAAGCGTATGCAGCGCGCACTGCTGCAGTACTTCAAACCGGAGAACCACGATATCGTGGAAAAGGCGCTCATCATGGCGCATCGCCGCGACCTCATCGGCACCGGCAGGGAATGTCTGATACCACCCGGGGCGCTGAGCCGAAATTCCCAGCAGGGAAAGGCGCAGGGCAGGAACGGCAGACCCGCGGGGAATTCCCGTCCGAACCAGGGAAATACGAAGCGCAGCGGCATGGAAACCGCTGGCAGAAACGAGAGGGGGAGCGTGAATGGCAGGAGAGCGGCGCCGCAGAAAAAGCCAGCCGGCAAACACCGGGGGTAAGGTGATGCTTGTTGTGTTCGCAGTGATGTTCGTGCTTTCACTGGGGATATACCTGAACGAGAAGATATTCCGTCTGGAATGGCTCCCTACCTCTGCCGAGATAATCTCAGCACTGGGCGGCAAGACCACGGTGACAGTCGCAGAGGGCAGCGTAGCGGTGCATTACATTGACGTCGGTCAGGGCGACTGCGAATTCATCGTAGCAGGTGAAACACGGGTGCTCATCGATGCAGGCGAGCCGATGTATTCCAGCCGGGTCATAAATTACATAAGCAGGCTTGGCTATCGTAGTATAGATTACGTCATCGCGACCCACCCGCATGATGATCACATCGGCGGCATGGCAGACGTGCTGGAGGAATTCAACGTCGGCAAGGTGATCATGCCGGAGATACCCGACAACATTCTGCCGAACGGAAACAGCTTTGAAAAAATGCTCGACGTCATAGACCGTAAGAATATTCAGGCGGAATATTCCCGCACCGGCACAGAGATAAAGCTTGGCAGCGGCGCAGTGCTGCGGATAATCGCACCGGTGCACAGCGACTACACATCGCTGAATAATTTCTCGATAGTCTGCAGGCTCATACATGGCAGCAGGTCTTTTCTGTTCTGCGGGGATATTGAGAGAGCGGCTGAGAGCGATATCGTCAACAGCAGGGAATATCTGAAATGCGACGTGCTTAAAGTCGGGCATCATGGCAGTACGTCGTCCAGCACGCCGACATTCCTTGAAGCGGTCATGCCGGAATACGCGGTGATAGAAGTCGGCGAGGGGAACCCTTACGGGCACCCCAAACCTGAGGTAGTCCAGCGCCTGAAAGACATCGGCGCCCAGGTGCTGACGACGGAGGACAACGGCAATATAGTGTTCGTCAGCGATGGCGAGAATTTACGGTTGCATGTTGAAAAAGAAGCAGAAACGGAGGAAGCGGCATGATAGTTGTAGATAGAATTGAAGAAGATATCGCAGTGGTTTATTTTGACGACCAGAAGCTGAACATTCCGATCAGCGAGCTTCCTGAGGGAATACACGAAGGCAGCGTGCTGAAAAAGACCCCGGACGGGCTGGTTCCCGACCCGGAGGAAGAAGCGCGCCACCGCAGGCAGATCGCCGACAAAATGCACAGGCTGTTCAAGTAAGCGGTGTTGCCTTAAGTGAACATCATGGTTCATTGGGATGAGTCCGGTAAAGTTGCCGGGCTCATTTTTTTGTGCCCTTTTGTAATTCCGGGGATAGGCTGGACTATACAACCTGCACAAAAATCCGGAAGAAAACACAGCTGTACCGCATGTCGGAATTCTACACCGACTGGGAGGACCCCAAAGGCCTTGCAGCGTGGAAAAAGGCGCGGGAGCTTTTCTTCCGGTACTACGCGGACTTTTTCAGCGGTGAACGCCCGCTCGTTGAACTCGTCAACGTGCCTTATGAGGATTACTCCCTGCCGGTGCTGAAATTCAATGCGGAAAAGCCGAAAGGCACACTTATCACAGGTCTGCTGAATATCGTCCTTTACGGCTTCGGCTGGCAGACATCTGCTTGTCCTGCGGAATGCGCGGTCAGTTTCCTCCCGCGAGATAACAACGTATGCTGAGCAATGCCGCAAATGACTGTCGCGTGATTGTGCGGTGTTGTCTTAAGTCACATTGAGATAAGCCCGAATGCATTTGCGACCGAGCTTATCAGAATAACGGCTGCGAAAAACGGGCACAGGTACTTTATCATAAAATTGAAGATCTTCTTTCGCTTGAAAGTTCCGTTTCCTTGGGTCATTTCCTCTTCTATTTTCCTGACTCCCATCACGCGGGATACCAGCAGGCAGGTTGCAATTGCGGCAATCGGCATCATCACTGAGTTTGTGAGGAAGTCGAAGAAGTCCAGAAACTGCATTCCGAGTATCTGTACGCCGCTGAGCGGTCCATAGCCCAGGGAGGACAGGGAGCCGAGCAATATCATAATTCCTGTAATGATCAGGGTGGATTTCTTTCTTCCCCAGCCGAGTTCGTCCTGGAAAGTCGATACTGCGCTTTCAGTCAGGGCAATGGAGCTGGTCAGTGCGGCACACAGCACAAGCAGGAAGAACAGAATTCCGACAAAGCCGCCCATGCTCATGTTTGCGAATACTTTCGGAATAGTCACGAACATCAGCGACGGACCTGCTTTGAGGTTTTCAGTGTCGCCGCCTGAGAATGCGAAAACGGCAGGGATTATCATCAGACCTGCCATTATTGCAATGCCCGTGTCGAATATTTCAACGTTTTCAGTGGATTTCTCAATGGATACGTCCCTTTTCATATATGAGCCGAAGGTTATCAGTATACCCATTGCGATGGACAGGGAATAGAACATCTGCCCCATTGCTGAAACGACCGTCATCCATGAAAAGTTCGAGAAGTTGGGTATCAGGAAGTACCTGACGCCCTCCAGCGCGCCGGGTCTGGTGACGGAGTAAACCGTGATAATGACCGACAGGACCACCAGAACAGGCATCATGAACTTGGAAACACGCTCTACTCCGTGCCTGACTCCACCGAAAATAATAACGACTGTAAGCAGGGTGAACGCAAGAAAACAAAGTTCAGTGCTGCCTCCGCTGGATATGAACTCCCCGAAGTAGCCGTCAGTTGCGAGCTGTTCGCCATTGCCCATGATATATTCCGCAAGATATTTGATCACCCAGCCGCCGATAACCGAATAGTATGGCACGATGAGGATAGGTATGACTGCGTTTATCCAGCCGCCCAGCGACAGCCATTTTGATTTCCCGAATGCTTTATATGCGCCCACGGGGCTTTTTTGCGTCATGCGGCCGATGGCAGTTTCCGCGGTGATCATCGTATAGCCGAATGTCAGCGCCAGTACGATATAGATCAGCAGGAATATACCGCCGCCATATTTTGCCGCCAGATACGGAAACCTCCATATGTTTCCCAGCCCGACTGACGCACCCGCCGCTGACAGCACAAATCCAAGTTTTCCGGAAAATGTGCTTCGTTTTTTCTGGTTCTGTTCCATTGTTTTCTCCTTTTTCTTTTATCCATAAAAAAAGGCACTTGCCACAAAGGGACGAAGTGCTCGTGTTACCACCCTAATTTACCAGACAAATCACTTTGTCCAGCCTTAGTCACTGTCTATAAACAGCGCTTCCTTTAATGCAGGAAATACAAATAGCTCCAAGTCTTTATTCCCAATTAGTCCTACGCTTTTTTTCACCAACCAAAAGCTCTCTAAAGTATTTCTAAAAGGTACTCGCCCTCTTCATTGCCTTTTTATATGCTTTTATCCTACTAGACAATACATAATTTGTCAATTTAAGATTTATC
>ERZ1027059.776-NODE-776-length-10153-cov-3.654783_pt1 | contig 10153 bp, 7 predicted proteins | sample MGYA00519425_ERZ1027059 | MGnify/ENA primary metagenome ERZ1027059 (study PRJEB26926, sample SAMN06164566) | human gut metagenome | biome: ENVO:00009003; feature: ENVO:2100002; material: ENVO:00002003 | host: Homo sapiens | place: USA | collected 2012 ... | reverse complement strand
CTACACTTATGCGATCGTCGGCAGCGTCAGATGTGTATAAGAGACAGGCTCTGGACATATCGATTCCTGTCGCATCACTGATAATACTGTAAAATGTTTTTGCAAACATCTTGTGAATGAAACTTTCTCTTCCTCTGGATGCTTTCACTCCCTCGATCACCTGATATCCGTCTTCCCATAAACGATACATCTTTATAAGTGTTTCTGGCGGATGTTGAAGATCACAGTCCATTACTGCAATACAGTCTCCTTCTGCCTGTGCGATCCCTGCAAAAACGGCTCCTTCTTTTCCAAAATTTCTGGAAAAGCAGACTCCTTTGATATGTGCTCTTTCTTCCTTGAGTTCTAAGATCTTCTCCCATGTATGATCTTTAGATCCGTCATTTACGAATACTAATTCATATGGGATCTGTTCTTTCTCAAGCAGGTCTCCTACCACCTGTGCTGTTTTCTTGATCATCTGTTCTTCGTTATAAGCTGGAAGAACAACCGATAACATCTTATCCATTGTAAATATCTCTCCTTATATTTTATTCTACCGTGATCTTTGCACTGACGTTCTTCTCAATCGACATATTCTTGATCTTTGTCAGCTGAACCTGTACCGTATGCGTTCCTGGTTCGTACAGCTGCATGTCAATCTTTGGATTTAAATCCTTCACTACAACTTTATCTACTACAGAGCGCAATCCGCTAATCTTCACCTTTAACTCTGAGTCATCAAATTTGACATCATAATTCTTCGTATTATTAATCAATGCAATCTGTTCTGTCGGAATCGTCAATGTTCGTTTCGTCTTCTTCTCGATGTTTGCACGGATCACGATATTCTTGATCTTATCTACAGATTTTACAAATGTAATACCATCTGGCAGTTTAATATCGGACGCTTTGATCGTTTTTTCAATGCTCTTTGTACTATCACTGATATCTAAATTCGCCAGTTTGATACTGCTGATCTTCTCCAGATCATCTTCAGCTCCAGTAATTTCTATATGTTTTGGTTCATAATCAATGCTTCCAAGTACATATCCCTTGCCCGGCGTTCCTTTTGTTTCCACTGTAAATGGTATTGTCTTCGTTCTTGATAATCCAATCTTTACTTTAATCTTGGTCGTATCAAGTTTGATGCGGTCCTGACTTACTTCATCTCCGTCTTCATCATAACACTTGACATTCTGAGCCATTGTTACATCTTTCTTCAATCCGGATACATCTACTTTCGCTACGATCTGTTTGATCCTGCTTACCACACTCTTTGGCCCAGATACAGAGATCAGATTCGGCGTTGCTGTCTGCGTGCTTACCGTATATCCACTCGCTGGTGTTCCTTTCACCACAACATTGACTGGTATCTGGTCACTCTTCACATCTTCCAATACGACTTTGACTGTTGCACCACCTGTATCGATATCTAACTGACTCTTGTATCGTAAAGCCTCAACTTCGATCTGGATCGCATGAACATCTGACATAGAAGATACATCTGCCGTTGCGCGGAAATCTGACTTCGTCAAACGATCTACAACATCTTTCTTTCCCTTCACAGTAAAGCTTACGGTATCTCCAGATTCAATCTTATAAGTCTGATTAAGATCGTCTAAAACCTGTTCATTCAGCATATCAACCGGTACATCGCTGAAAGTCTTCTTGATGACCGGGTTATCGGTGTTGATAACAAACATCCAAAGTAGAAAGGCAAAAACAACAGAAATTATTTTTAAAAGCAGATCACTTTCCATTCTTTTTTTCATTTCGATTCCGCCCCTTCCATAGTTTGAATTTCTTATTCTGTCCTTTTTCTTCTCTCAGGACAGCCAGTTCATCTCTCAATCTCTGTGGATCCAGATGTCTGATGATCTTTCCATCCCTTGCGATAGAAATGCCACCAGTTTCTTCGGATACGATCACAGTGATACTGTCTGAAACTTCACTGATCCCTACTGCTGCTCTGTGTCTGGTACCCATTTCCTTTCCAATCTCTACACTATCGCTTAATGGAAGATAGCAAGTTGCTGACACGATCCTGTTGTTGTGAATGATCACCGCGCCATCATGGAGTGGTGTATTGTGTTCAAAGATATTGATCAGAAGCTGGCTGCTGACCTTCGCATCAATTGGAATTCCTGTACGCTCATACTCTCCAAGTGCTACTTCTCTTTGCAGTACGATCAGTGCTCCTGTCTTTACCTTTCCCATCTCAATCGCTGCTCTTGATATCTCTTGCAGAGTTCTTGCTGTATATTCCAGTTCTTCCTGACGGCTATCTGTAGAGAAAATATCAGTCACCCAGTTCTTTCTTCCAAGCTGTTCCAATGCGCTTCGGAGTTCTGGCTGGAAGACGATCAAAATCGCTGTGATTCCCACACCCATTGTATTGGAAAGAATCCATGAAACTGTATGTAATTGCAGTAAATATGCCGCAAATGCAATACAAAGCAAGATAATGATCCCTTTTAATAATACCCAGGCTCTTGTTGTTTTGATCCATTTGACGATCAGATAAATCATAACACTGACGATCAGAATATCTACAATGTCATTCAGACCGATCTTCGGAATCGATGTCCAATATATATATTTTTCAAGTCCATCAAAAAATTTACTCAAATTTCCTCTCCCTTTTCTTTGTCCTGTTCTTTATGTTCTTGTTTATGTTCTTTTCTTTTTAAACTAAATCTATGTGATGGTACCGTGATCTGTGTAACATTAAATTCTTCTTCTTCCACAGTCACTTTCGGTATCGCTCTTACATAATAATAGTATTCTTCATCTTCAAATTCAAATGTTTCTTCTCTGGTATAGTCGATCACATTGTATAAAAACTGTATGATCAGGGCGATCGCAATGCTTCCTATGATCGTTCCGATCTGTGATGTGATATTGATCTCATTGTTAACCAGATATCCTCCTATGAACATGCAGATCAGATATACAACTCCTCCTGCAAGGATTGAAATATTCCATCCATGCGCTGCTCCACGCTTGCGAATTGCTGTTACGAGTGCTGTCACCAGACAGAATACCACAAAATACAAAAGCAGATCCTTATTGTCGATCGCTCTTGCTGCGATCAGACTGTAGACCTTCCCATGTGCTGATCCTGATGCCAGCTGGTTCATTGTCTGCTGAAGGATATTGGACAGATAATAGATCACTGTTCCCATTAAGATCGCTGGAAGTCCTGCAATTCCACAAAACATCCCAACAAAGATCGGTAAACATGCAGGTAGTTGAAAATAAAAGAAGATTGGCACCATCATCAGATAAATCCTTGTCTCTGGAAAAACTCTCTGATATACAAGAAAATATAATACAACTACCAGTGCAAAAAATAATGTCACTTCTAACGATACATGAAGTAACTCTAAGAATATAACGACATAAAAGATCAACGATAATGCTGATATTGGAATAAAGACACTGATCACTCCCATCATAAAGATAAAAAATGGCTGTGAAAAGGTCTCTGTATATCCAAACAATTCCCCTAATACATAAAATAAAACAGTTCCTCCAAGGAATCTCATCCCTGATTGAATATATCTTCCTCTTGCCGTGAGGAATTTCAAAAATCGTTCTCTATATATCAATAATTTTTCCATCTTCGTCTTCCTCCTCGACTATCGTTGGACTAATGTCTTCATTCTCTTTTTCTTTATATAATGTTTCTAGTTCTTCTAAATGCTTGTCATAGATCAGTACCCTTGCCCTTACCTCATCATACTGCCTGGATGCTCGCATCTTCGTAAAATGCAGGTAGACAAAAAATACCGCAACATAAATTCCTATGATCACAGCCGCAGATACTATAACTTTACCTTCTCTCAGCTTCATGATCACAATATCTAACTGCATGATACACAACAATCCTGTCATGATCAGAAATGAGATCAACAAGGCAATGCTTGTCTTGATCTTCTCCGATCTGACATAATCTTTCTTGGTATATTTGTAAATACGGAAATCACCTTTTCCATAATTCTTCTCATACTTGGCCATCTCAGCCATAATTTTTACTTTCTCTTCTGAAATCATATGCTTTCACCTGCTTTTTCAGTCTTATTTTTATTATAGCATGGAATATAGCAAAAAAAAAGGAGGTATGAAAACTCATACCTCCTAAATCAATTCTTCTTATCCGAAGTATCTCTTTAATAATCCTTCAAATGCTTTACCATGACGTGCTTCGTCTCTTGCCATCTCATGAACTGTATCATGGATTGCATCTAAGTTTGCTGCTTTCGCACGTTTTGCAAGGTCAAATTTACCTTCTGTTGCTCCATGTTCTGCATCTACACGCATCTCTAAGTTCTTCTTTGTGCTGTCTGTTACAACTTCACCTAATAACTCAGCAAATTTTGCTGCATGTTCTGCTTCTTCGTATGCTGCTTTCTCCCAGTATAATCCGATCTCTGGATATCCTTCTCTGTGAGCTACTCTTGCCATTGCAAGGTACATTCCTACTTCAGAACATTCTCCTTCGAAGTTTGCTCTTAGATCAGCTAAGATATCTTCGCTGACACCTTTGGCAACACCTACTACGTGTTCTGCTGCCCATTCTTTTTCTCCTTCTACCTGCTCTTTGAATTTATCTGCTGGTACTCCACACTGTGGACATTTCTCTGGTGGCTGTTCTCCTTCGTGTACATATCCGCATACTGTACAAATCCATTTCTTCATAATTCTTGTTCTCCTTTATACTTTATATGATCATTTATGTTGCTTTGCCTTTCGGCTTAGTATCTTTTGTTTAAAACAGTAATGATTACTATTTTTAACTTGTCTTTATATTACCATCACATTTTACTTTTGTCAATGATTTTTTAAACAATTTTTGCAGATTCCTTTAAAATAAACAATATTCTGTGTAATCTTTCCAGGAAAGTTCTCACTTGCGATCTCATTTAACTTCTCATCGATCGGTGCCATCTCCAAATCGATGACTGCTCCACATTCCTGACACACAAAATGATAGTGTGGATCGGTGCATGCATCGTAATGGTCTGCTCCTCCTTCGTAAGATAGCTTTAGTATTTCCCCTCGCTCACTTAATAATGCAAGATTTCGATAGACTGTTCCAAGACTGATCTTAGGAAACTCTTCTTTGATGTTCATATATACCATATCGGCAGTTGGATGGTCTTTGCGAGTCATTAAAAACTTTATGATGGCATCTCTTTGCTTGCTTTTTTTCGTTGCTGGCTGCATAACCTCTTCCTTTCCTCTTTAATTCAAATAATAACTGTTACTGTTTTTAGTATATATATTTTTATACATTATGTCAACCATTTCGAAGAAAATTGTATAAATTTATATACACAAAGCAGACAGGTATTTGATTTCCTGTCTGCTTTGTGCATTTTTAAAACTTAGGGAGTATAACCAAAGTGTCAGTTTTAGCTCTGGAATACTTTATGTGGATTCAAGATATTCTTTGGATCAAATGCTTTCTTAATTCCACTCATTAACTCAACTGTTTCTGGATCAAGAGATTCTCTCAAATATGGCTTCTTCGCAAATCCGATTCCATGTTCTCCGGATACTTTTCCACCTAACTGTGCAGCTTTCTCGTAGATCTTCTCCATTGCTTCTGCCATTCGTTTTTCAAATTCTTCCTGACTTAAGTCATCTTTTAAGATATAAGAATGAAGGTTTCCATCTCCAGCATGTCCGAAACTCTTGATACGTATATCTACTTCATTATGTAAGTTATGAAGGTATTCTACCATTTCATTGACTTTATTTCTTGGTACGACCATGTCTACTTCATCCATATCAGTTGTAGATCCTTTGATCGCTTCAAGGAAGGCTCCTCTGGCTTTCCAGATAGATTCTTCTCTTTCTTCTGTATCTGAGATCAGTACGTCAAGTGCTCCTGCCTCTAAACAAAGTTTTGCAACTTTATCATAATCTGCTTCAATCTCTTCTATTGAATTGCCGTCAAATTTGAGCAGAAGGTACGCATCGGATTGGGAATCTGGGAATTTTTTACCTAGGTACTCTTCTGCATCAATGATGACCTCCCTCTGCATAAACTCAATGGCAGTTGGGATTGCTTTGGACTTGATAATGAGAGGTACTGTGTCAATTGCTTCTTTTAAGGTTTTAAATGGTATCAGTAAACTAATTGCCTTTTTAGGCAGAGGGAGTAATTTTAATGTGGCTTTTGTGATAAAGCCTAAGGTTCCTTCGGAACCGATCATCAGGTCTTTTAAGGAATATCCGGAACTGTTTTTTACAACCTTTCCTCCAAATTCCACGATCTTTCCATTTGGAAGGACAACTTCAAGACCTCTGACATAATCTCTGGTCACGCCATATTTTACAGCACGCATACCACCGGCATTTGTACTGATATTTCCACCGATCGTTGCGGATTTCTCTCCTGGATCTGGTGGGTAGAATAATCCTTCTTCTTTAGCTGCCGCCTGAATATCAATCAACAATGCTCCTGGCTGTGCCGTGATCGTCTGGTTCTTGTGATCCACTGGAAAAATCTTATTCATACGCATCACAGATAACATGATTCCACCGTATTTACAAGTTGCTCCACCTGCAAGTCCTGTTCCAGCCCCACGGCAGACAACTGGAATATTCTGCTCGTAAGCATATTTCATGATTTCTGAAACTTCTTCTTTATTCAATACTTCCACGTATAATTCCGGTGGAAATACTCCATATTCCGGCATCTCGTCTTTGTAATATTCTTTTGCGATCTCATCGCCGACCCATACACGTTCGTTGTCTGTGATCTCAATGATTTTATCAAAATCTTCCTGGGTCATCTTCTTATATGGATATGGCATCTTATTCGTCCCCTTTCTGTTCTTTTACTAATTCTGTCAGATATGGAACGACTTTGTACAGATCATCAACGATACAATAGTGTGCCACATTGAAAATCTGAGCTTCTGGATCATTGTTGATCGCTACGATGCATTCAGATCCTGTCATACAAGATGTAAACTGAATCGCACCAGAAACTCCACAAGTAATGATCAGTTTTGGACGAACAGTTCTTCCAGATAATCCAACCTGATGTGCAACATCCCCAAAACCATTCTCGATCATCGGTCTTGTAAATGCTAACTGTCCACCTAAAGCTTTGGCTAATTCTTCACACATTTCCACATCTTTTTCATTGCGGACCCCTCGTCCTGCTACAACTAAGACATCTTCATCTTCAATATTCTTTGTTTTCTCGATCACTTCAGATTTTAAGATCTCAATTGGAGATTGTTTCATCTCTTCTTTGACTGGACAGACAACGACTTCTCCTTTGGCATTGTCGACCTTCTGTGCCGCATCCATAACTCTGTATCTTACAGTTGCAAACTGTGGTCTTGATTTTGTGATAGAAATCTGAGCCATGATATTTCCACCAAATGCTGGACGAATCTGTACCATGTCTGTGTTTGACTTAATATCAAGGGTTGTACAATCAGCTGTTAATCCTGTATGGAATCTTGTTGCCAGTCTTGGGGCTAATGATCTTCCAAGTGCTGTTGCTCCGATCAAGACAGAACTTGGTTTCTGTGCTGCGATACATTCTGCAACAACATCTGTATAACAGTCTGCTCTGAATCCTTCTAAGGATTCATCCTCATATGCAAAGACCTGATCAACTCCATAGTCTAGAAGTTTATGTGCATTCTCAATGGTTCCTGCTCCACCTGCGATCACGCATTTGACTTTAAAATTTACTTTCGAAGCCATCTTTCTTGCTTCACCGATCAATTCAAATGCAACCGGATGAATGTCTCCACGTTCTTGTTCTACAAAGATCAAAAAATCTTTCCATTTGTCTTTATCAAATGATCCTGCTTTCTGCTCAAAACTGATTGCTTTTTCTGGACATTGTCTGACACACATTCCACACATTCGGCAAGTGTCCCCGACAACAATCCCATTATCTTCAAAACTTAATGCCCCAAACGGACATTTTTCCACGCATTTACCACATAGACTGCAGCGTTTTGCATCAAATTTTATTAGTTCCATGTCATCTCACCTAAATCACTTTCTTATTCACTAATACGTCAAATAATTGTTTTGTCTTTTCTTTTGCATCTCCGTCAAAATAAACCTGCTTTTCTACTTCTGGCGGTGCAAACATTTTCTCTACTGCGGTTGGTGATCCGACAAGTCCATATTTGCTTAAGTTCTGATCTGCCATATCTTCAAATGTCATGATCTTCACTGGGCGGTCTTTGGACTGTTTCTGCAGTAAATAAGATGGTAATCTTGGTACACACATGTCTTTATCAACTGTGATCAGACATGGATATGGAATCTTTGAAGTCTGTGATACACTGACTAAATCCTGTTTTACCTGAATAGACTCGCTGTCTGCATCTACGATCTCAGACACCCATGCTGCATGTGGGATTCCTAAATGCTCTGCGATCGCTGGCCCAACCTGAGCGGTATCTCCATCGGTTGTCTGCTTTCCACAAATAATAAGATCTATATCTCCGATCGCAGTGATTCCCTGAGATAGTGCATAAGATGTTGCAAGCACGTCTGCTCCTGCAAACTTGCGGTCAGATAAAATGACTGCATCATCTGCTCCCATCGTATACGCATCTCTCATCATCTCCTCAGCCTGTGGAGGTCCCATGGTGAGAACTATAACACTTCCTCCTACTTTCTCTCTTAATTGTAATGCTGCTTCCAGGGCAAATAAATCATAAGGATTCGTTCTTGTCTCCCCGGATAAACGCTTCATTGCCCCTGTTTCTGGGTCAATGTCAACTTTAGTACCTGCCGGTACCTTTTTCATACATACTAGAATTTTCATTGTTCTGCTGCTTCTTTCGTATTATTTGTTACTCTTTCACTTTAACTGATTAACGTAACACTACTTATTATACGACACCATTTTTTTATTGTCGAGTTAATCATACAAAAAATAGCATCTGTTGTTTATTTTTTCGTAACAAATGCTATTTCCTTATCTATTTTTTCTTCTATTCATCATCGTCACCGACGATCACTGGCTCTTTTTCTATCACTTGTTGTGGTTTCATCGCCTGATTCCCAACTGGTGCCAACAATACTTTTCCTGTTCCACGGTATACATTAACCAATCCTTCTCCACTGGCCGCAGAACCAAGCAAAGATTTTCCTGCTCGTTCTACCGTAAAATCAAGACTTCCGCTCCATGCGATCGCCAAGTTTCCGTCAATCTTTACAACATCATCTTCTAATGTGATCTCGACTAATTCTTCCCTTGGACAATCAGATTCTATGCACACAACTCCACTTCCTTTTAATCCAAGATTAAAGAATCCTTCCCCGCCTGCAAATGCAGAAGAAAATGTCTTTCTTCTGACCGCTTTTTGTTTCAATGTGGATTCACAGGCTAAAAATAGTCCATCATCTAATACGATCGAATTGCCCCATTCGTCAAGATCTAATAAAATGATATGTTTATATGTAGGTTCTAAAACAAGAGTTCCATCTCCTGTATATTCTGGCTTGATCACAGATTCTCCTGTAACTTTTCCACGGATCGTCTTGGATAAGAAATCTCCTGCTCCTTTGATCCCTGTTGTCGCAGAGACATCTCCTGCCATCCACTGCATGGCACCTGACTGAATCGTTACATTTCCTCTGGATAGTTCACATTTTAGCTGACGTTTTCTTACATTCATCTGACTGCAGAAGAACGCTAACTGGGCATCTTCTGGCATGACACTTAAGTCTCTCTGATATTCGATAACTTCAAATGGTCCTGATTTGTCGATGATCTTTACATCGTCGTTGTCACTGAAATTGCTGATTTTATACATAATCTTTACCCTTCCTGTTTCTTCTATAAACTTTTGATCTTTTTCTGAATAAATTTCTTCATAATATTCATAAAACTTTTGCATTACCAATGGCATTTGCAACATTCCAGATACAATAAATTGATTTCGATCAGATGATACCTTCATATACATTTGATTATTAACTGCTGTTTCTGATAAAAACATATCATATAACTGTGTTTCAAAAATCCGATTCGATACTGCTACAATCCCATTTTTATCCTTTAAGAAGCCAAACGTAACTCCCAAATCTATAATCGGTGTTTCTCGTTTAAATGGGAAGTCAACTCCTGCAAATAAAATGTTTTGAAGCATTTCTTTTAACTGTGGATGAT
>ERZ1027059.775-NODE-775-length-10163-cov-4.615750_pt1 | contig 10163 bp, 9 predicted proteins | sample MGYA00519425_ERZ1027059 | MGnify/ENA primary metagenome ERZ1027059 (study PRJEB26926, sample SAMN06164566) | human gut metagenome | biome: ENVO:00009003; feature: ENVO:2100002; material: ENVO:00002003 | host: Homo sapiens | place: USA | collected 2012 ... | reverse complement strand
AAGAGACAGAACCCATATGCATCTCATAGATATTGATGGCATCTTCCATTCCGACACTTCTCATCTGCATCCATGATCTGTCATTGAATCTGTATGTTGTGATATCTCTGATAATAGAACATGCCCCCGGTCTTAGTTCCATCTCAAATCCATAGGGATCACAATGTTCCTGCCGGTTTCCATCTGGTCCGTAGATGCAGTATTTGTACATCTGACCCTCTTTAGCTTTGTCAGAGTAGAATAAAAAGAAACCACTTTGTGCGTCTTGTTCCATAAATTCTTCATTCCAGTCATTAAACTCCCCAATGATCGATATCCTGGAGGCTCTTGGTGCATAGGTTACAAAACGAATCTTATCACCGTCTTTATGTGCACCCATATAACGATATGCATCAAATAATTTTCCATCATAAAAATCTTGCCGGTTCATGTTTGTGCCTCCTTTTATCATACAACTGTTGTTTTTCATTCATATGTATATTATAATAAATGTATGTGTATACAACAACCACCAAAATAGTGTTTTTGGTGGTTATCGAACATTTTTCATTGTTTTGTAGATTATCTTTTTTATATGATTTTAAAGGAGTTTTTGATATGGTAGAGAAGAAAACTGATCGTCGTATTTTGAAAACAAAACGTGCGCTCAGAGAGAGCCTGCTTTATTTATTAAAAGAACAGCCAATACAAAAAATATCCGTTTCCCGCCTATGTGAGAAATCGGATATTAACCGCAGTACATTTTATACGTATTATTCCAGTCCGATGGATCTTCTGGAGTCGATTGAAGATGAAATTTTAAATACACTAGAAGAAGATATGATCCAGTTTGAGAAGGAAAATTCAATTTCACAGTTGATGAATTCTATTATCTTTTATATCAGTGAGCATAAGCAGTTAGTAAGATTGTTGTTCTCAGACCATGGTGATCCAGGATTTCAAAATAAACTTCTGCTTGCCACCCAACACTGGACCATGCCAATGTGGCAGAGCCGCCGGCCTGATTACGATGCGGAGGCTTTGTCTTCTTTGCATATTTATATTGTGAGCGGATGCATGGCTGTGATCCGACAGTGGATCACGGGTGGTTTTAAAGAGTCTGAGGAGGAAATTTCATCAATGTTGGAGAAGTTGTCCGCTTCTACTTCGGCTGGATTTTTGCAAGGGAAATAAATAAAATGGATTTTCATAATACATGCTGCTATTATAATCATCGATTTTTTCACTTAAAAATGAATTATAAACTTTGATCAATGCATCAATTACTGATCAATTACAAATTCATCTAATACTTCCTGCAGTCTTTCAAAGAACATACTAGCATGATATCCATCTGCGGATGCATGAGATATCGTCAAAGCAGCAGACAGCTTTCTTCTGCCCTCTTCTTCCACATATTTTCCAAATGTAATGATCGGAAATAGATTTGGTCTTCCGGTTGGCACCCATGTGCTGTAGCCTGTGAAATCCATCCATGGCACACAGGAGATACAAAAGAAGTTTGGCGGCTGCCCTTCTTTTCCTTTGGGTCCTTTGACATCTTTGTATGTTTCCATATCATTTATAATGTTTTGATAGCATGTCTGAAAATCATCATCATAATAAGACCAGATGTCTGAAAATGTATGATCATCTTTGTGAAAGATCGTAAAGTTTGGATGCATCACATCAAAATAACCAGGTCTTCCTTCCTGATCGACTCCCATTTTAAATTCTCTTTTCTCATTGACAACTTTTCCTGTGCAGTAAATAAATGCCGGATAAAACTTTAATCCACATTTTTTGACCTGCTGATACAGATTTTCCACATCTAGACGTACTGTAACAGTATAACCGCATGGTATCATCTGCATATAATATTCAAAATGTTTCTGTCGTTCCCATTTTTCTGGGTCTAGTAAATAAAACATGTCAGACACCTCCTTTTTTAGCTTTCGATATCAGATCATTTCATATCCACCTAAAACTACCGGCATTTTCAATACTTCCAATACTCTCTCAAGCAATACTCCTTCTCTGTTTGGATAATCAAATCCATAACTTGCCTTGATTGCCTGTGTGATAAACTGCACACCCTTATCCAGTGCGATTGGCAGACTGTCTCCGTCTAACAGGCTTCCTATCATAACAGAAGTATAAGCATCTCCTGTTCCCGGATAAAATGTTGGGATATAACGGCATTTTATCTTCCAATATGTATTACAAGTTCTATCGTAAGCGATCACATTAGAATCTTTATCTTTCTCTTTATCTGGAACACTTGTCACAACAATGATATCTGGTCCCATATCAGACAAACGTTTTACCCATTCTTTGATCTCTTCATCGGTTGTTGTCTGTTTGTATTCTTCCCCTAATAAGAGACTTACTTCTGTAAAATTGGGTGTAATAATGTCAGCTTTTGTTACCAGACGTTTCATTCCTTCAACTAATCCTTGATCCATCGTTGAATACAAGTTTCCATTATCTCCAAGGACTGGATCGATCACAACCATATTATCCTCTGTTCCAAAATCATCAATAAATCCGGAAACGATCTCAATCTGACGTTCAGATCCTAAGAATCCAGAATAAATACAATCAAAATCGATATTTAGCTCTTTCCAATGATCGATATAGTCCTGCATATGATCTGTAAAGTCTACAAAACTAAAGGTATCAAATCCCCCAGTATGATTGGAAAGGATCGCTGTCGGCAATGGACAGACCTGCACTCCCATGGATGAAAGGATGGGAATAATCGCTGTCAACGAAGCTCTTCCAAAACCAGACAGATCATGAATTGCTGCCACTCTTTTTACACTATGCTTCATTTTGTTTCTCCTTTTTATAATCCGATCATTGTACTATTTTAAACGGAACGTCAGGATTCCTTTGTAATCGATCACATGGATCGCTTCATCTTTTTTCATCTGTTCCATCATCGCTTCTGGATCTTTCACATCTCTGCTTTCTAAGAATCCTCGTACTTCAAACTGATTCATAGGATGTCTTCCGATAATGGATTTAACCGCTTCATAGTCATCTTCAATCTCACTGAAAAATGCACCAGAACTCATCATCTCAATCGAAATACCACCAAGTGTCTCAACCGCATATCGCATGCGTTCTTCAGATACGACATTCACATCTGCTTCTGCTGGCGGACGAACTGGTGTATTTAAGTATAGTCTGTCATATTTTAATTCTTTTAATAATTCTTGAAATTTAAGAATAGACTGCTCATCATCGTTGATCCCATCAACTAGCATGATTTCCAACCAAAGTTCTCCTTCATACATGTGAGTGAACTTTTTGAGACCTTCAAATTCTTCTTCAAATTTGATCGTTCCATAAGGTCGGTCGATCTTCTTGGAAATTTCCTGGTTATAAGCATCCAGAGATGGCAATACCATATCAGCATGGCATAATTCTTCTCTGACTTGTGGATCAGAAAGCAACGCACCATTTGTGATCACTGCGACTGGCTTGTCTGTCAATGCTTTCAGAGCAACTACTAATTCACCAAGATTTGCTGCTAAAGTAGGTTCTCCTTCTCCAACGACCGTTACGATATCAAATTTATCAGAGTCTTTAAGATACTGTTTAAATTCCGCTATGATATCTTCTGTTTTATAAAATTCCTGACGTTTATTTGTCATTTTATCGGTTCTTCCTAATTGACAGTAGATGCAGGAATAGTTACATGTCTTCTTAGGCAGTGGACTAATACCTAAGGATCTTCCTAGTCTTCTGGATGGGATCGGACCAAATACATATTTAAAATCGTTCATATTGATATTTCCTTTTCCTATTATTTTTGTATAATTCTTATTATACGGCACGTATACAAAATTTGTCTATATGAATTGTTCTTTGAAAACTCCTGAAATTTAATTTCTATGGGTTTTCTTTCTATAACTCTTGCGTTACAATAGTATAAAATAAACAGGAGGATATTAAGTAATTCAATGAAAAAAGATAAAAACATTCTGGTTGTTATGCCAGTAAAAGACGAACATAAAAAAACATTAGAACAACATTCTCAAGGCAATAAATTTATATACAGTTCATACGATAATGTAACTCAGGAAATGGTACAGGAAGCAAATGTTATCATTGGAAATGTAGATCCATTTTACTTACAGGAAGCAAAAAACTTAGAATGGCTGCAGCTTAATTCAGCAGGGGCTGATCCTTATGTGAAGAAAGGCGTGCTTCCTGAAGATGTAATATTGACGAATGCTACAGGAGCCTATGGACCAAGCGTTGCAGAACATATGCTGGCAGTCTTATTTTCCCTGCAAAAGAAATTACATCTATACAGAGATAACCAAAATCAATGTGAATGGCAAGATGAAGGAGGTGTCATGTCCTTATGCGGAGGAACACTTCTGATCGTAGGACTCGGTGACATCGGATTATACTTTGCAAGATTAATGAAAAATTTTGACTACCATATCATCGGAATCAAACGAAGACCAGGGCAGGTACCGCAAGATATCGATGAACTCCATACCATGGATGATCTGGATAAATTGCTGCCCAAAGCAGATGTTGTATTATCTGTACTTCCAGATTCTAAAGCAACACGAAATATCTTCAATAAAGATCGTTTTGAAAAAATGAAGAACACCTCAATCTTGCTAAATGCTGGAAGAGGCAGTGCAGTTAATACAGAGGATCTTTGCGAAGCATTGATCCAAGGACAGATTTATGGAGCAGGACTGGATGTTACAGACCCAGAACCGCTGCAGACGCAACATAAATTATGGAACGTAGAAAATGTGATCATAACTCCACACGTAGCCGGAGATTTTCATCATCCTGCGACTTTATATCGAATCGTAGATATTATAGCTGGAAACCTGCAAAGGTATCTGGAAGGAGAACAATTGATGAATATTGTTGATACTACGACTGGATGTAAACTCTGATTGATAGTGTTGCATGTATGAGTCAGAAAGAACAAGAGAAGAAATATTTATAAGAATAAAGGGTGACACTCAACATACACACCACTTAAGTTTTCCAATCTTGTAATTGTCCACACTTTAGACTTCTGGTATATGATAAAAAATAGATAAGCAACCGAAAACGCAGCATTGGAATTTTGCCATATTTTGAACAAATTCGCAGCCCAATTGGACGAATGTCTGAGCTTCAAAGACTTTTATCTGAAACAAAACTTCAGAGCGAGTTCTCGTAGGAAATTGGGCGGATAAGCGATTTGTTCAAAATGTGAGCAAAATTCCACCGCTGCGTTTTCGGTTGCTTATTTATTTTTTATCATATACTGAAAGACTACAGTTGGCCAACTTACAAAATTAAAATTTACAGTAAATTATCAGCTAATTCTTCCATAGTCTTAATATTCTCATCATTCATCGTAGATTTGATCGTTACAACTGGATCTACCATCTCAATATTCTTAAATCCTTCTACGATACCTTTCATGATTTTTGCTGCCATTGGTGCCCATGATCCATTTTCCATAAATGCAACTTTACGTTTCTGATAGTTCTTAGCTTTTAAGTGATGTAAAAAGTCTTCCATGCATGGGAAGATTCCTGCATCGTATGTTGCTGCTGCCAGTACCAGTCTGTCATAGCGGAATGCATCTTCGATCACTTCTGCCATATCATCTCTGGAAAGGTCTGCTACTACAACTTTTGGAGCTCCTTTTGCTTCTAAGATTTCTGCTAATTTCTTTGCTGCAGCTGCTGTATTTCCATGGATAGATGCGTATGCGATCAGGATTCCTTCGTTCTCTGGCTCATATTTGCTCCATGTGTCGTATAATCCAATATAATATCCAAGGTTTTCTTTTAAAATTGGTCCGTGTAATGGACAGATGATCTCAATATCTAATCCTGCGGCTTTCTTTAAGAGATTCTGTACCTGTACTCCGTATTTACCACAGATATTGAAATAATAACGTCTTGCTTCACATGCCCAATCTTCATCTGCATCTAAAGCTCCGAATTTACCAAATCCATCTGCTGAGAATAAGATTTTCTCTGATGTTTCATATGCTACCATAACTTCTGGCCAGTGAACCATTGGTGCCATAACGAACTGTAATGTATGAGATCCAAGAGATAATGTATCTCCTTCTTTTACTACGACTTTACGTCCTTCTAGATCAAATGTAAAGAACTGAGGGATCATATTAAATGTCTTGGCATTACCTACAACCTTAGCTTCTGGATATTTTTCTGCTAATACCTGTAAGCTTGCAGCATGGTCTGGTTCCATATGAGATACTACAATGTAATCTACGTTTCTTCCATCTAATGCTTCTTCTAAGTTTACAAGCCATTCATCTGTCTTGCATGCATCCACAGTATCCATAACGGCTACTTTCTCATCTAAGATCACATAAGAGTTATAAGAAACACCATTTGGTACTACATACTGGCTCTCAAATAAGTCAATGTCATGATCGTCTACACCAATATATTTTACTGAATCTGTAACTTTAATATCCTTCATTGTCTTACCTCCAAAATTAAATTCATTTTGCTTTTTCAACTTTTCTTACTATAACATAGTTTTGCCAAAATATCTACTAGTAATAGTTACTATTTCTAATACAATTTCTTTTCAGATACAAAGATCCCCAAAACAAAACTTCAATCTTGCTCCAGGGATTCTTTATCATCTCTTTGGATGCTTCATGCAACTCTGATTATCTATGCATTGAGAAGCTATCCATATCATAACGTTTTAAGTTGTCTGTGATCTTGCGATCATCTGCGGATTTGATCATTGTTTCTCTGACTTTACGAGCTTTAATGATCTCTTCGTTACGGCTTGGTCCACCAACGCATCCGCCTTCGCATGCCATACCTTCGATGAAGTCTTCTGGTAATCTTCCTCTCTGTAAGAACATTAAAGCTTTCTTACATTCTGCTGCACCGTTAGCTTTGCATACTTTGATATCTTCGTTCTGTTCTGTCTCTTTCATGTATTCTAATACAGAATCTGTTACTCCACCAGAGTTTCCATAGAATTTACCGAAGATCGTAGAATCCTGATATGTATTCTCTGCTGGTTCTAATTCTACGTCTTTTGCTTTCATAATTGCTAAGATCTCGTTGTAGTTTAATGCATAATCTGCATTTCCTTCGATCTTCTGGTCTGCCACTTCTGATTTCTTGGCTACACATGGTCCAACAAATACTGTAACTGCATCTGGATCTTTTGCTTTGATCATTCTTGATACTGCACACATTGGAGATACTGTTGTAGAAATCATATCTGCAAGATCTGGATAATGTTTGCGAATCATGTTTACGAATCCTGGACAGCATGAAGTTGTTTTCTTCTCACCGTTTCTGTAAGCTTCTAACCATTCTTCTGCTTCGCTGCATGTTGTCATATCTCCACCTAAACCTGCTTCGATCAGATCTTCAAATCCAGCTTTCTTTACTGCCTGTCTCCAGCTTTCCATTGTAATATCTTTACCAAACTGTCCTTCTGTTGCTGGGGCAAGGATCGCGTAGACTTTCTTACCTGCTTTCAAGTCTGCGATAACGTTTGTGATCCATGTCTTTGTTCCGATCGCACCGAATGGACATTTTGCTGCACACTGTCCACAACGGATACATTTTTCTTCATCGATCACTGATACTCCATACTCATCATAAGAAATTGCATCTACTGGACAGCTGTCTTTACATGGTCTTGATACATGAGCGATCGCATTGTATGGACAGGCTTTTGCGCACATACCACATTCCTTACATTTCTGAGGGTCGATTCTTGATCTTGTATGTCCTGGTTCGATCGCTCCGAAACGACATGCTTTGATACAGTCTTTTCCAAGACAATTCTGACAGTTGTTTGTTACAACATAGCTTGAGATCGGACAGTCAGCACATGCTGATTTAATTACCTGCACAATATTTCCATCATCTTCTGCTCCTGGAGCTTTACCTTCTGCTAAACGAATTCTCTGTCTTACGATTTCTCTTTCTTTGTAGATGCAGCAACGGAATGTTGGTTCTGGTCCTTCGATCATCTTCTCTGGGATCAGATCTCTTTCTTCTTCTAAAGTCCCTTCAAACGATGCCTTTGCTACAAAATACAGTACATCTTTTTTCAGATTCTGAATGCTTGTTACATCATACATAATAGTTTACCCTTCCTTAAAAAACACTTAACTAAAACACCCTAGATATTGTTATTTTTTTATCTATGTGCATTATAACAAATATTTTCTTTTTTCTCTACAATGCTTAAAGAAAAGTACAAAAAATTACAATATTTTTTATTATACGATAGTATAATTGATTTCAACAAGTAAATACTTGGCAGGCAAAAAGAGACAATGACGTCACAAAACGTAATTGTCTCTTTTTGTTATACTATCGCAAAAAAAGGAGGAAAATTCCTCTCCTCACATGGGAGTTCGGATTTTTGCTTCGCAAAAAAAGGAGGAAAATTCCTCTCCTCACGTGGGAGTTCGGATTTTTGCTTCGCAAAAAAAGGAGGAATTGTTATGAAGAAGAGATTGATCAGCTTATTAATGGTACTTACACTGATGGTTTCACTGGTTGGATGCGCGGAAGAAAGTACATCTAATGAAGGAAAAAGTGTTAAGCAGGATGTCACGGTAGCATGGGATATTGAGCCGCCAATGCTCGATCCTACACTTACAACATCTACCGCAGCAAGAGATATCAATAAGTATATATATGAAGGCGTGGTTGAGATGGATGCCAACTTTGAGCCACAGCCACAGCTCGCAGAGAAGATTGAACATAATGATGACAATACAGAATGGACATTCTATCTGAGAAAGGGAGTTAAGTTCCATGACGGAACAGAGATGAAGGCAGAAGATGTTGCAGCATCGCTTAACAGATGGTCAGGAATTAACGGTTCAGCAAAGCTCATTATAAAGAATGGCGAGAAGTTTGAAGTAAAGGATGATTATACAGTTACAATAAAGCTTGACACACCATGTCTGTTATTCCTTTATTACCTCGCTAACCCGTCACAGTTCGCAGGTATTACCAAGAAGTCAATTGTAGAGGCAGCCGATTCATCAAGTGGGTATAAGAGTATAATCGGTACAGGTGCAATGAAGTTCGTTGAATGGAAGCAGAATGAGTATATAAAGCTTGAAAAGTTTGCTGATTATTCAGCACCTTCAGCAAAGCTCAGCGGATTTGCAGGAGATAAGACAGTTAACTTTCCGCAGCTAAGTGAGGTCGGAAGCGGATGCCGTTTTGCAAGCAGATGCCCATACTGTACGGAAGAGTGTAAAATCCATGACCCTGAACTCAGAACGGTTAATGAGACACAGAAGGTATGCTGCCTGCATGCGAATGAATTTTAGATGTCCCAAGAAGGGCGGATTGGAGGAGAAATATGGCTGATAAAATCCTTGAAGTAAAAAATCTTAAGAAATATTTCCCAGTGGAGTCAAAGGTAAGAGTTGAGCCAAAGTCCGTAAAGGCTGTGGATGACGTTTCATTTGACGTGTACCGCAATGAAACGCTCAGTATCGTAGGTGAGTCGGGATGCGGCAAGAGTACTACCGGACGATGCCTTATAGGGCTTAATAAACCTACGTCGGGCGAAGTCATTTATAATGGAAAAAATATAGTAGGAATAAGCGACAAAGAACAGAGAGTTCTGTGTAAAGATCTGCAGATGATATTTCAGGATCCGTATTCATCGCTTAACCCGAGAATGACGATAGGAAGCATCCTTGAGGAGCCGCTTATAATCCATAAGATATGTAAGACTAAAGAAGAACGCATGCAGAGAGTGCTTGACATGCTTGAAAAGGTGGGAATGAGGCGCGACCACTATTACAGATATCCTCATGAGTTCTCAGGCGGACAGCGTCAGAGAATCGGAATTGCAAGAGCACTTATTCTTGAGCCTAAGCTTGTAGTGTGTGACGAGCCGGTGTCTGCGCTGGATGTGTCGATTCAGTCACAGGTGCTTAATCTGCTTGCTGAAGTAAAGAAAGAAATGAACATAACATATGTATTTATCTCACACAACATGAGTGTCGTAAGATATATATCAGACCGTGTAGGAGTAATGTATCTTGGACATCTTGTTGAGCTTGCCGGGACAGAGGAGCTGTATAACAATCCGCTTCATCGGGAGTATCCCAAAGTTTGTGTAAACCTCCAAACTGATGTAAGGTAAAATTACTC
>ERZ1027059.769-NODE-769-length-10262-cov-5.342608_pt1 | contig 10262 bp, 8 predicted proteins | sample MGYA00519425_ERZ1027059 | MGnify/ENA primary metagenome ERZ1027059 (study PRJEB26926, sample SAMN06164566) | human gut metagenome | biome: ENVO:00009003; feature: ENVO:2100002; material: ENVO:00002003 | host: Homo sapiens | place: USA | collected 2012 ... | reverse complement strand
GAGATGCTCAGGAGTCTCGTGGGCTCGGAGATGTGTATAAGAGACAGGATTTGGGAAAAGCCCTCAAAGAGCTAAAGATACAATCATTAATGGAGAACGAGTTTGTACTATATTTCAATGCAGTAGAGATGTATGCGATTTATCATACATAGAGGAAATGAAACTTAAGGAAGTTGCTAAAACTTTTGGTATCATGATTGAATATCAATACATAAGCGGACCAATCTATCGCGTTGATTATAGAAACTCAAAGCCTACTATAGATGAAAATGAAATGAAAGAAAGAAGTCTTATTGATGAAATAATGTCTATCGTATAAAGCCATGTTAAGTAACAAACAACCAAAGTTCAGTAAACATCTCCGCGATTCTATATAGTGTACTAAAATAAAAAGGCTTATAAGCGTTTTTTTAGACCTTATCCTTTTCCCATCTGTCAGGAAGCTGTTCTCTATATCTTTCAAGTGCAGTGGTTGCCATTCGGCAATTCTATTTATCGCATATTGGTGAGATACTCAAACAGATTCACTTTATGGATTCTGCAAGTAAGTGCTATCGTGTAGAGTATGGCGCCTCGTTCGGCCCCCTTATGGCTGCCGAAGAACAATGAGTTTTTTCTTGACAGGAATATGTACCGGTTCATCCGTTCAACTATATTGTTGTCCAGGAAAGTGTCACCATAGTTGAAGATGTCCACTACGGCATTCCACTCATTGCGAAGATAGGTAATGGCTTCCTGCAGTTCGCTCTTAGGTAATAAATCCCCCCGTTCTTCTATTTCATCAAGCACATCTTTTATTTCTCCGAGTATGTCCGGCGCATACTTTTTTCGATGCATAAGATTCTGTTCTACCGTCCATCCCTCAGCCCCAACTTTATGCTTATGCTCGTTTTGATAAAGTGCGTTTATCAGCTCCACGATCCTTTTTGCATCCGGGTCCTTCTCACCGCAATCTATAAATTTCCGTTTTATATGTTGCAGGCACGGGATGCGTGTGATATGGATAAGCATCGCTTTCGAGTTTCCGGTAAGGTGAGTAGCCGTCACTTTTATGATGCCCTTGCAACTGCCTAATTCGTTAAGAATAACTCTTTCAGAGCGGGAACCGTCATCGTAGAGCAGATATATCATCCCGGTGTTTATACCCACAACCACCCAGAGGTATCCCTTGCGGAATCCTTTTCCCTTGCTGTTCTTTTCCGGGACGAGTATTTTGTAATAGGTTTCGTCGGCTGCCTTATAAGGATCACTCAAAGCTGTCTGCCGGATACACTTATAAAGATTTTCAAAGAGGCTTGAGGCTTTTTCCATCAACTTATGAGCCGTAGGTTTCTTCAGCGTAAAGCCATGACTTTCGAAGTAGTTGATGATTCTTTCAACTGGTAGCGATTATATATAACGCAATTCCATCAGCCCGGCAATGAATGAGCCGTCATAGCTGGAATTCAAGAAAGCCGAGACCGGTGTCTTTCCCTCAAAGAGACGACCGTCTTGCGCATAGGTGTGTATCTTGTAGACGTGCTTGATGAAGCGTATGGGTACACATTCATAGCGGACACATATTCTGGGAGCGGTGGTAACCAACCGGGCTTTATTGATGTCAAAATCAGGATCGTTGGGATAAACGTCATGTTCCTCCTGCTCCATCTCATAATGCATGTCACGTTTGGCCCCATTGTTCTTTCTGGCTTTACGCTTGTCTGCTTTTTCCGCTTCTCTCTTCTGCCGCTCTTCCTCGGACATGGCAGGTTGGGGAGCTTGTTGCTGTTCGGATGTGTTGGATACAAGTTTGGCGAGCCCCTTAGCAAGGCGCTGTTGTTTGCTAAGAGATTCGCCTTTTTGAAGGAGTGCCTCTTTAAGGGAAGAGACCTCCTTTATCAAATCATCTATCTGGCCCAGGAGTCTGTTGTTGTCATCCCGTAATTCCTTGATTTGCTCCTTCAATAACTCTATGATCTCATCCTTTTTCATGGCATAAAGATACGAAAAATCAATGAACTGACCAAAATATTCGGGTGGTAATTTAAAATCAAATAGCTAATATACAGTATATTACATTAGATTCTAAAACGTTTTCGCAACCGTACAGACTTCAATGACACTCCATTTAAGATAAAAGACAAAACCTGATAAGAGATCTCATAATTGCCTGTATGGGGGTTAAATGTCGGCAACTCAAAACTTCCACCTTCCAGACGCTTGTAGTACAGGAGAAAGCCATCACCATCCCAACGCAGTATTTTTACACTCTGCCGGTTTTTGCCAAAGAATAAAAATACATCTCCGGAAATGGGGACAACTCCTTCATTTGAGAGCGTATGATTTTGAATAAACCGTCAATGCCAAGGTTCATACGGACAAAGCCCTGGTACAGATAGTAGCGATTGGCTGATGTTAGAGAATACATGGATCCCCCTCCTTCCTTTCGTAATCGCATAACATTTTAATAATACCCCCGGGAGTGGCCCGTTTGACCGAAATGGTCGTTCCGCTGTTAAAGGTGATTGTGATCCCGGAAAGACTAAACTCTTCTTCCGACAACATGACGGGGGCTATTTGAGTGAATGAAGGAGAGGAAGTTGTCGGTCGGGAGGGTTCAACGCCGCCATAATAATCACGGACCACATCTGCCTTGGCTTGTTTAACGCTATAACCCCGTCTGGACATCCAGGAACTCATACTTCCAAAAGTGGTATGCTGATCGCGGCAAACATCGGCTAAAGAACAATTGTAGTCTACTTTCAATACTTCAAGGAAATGTTTCCAAGTTTTTCCAAATCGATTTTCTGCTAAATCCATAATGATTCATTTTTATACATGGCAAAAATATAAGAATGAAAAAAGGGCGACAAGATAGAATCGCGGAAACGCTTACGCTCAATGAATCATTTATGAAGGATCCCTCTCAAAATCCTTCACAACAACACATTGAAAAACAATGTATTGTGTAAATATGAAGGATTTGAAGGATTTCCCGGTGTTTTTTTATTTTAATAGGTTTTATGATAACTCCAATCCCAGTGCTTCTTTTAATTTCAGCAGATTCGGGTTTTTCTTGCTCATCATCTGGAAACGTTCCACGTGGCTGTAAGCACGGATGTTCTCGGTAGGGGCACTGACACGTACCGTCATGGTGATTTTCCGGTTGTGCAGACGTTCGCGTAAGTGATTCTGAACCGATGGTATTAATTGTACCATATATTTTTCCACCATATCATTGTCTACTGTCACTTCAAAAGTCGTGTCATTCAACAAATGCGGATGCATGTTCATCATTCGTGCGGAGTTAGCCTTCTCTTCTTTGGGCAGGGCGGCTGCAAATTCACGCCAGTAATAGTCCAGATCTTTTTCATTGAAAATATAATCTTCGTATGTGGCATCGTTTTGGACAGCGGTGCTTGCCGCTTTTGCTTCTTGCTTCTCCGCGGCTTGCTGTTCGTGCAAAGGACGGCGCAGGGATATACCGAGTGAGCCCGCCTTGAACACCGGGATTTTTTTCTCTTCTCTGGTCTGAGGCAGCGGGCTTGGACGGCTTGCGTTCATACTGCCGGCTGTACTTGTACCCTGTGGCTGAGGAGCGGAGGTTGCTGCGGTCTGTGCAGCGGCAGTTTTAGCCTGAGGCTGTGACTGCGTGGCGGCTGTGGAAGCCGCTTGCTGCGTAAATAGGGGTTTTAATATCTTCTTAGGGCCACGCCCACCACTTACATCATCGGCGTCGGGCAGAGTGAGTTGGGCGCATTGAATCAGTGTCAGTTCTACCAGCAGACGTTTGTTTTTGCTTGCACGATAGTTCAGGTCACAATCATTGCATAGCTTCATGGCACGGTACAGGAATTTCTGGTCGCATTTTTGTGCTTGTTCTTTATAGCGGTCGCGGATACCGGCGCCTACTTCCAGCAATTGCAGGGTGGAAGGGTCCTTGCTCACCAGCAAATCCCGGAAATGAGAGGATAGTCCGGTGATGAAATGGCTGCCGTCAAATCCTTTTTTCAATACGTCGTTAAAAAGCAGCATGGATTCGGGAACTTTGTTTTCAAGCAACAAATCGGTCAGCTTGAAATAATATTCGTAATCCAAGACATTCAGGTTTTCAATCACACTTTTGTAAGTGATGTTCCCACCTGTGAAGCTGACTACCTGGTCGAAGATGGAAAGAGCGTCGCGCATACCACCGTCGGCTTTCTGTGCGATGACAGTCAGGGCTTCGGGTTCGGCGTTGATATGTTCCAGTTTGGCAACGTATTGCAGATGGTCGATAGTGTCTTTGATGCCGATGCGGTTGAAGTCATAAATCTGGCAACGGCTCAGAATAGTCGGCAGTATCTTATGCTTTTCCGTTGTGGCAAGGATGAAGATGGCATGATGAGGCGGTTCTTCCAATGTTTTCAGAAAAGCATTGAAGGCGGCTTGCGACAACATATGGACCTCATCAATGATATATACCTTGTACTTGCCGATTTGTGGCGGGATACGTACCTGCTCAATCAGCGAACGGATATCTTCTACCGAGTTGTTGCTGGCGGCATCCAGCTCATGTATGTTGTAAGAACGCTGTTCGTTGAATGCCAGACAAGACTCACACTGATTGCAGGCTTCTCCTTCGGCAGTGGGGGTCTGGCAGTTGATGGTCTTGGCAAAGATACGTGCACACGTTGTTTTTCCCACTCCACGCGGTCCGCAGAACAGGTAGGCATGTGCCAGCTTGCCGGTGGCAATAGCATTTTTTAAGGTGATGGTCAACGCGTGTTGCCCTACAACCGATTCGAATGTAGCGGGACGGTATTTTCGTGCCGATACGATATAATTTTCCATAAGCGGAGTTCTTTTTTCTAATATGAGTTCTGCAAAAGTACATAAATTATCCGTTTTTATGGGTAGGATTGCTTGAAATATTTCTATCTTTGCAAAAATCAAAAAAGGGATTCTTTGTATGAGCAAATTGCTGACTATTTGGAACTACATCCGGCGCCATAAGTATATGATTACGGTGCTGATCTTTATTGTAGTTATTGGTTTTCTGGATGAGAACAGCTTGATTCAGCGGGTAAAGCATCGCAGTGAGATCAGCGCGCTGAATAGTGAGATAGAGAAATATAGAAAGCAATATGAGGAAGATACGGAGAAACTGAAGGAACTGACCACGAATCCTGAGGCTTTGGAGAAAATAGCACGCGAGAAGTATTTGATGAAGAAGCCTGACGAGGATATTTTTGTGTTTGAAGAATGAGTAAATCTTATAATATAATTTCGATGGCAGGGGCAGTCCTGCTGCTGGCAGGTGCGGTGTTGCAAATCACCCGGTGGGAGCTTGCGCCTTATCTGTATACGCTGGGTGCTGTGATGTTCGGCTATGTGCAGGTCATGGGGAATCGTTATGATGGAAGGAATTTTATCATCAAGCGTTTGCGTAGACAGCAGATTTTCGGGGCTGTCGCACTGGTCTTTACAGGAGTATTGATGTTTACCATGAAACGTAACGAATGGATTGTTTGTCTTTCCATTGCCGCTGTCCTGGAACTTTATACGGCTTTCCGTATTCCGCAGGAGTTGGAGAAGGAAAAACGTTAAGGAGCCAGTGTCATTTCTTGTCCGCGTTTATAGAGGCTTGTCTTGTGAAAAATAGGAGAACGCGGACGACACTTGTTACGTGTGGTCCGCGTTCTAAAAAATAGTTGTCCGGTATTGTTATTCCACAATGGTCATTTCATCTACCAAGTGTTTCGCTCCTGCAAACTTATCAATAATAAATAAGGTATAGCGGATATCCACACAGGCTGCACGTTGTAACTGGGGATTGTAAGCAATGTCACCGGTCAGTCCTTCGTAGTTGCGGTCAAAGCCGGTACCGATCAATTCCCCTTTGTTATTGAAAACGGGGGAGCCGGAATTACCTCCTGTATTGTCTGTTCCTGTAACAAAACAGATGGGCATTTCACCATTCTTCATGGCATAGCGCCCGAAGTCTTTCTTGTTATACAAGTCCTTCAGTTTGGCCGGAACCACGAATTCATAGTTGTTCGGATCCTCTTTTTCCATCACTCCTTTCAACGTGGTGTAATAGTTGTATTCCATACCGTCTTTGGGGCTGTATGAACCTACTTTACCATAAGTGAGACGTAACGTGGAGTTGGCATCCGGATAAATAGGAGTGCCTTCATGCTGTTTCAGCTTCATCATACCCTCTACCCAGGTTTTATGGGCCAGATTATAAGCATCGGTTTCGGCTTTCATGGCTGCATCGGTATCTGCATAACCTTGGTCTACTGATTTGGCATATTGCACCATCAGGTCATTTTCCAATGTCTTGGCATCCGGCTTTGCCACAAAGTTGTCAAAGGCTTCACGGCTTCGGAAGATGGATGTATCAAAACAAGCATCGACAAAGGCGTCAATGTTTCCTTTGAATTCTTTGTCTATTACTTTAAAGATGCTGATGCGCTGTTCGGCCGGAATTAATTCTGCGTAAGTTTTCAGCAAAGCTTTGGAAACTTTACGGTCTATTTCGGGATTATAGTCTTTATTGAAAAAATTATCGGCTTGTTTGATCAGTGTGCTTAATGCATGATCCAGCGGATTGATTTCTTTAGTAGCATGAGGTACTTTATATCCTTTTTTCAATGCTTGCAGGACTTTGTCTGTGGAAGGAATCTTATAGAATTCCGTTCCCAGTTTGCAAACTTCGTAAATGGCTTGCTGATGATATACGGCATCCCGGCGTTTGCTCACGATTTCCCGGATAGCATCGAAGGCTTTCTGGTAGGCGTCAGTACCCGTCTCACGTCCGTAAGCCAGAAGCTTTTCCTGTTGTTTCTTTTTCGTATCAAGTACTTTCAGCTGAACCAGTCCTTCGTTCATACCGATAGCATTCTTCCAGTAATTGGCTGACGAGGCGTATTTGCTGGCATACTGGATGCGTACTTTATCACTTTTCAGCATCTCTTCCAGCAGATTATTCAATCGTACGGTGCGGACGGTCTTACGCATGAAGTTGGTAGTCTGCATACGTTCTTCCACTTCGTCCGAAATCATGTATCGCCAGTTGCGTCCGGGAAATCCCATTACGAAAGTGAAGTCTCCCTCTTTGACTCCTCCCAGGTTGATGGTCAGATGTTTTTTCACCTTCAAGGGTACATTGCTTTCGTTATAGTCAGCAGGTTTACCGTCGGGTGTTGCATAAATGCGGAACATGGAGAAATCGCCACAGTGACGGGGCCACATCCAGTTATCGGTGTCAGCTCCGAACTTTCCGATGGAAGAAGGAGGAGCGCCTACCATACGGACGTCTTTATAGATGGTCTTTATAAACAAGTAATAGCGGTTGGCTCCGTAGAAAGGCTTTAGTTCCAAAGCGGTGAACGGAGTGATCTCTATATTTTCTTGTTCGGCAAAACGTTTGGCTACTTTGCTCAGATAGGAGGGGGACAGGTAGTTCAATCCTTCCGGGTCCTCATCTTTGGCCAGTTGTTCCTTTACATAAGGAGTGACGTCCAGAATTCTGTCTATGAAGGTGACCGTCAGTCCCTTGCAGGGAAGTTCTTCTTTGCGGCTCATAGCCCAGAAGCCGTCAGTCAGATAGTCGTGTTCTACCGAACTGTGTTGCTGGATATAGCTGTAACCGCAATGATGATTGGTCAGCACAAGACCTTCGGCAGAAATGATTTCACCGGTACAACCACCTCCGAAATGCACTACAGCATCCTTCAGGCTGATGCTGTCCGGACAATATACTTTATCAATGCTGATATCCAGTCCCATATCATACATGGTGGCCGCATTCTGTTCTTTCAGATCAGTCAGCATCCACATCCCCTCGTCGGCATGGCCGGCAAGGGTTGTGAAAGTAAATAGCGAGAGTAATAGTATCTTTTTCATTATTCAACAATAGTCATTTCGTCAATCAGGTGTTTGCATCCGCCCAATTTGTCGATGATGAATAATACATAACGTATATCCACTGCGATACAACGCTGTAAGTTGTTGTCGAAATTAATGTCACCACTCAGTGATTCCCAGTTGCCGTCAAAAGCGGCACCGATGAGTTCGCCGTTACCGTTGATGACAGGAGAACCTGAATTACCGCCGGTAATATCATTGGTAGTCAGGAAACAAGCAGGCATATCACCGTTGGGCAATGCATAACGTCCGAAATCTTTTGTTTCATACAATTCTTTCAGTTTGGCGGGAACAACAAATTCCGGATTGGTAGGATCCTCTTTTTCCATGACACCTTTCAGCGTAGTGTAGTATTTATAGTGTACGCCGTCTTTGGGATTGTATGATTTCACATTGCCGTATGTCAGACGGATGGTGAAGTTGGCATCCGGAGCTTTGGGTTCCGGTGAATACATTTCACACAGGCCGCGTACATAAGTTTTGTGTAATAAATCCATGCCTTTCATCGATTCAGCCAGTTCGTTTCCCAGCTTGTCCATCAAGTCATATTTAGCCCGTACGTATGCAGTCATAGGATCTTTTTCTATGGCTTTCACGGTAGGTTTCTTGATGAATTTATTGAAATTCGCTTCGTTGGAGAAGATGGAATTGTCATAACAATGGTCTACGTATGCGTCATAATTCCCTTTAAAATCCTTCTGGATGGTAGTATAGAAGGCAGGTAAAGCATCGGCAGGAACCATTTCGGCATACAGGGGCAACAGAGCTTTGGCCACTTTGCGGTCTACTTCGTGATCGTAGTCTTTGTTATGTATATCGGCATATACTTTTTTCAGCGTTTCAATATTTTTATTAATCGCTTCTTTATCTTTATTTTTGATTGCGTCTTTCAGCTTGTCCAGAATCAGATAAGGAGTGCCGAATTCTATACCTCCTTGAAAGACTTCACGGAAACAGGTGTAGTTATAAAGAATAGGATTACTCTTTTCGATGGCGGCATCAATTTCGCTGACTACTTTTTCATAATCAGTGTTGCCTTTGGCTTTAGCAAATGCTGCGAACTTGGCTTCCTGTTCTGCTTTTGTTTCCAATACCTTGTTGTCGATAATGGCTTTATTCATGCCGATAGAGTTTTTCCAATAGTTGCTGGAACCTGCATATTTGCTGGCGTATTGGATACGTACTTTGTCACTGGCAGCCATTTCTTTCTTCAGTACATCCTGACGCACACCACGTATGCGGATACGGGGTTCGTTGGTGGAATGCATCCGTTGTTTCACTTCACTTTGAGTCAGATAGCGGTTGGTGCTTCCGGGGAATCCCATAATCATGGCATAGTCACCCTCGTTAATACCTTTCAGTGAGATAGCCAGATGCTTTTTGGCTTTCAGAGGAACATTGTTTTCATTATATTCTGCCGGTTCGCCGTTGGCATCCGCATAAATGCGGAAGACGGAGAAGTCGCAAGTATGGCGGGGCCACATCCAGTTGTCTGTTTCACCACCGAATTTACCGATGGATGAAGGCGGAGCGGCAACCATGCGTACGTCGCTGTAGGTTTTCAGATAAATCAGATAGAATTTATTGCCTGCATAGAAAGGCAGAGCTTGTGCGCTGATACCCGCTTTTCCGTTCAGGTCACTGGCTTTCAGTTCCTCGTCGGCCAGTTTTTTCAGGAAGTCGTATTCAAAGGTTTCCTCTTCTTTTACTTCGCCTGATTTTACTTTATTGTTTACTTTATCTGTGACATCGACAATGCGTTCTACAAATTTGAACTTCAATCCCGGAGTCGGTAGCTCTTCTTTGCGGCTTTTTGCCCAAAAACCGTCAGTCAGGTAGTCATGTTCTACCGAGCTGTGTTGCTGTATCGCTCCGTAGCCACAGTGGTGGTTGGTCAGGATCAGTCCGTCCGGTGAGATGATTTCACCGGTACATCCTCCTCCGAAAATGCCTACTGCATCTTTTAATGAAACGCGGTTCGGGTTATAAATGTCGTCTGCTTCCAGCAGTAAGCCTTGTGCTTTCATGCGGTCTGCCAAATGCTGCTCTTGCATCAGTTGCAACAGCCACATACCTTCGTCTGCCTTCGACGGCAAGAATGCTACACACATCAATGCGAGCAATAAAAGTTTGATTTTTTTCATGTTGTGTACCTCCGTCTACAAATCGTGGTTTGTTGATGCAAAACTATTAAGACTTATCTTCGTTATTATCGCTCTTAAATAAACCGATAATAACAACAATCAGACCTAAAACACCACCTCCAAACGCAATGATATTATCTATGGATAGAGCAATTGCCGCAAGAATGATTGCTATACCTGTCTCTTATACACATCTGACGCTGCCGACGATCGCATAAGTGTAGA
>ERZ1027059.763-NODE-763-length-10339-cov-9.420653_pt1 | contig 10339 bp, 8 predicted proteins | sample MGYA00519425_ERZ1027059 | MGnify/ENA primary metagenome ERZ1027059 (study PRJEB26926, sample SAMN06164566) | human gut metagenome | biome: ENVO:00009003; feature: ENVO:2100002; material: ENVO:00002003 | host: Homo sapiens | place: USA | collected 2012 ... | reverse complement strand
GGTTGGCTTAGAAGCAGCCATCCTTTAAAGAAAGCGTAATAGCTCACTGATCTAAACAAGACGATTTGCGCCGAAGATGTAACGGGGCTAAAGCCATATACCGAAGTTGCGGAATTGCACGTAAGTGCAATTGGTAGCGGAGCGTTCTGTAAGCCTGCGAAGGTGTTCCGTAAGGAATGCTGGAGGTATCAGAAGTGAGAATGCTGACATGAGTAGCGAAAAGAAGTGTGAGAGACACTTCCGCTGAAAGTCCAAGGTTTCCTGCGTAAAGCTAATCTGCGCAGGGTTAGTCGGCCCCTAAGGCGAGGCAGAGATGCGTAGTCGATGGGAATCAGGTTAATATTCCTGAACCAACTAGGAAGTGACGGATTCAGTAAATTGTATGTCCTTATTGGATTGGATGTGCAGTGAATGAGTCCCGGGAAATAGCCCTAGTATAGACCGTACCCGAAACCGACACAGGTGGACAGGTAGAGAATACCAAAGCGCTTGAGAGAACTATGTTGAAGGAACTAGGCAAAATACTTGCGTAACTTCGGGATAAGCAAGCCCCATTTCTGGGCAACCAGAGGTGGGGGGCACATACTAGGGGGTAGCGACTGTTTACTAAAAACACAGGGCTCTGCTAAATTGAAAGATGAAGTATAGGGTCTGACGCCTGCCCGGTGCTGGAAGGTTAAGGAGAGATGTGCAAGCATTGAACTGAAGCCCCAGTAAACGGCGGCCGTAACTATAACGGTCCTAAGGTAGCGAAATTCCTTGTCGGGTAAGTTCCGACCTGCACGAATGGCGTAACGACTTCCCCGCTGTCTCCAACATAGACTCAGCGAAATTGAATTCTGAGTTAAGATGCTCAGTACCCGCGGTTAGACGGAAAGACCCCGTGAACCTTTACTATAGCTTTGCAGTGGTATTAGGTGACAAATGTGTAGGATAGGTGGGATGCTATGAAGTTATGACGCTAGTTGTAATGGAGCAGACGTTGAAATACCACCCTTTTGTTATTTGATATCTAACCTGCTTCCGTTATCCGGAAGAGGGACCCTGCATGGTGGGTAGTTTGACTGGGGCGGTCGCCTCCCAAAGAGTAACGGAGGCGCGCAAAGGTTGGCTCAGATTGGTCGGAAATCAATCGTTGAGTGCAATGGCATAAGCCAGCCTGACTGCGAGAGCGACAGTTCGAGCAGAGACGAAAGTCGGTCATAGTGATCCGGTGGTCCCGAGTGGAAGGGCCATCGCTCAACGGATAAAAGGTACTCCGGGGATAACAGGCTGATTCCGCCCAAGAGTTCACATCGACGGCGGAGTTTGGCACCTCGATGTCGGCTCATCACATCCTGGGGCTGGAGAAGGTCCCAAGGGTTCGGCTGTTCGCCGATTAAAGTGGTACGCGAGCTGGGTTTAGAACGTCGTGAGACAGTTCGGTCCCTATCTGCCGTGGGTGTAGGATACTTGAAAGGATTTGTCCTTAGTACGAGAGGACCGGGATGAACATACCTCTGGTGTACCAGTTGTTTCGCCAGAAGCAACGCTGGGTAGCTAAGTATGGAAGGGATAACCGCTGAATGCATCTAAGCGGGAAACCCACCTTGAAACTAGGTATCCCAATTAAGACCGTGGTAGACCACCACGTTGATAGGTTGGGTGTGTAAGCACAGCAATGTGTTTAGCTAACCAATACTAATAGTCTGATTGGCTTGATTTACTTAACGTATAAATAATCTCCTTCCGAGAGCTTATTCTAATTCCTGATGCGGTTTGATGATCTGGTGGTAATAGCGAAAGTGTCCCACCCGATCCCATTCCGAACTCGGCCGTTAAACCTTTCAACGCCCATGGTACTTTGCCTTAAGGCACGGGAGAGTAGGTAGCTGCCAGATCTTCTAACCGCATCCCTTCTTCTTTACGTTGTTTTTTACCCCTTTGTCTCTGACAAAGGGGTTTCTTTTTATCCGCCCTGAAAATTAATTTTCTTCCCTGTCGGCAAAACTGTCATGAGATTCAATTCATGCCAACGGGCTTACTCAAAACGTATGCCTTTTACTGCTGCTGTAATCTTTCTATGTACCGGCGGATATTTATTGCCTCCCTATTTAATCCTGCCTCAATCCCCGCCAATCCTTCTTCCCGTCCCTTCTCCGGACTTGCTCTGAATACTTCCTCCGGCTGCAAAAAAGCCTCTCCTGAAACCGTTTCTCTCAGTGCCGCCCTCTCTCCTTATCCTCGCCTAGCTCAACCTCCAGCACCATGTGGTCGCTTCGCGTCAGCCACTCTCTTCCACCATGTATCCTGAACGCCTCCGCTCTCCTCAATAACCCTCTCCCCAACCACGCGTAATCTATATGATAACCTCGCCTCTTTATGCGATGGTAATGAAGCGACGCTGCTATATCATATTTAGTGCGGATTGCGATGAAAAGAAAATTGCAGATAAAAAAATAAAGCGGTTTATTGGTTAATTATTTCCACATTTTCCGCTGCCGGACGACCTTTGTCATCATAAATTTCGAATCTAACTTTTTGTCCGGGCAACAGGCGCTTTAATCCTGATTTTTGCAGAAGCGTCGCGTGTATAAAAATATCTTTCACATTTGCTTCCGATTGTATGAAACCGTATCCCTTTTTCATATTGTACCATTTGACCGTACCTTCTAACATTAATAAAATCCTTTGGATGGTGAATAGATACCAGCTTGATTGGTAAATAAATTATATATCTGATTTTTTTTAGAACAATATAACATTTTTCTTTCTTAGATATCGAAAAATTATGACACTCAAAAAAAGACAGGATATTGTAAAAGTGAAATTATTCTTGAGAAGTTAAAATAAATCGGTTATTGGTAAAACGACAATTCTGGAGCCGTCAATGACTTTATTTGATATTTTTCTTTTGGGACTGGCATTATCCGTAGATGCTTTTGTCGTCTCTTTTTCTTATGGACTGGTGCTGAAGCCGCACCGAATGTCTAATGGGCTGAAATTGGGAGCCGCAACCGGTTTTTTCCAGTTTTTAATGCCGGTTATCGGCTGGTACGGTGCTCGCAGCATCAACCGCTATATCGAGAGCATTGATCATTGGCTGGCTTTTTTTGTGTTTCTGGCTCTGGGAGTTAAAATTATAAACGATGCTCTGTATGAAGAGGCGGAAGAGAAGCAGCCTCTGCAAAAAAAATTAACTCTTCAAGCCCTGTTTATGATAGGCATTGCTACCAGCATTGACGCTTTGGTGACCGGCGCAACAATTTACTTTATGCAGACGCCGATTTGGTTGTCAGCCGTTATTATCGGCTGCACCACATTTGCCTGTGCCGCTTTCGGCTATGGCTTATGCCGCGTTTTAAAACGATTTTCGACAAAATACCTTGAAGTGGCAGCCGGCATAATTTTGATAGCTTTAGGCTGTAAAGTCCTTTTTGAACATCTTTCTGCTTAAAGAACGGAAACAATACTGGACAAAAAAAGATTAATTTGTTATGTTCAACGCAATAACAAATTATGAATTTAATAATTATATCAAATGAAAAAGTTACTTTCTTTGAGTGTAAGTGCTGTACTGCTGCTTATGACTGTTCATTTCCGCCTTTGGGGATTTGTTTATGTCGGTTGGATTTGTATGCTCCTGTTGGTTTTCTTGTGGGTTTGGCTCCTGTGGGGCGAAAATTTTCTCTGGGAACGAAAACTTGCGGAATGGTTTGAAAAAGCTATCAATAACCCGGGCATAGCCGCGGAACCGGAAGATTTTGTCGTCAGGGAGGTCCTTCGGGACGAATCTCCCCTGCTTGCCGAAAGTCTTTACCGGATTTATAAACGCAAAGCCGTCGAAACGCTCGATATCGGACAAAGTCGCCGCTATTTGAGACTTTGTTCCCATCTGCAAAAAATACAGAGATTTTCAAAATAATTACTAACCGTAAAATCCTTATTGAGATGAAAACAAATTTTTGGTTGGGTGCCTTGTTCGGCGCCGGAGTGTTGTTAAGTTTTTGGGATGCCAGGTTTTGGTTTTCCGTTGTTTTAATCGTTCTGCTTGCTCTGTGGGGAGAATATAATTCTCGCCCCGGCAAGAAAAATGAGGCCAAAAGCCGGAAGATATTCGAAAACTTCCGTGAAAATGTCGAATATTTTGACAATGAGTGGATGGTCAACAAAGAGCTGAACCGGTATCCGGTCAGACACTTGTGTTATCTTCGCGATGCGCTCAAAAAAGAAATTTTCCATTCCGGCGGCAGTGATATGCTGCTGACTGCCGGCGAAGAAGCTGCAATGGACAGATATAACAGCCTCTGTCGGGAAATTTTAGAGAAAGTAGAAAAGAGAATACCGGATAAATATCTGGATTAAAGCAAAAGGGGCGTTATGCCCCTTTTGCGTTATATTAAGAACGCTTCTGCCATTTAATTCGGACTTTAGCCAACTCTCGGCCGTCGCTCAGCGCCGTAATGTCATGCAAAGAAACGTTTTCCTGTATTTCTGTGATTATTTTAACCCGTTCGCCGTAGTGGCCTTCCTTTTTAAAGGCGATTTCAAGCTCCTGCGGCACATGTTCGAGGCGAAACGCCGGATCGACCGATTCGCTGGCCCAAAGCGGATAGACAGCGTTGTTAACGTGGTTATTGACGTCAATATCATCATAACGGACTTTAAACTCAGTTGTTGTATCTTCTTTTTCAGGCTGAGGAAGCTTGGCAAAATCCGTTTCCAAAGCCCTTTCGGGGATAACCTGATAATCGGGCAGATTCTCAGCAGTCCGACCGGACGCTTCTTGGCAAAATCAATTAAAATCCATTGACTGGCGGCAACGATAATCGGATGTCCGGTTTCATCCTCCACCCGGAAATCTCTGATGGCTCCCAGCCTGCGCTCTTCACAGGGCCAGGTAATGACTTTGATTGTTTCGTGCCAACGTGGCAGCCGGTCAATTCTGATGTGATAATTAGAGCCGACCCAGGCCAGCCCTTTGGTTCGGCAGAAATCATATCCGAGCCCCATTTGATTGGCGTGGCTGTCAGCGACATCCTGAAAAATATTGAGCAGCGTAATCAAACGCAGTTGACCGTCCCGGTCACATTCATAGCTGCGAACCGGATATTCCCGTATAAATTTCTCAATTTTTGACATCTGTCCTTTTTCGCCTCCTCAGTTTCGGTTTTAAGGGATTTTGCCGTTGATGTAAATACATTTTAAATCTCCGCAGACAGCGGCGGTTGCTGATGGTGCGCCGCAGAAAGCCGATTCCCGAAGTCGCCGTTTGAAAAACTTCTTTCAGATAAGCCTGGTTGTCATTATAAACAACAACCAGCCATTTGGCGGGGAGTTCCTGAATCTTTTCGTAGCCGTCTTTTCCCAACCGCCAAATTTCGTTGTTGGCCGGTGTCGGCGTTATCAGCTCCATACCGCAGAAAGCCGCCAGTTCCCGTACATTATCAATAACAAAAGCCGGCGTGTGCGTCGGGATAAACGTTGCCCGGGGCAGGTGAAGATGCAGATATTCCATATCGCCCCAAAACCCATGGCCAAACCCTTGCAGTTCGGGGAATTCATCAACTCCGACGAATTTGATGTTGTGCGCATTAAGCTGCCCTTTCAGCGGATTAAAAAAGGTTTTGGCGGTAATAATGCCGAAACAGTTGCTCCGGTCGGCGTCAAACGCGGCGGAAATATGGTTATATGTGCCGATAACGACATAATTGTTGTCCAGAGCGGCAATTTCGTCCCGCTCATGCGTATAAATAACTTTGATTCGCTTGCCGGCCAGTTTGGTAAAGTTGATGCCATATTTCTGTATCAAATGAAGATAGCCGTAAAAATCCGGATTACCAAAAAAGACAACATTCTTTTTGAGTTTCAAAGCTGCCAGAAAAGCAATGATATACATCTCGGGATGTGTCGGATATACCGGCAGAAAAATCTTTGGTTTATTGTGTTTTTGCAGCAGACTGACCAGCTTGTGGAAAGTTGTTACCTCTTTGGTGGCAAAACCATCGTCATAAATTCCGTAGAAGTCCGCCACCACATAATTTATGCTGCCTGACAGTTCACGGATTCGTTTCAGGTCGGTCGGCTTGCGGAAATAGGTGGATTGGTCGATTTTCATATCCCCGGTATGATAAACAACCGCATGAGACGATTTGATAATAAAACCCAGACTGTCAAAACAGGTATGGCTGGAACTGATGGTCTCGATTTCCAAACTGCCGATTTTGATTTTGTCGCCGGGCGCAACGGTGATTTGAGCCGGGCGCTGAGTCTTGGGAATTTGATAGAATTTATACAAATCCTCCAGAATCATAAAGGTATATTTCCCGGCATAAAGATCCGGCAAATGATAGCCGGCCTTCAGATAATGAATGATGCCGTTAAGATGATCCGGATGAGAATGGGTCAAAAAAATGGCTTTGGCCGTATCATATTCCCCGACCAGCAGATTCCGAATATCCGGAACCGCGGCGGTTGAATTCTGAACGCCCAAAGCCTGATGGTTGTCAAACTTCCCCAAATCCACGATAATCGTAGTTCGGCGCAAGTTTCCTTCCTTGTTTGGTTGAAGGTCGGTATATCGGTAACAGTGCCCGCTGATTTGGTCAATATTGTTTCCGCCCAGCGGCTGCCAGTATAAACCGGCCTGATTAATTGCAGTACTCATTTTTTTGGCTCTTTCTAAGCCAAAGTTTTATCAGTGTATTTAGTTGCTCGCAATTAATTTGTTTCTTCTATACTCCGCTAATTTTGCTTCTCGCCATGCACGAGCGTCAATCTTATTGGCGCCTTTGCGAACGGCTTCCGGCTTAACTGCTGCAACTTTAACCGCCGCCGGTGCCTTTCTGACCTCTTTTAACGCCGCTTTCTGGGCTTCGATACGTTCGCCGAACAAACGTTCGTCATTGTCTTTGCTGGCCATTCTGACAACTTCATAAGCCGAAACGATTTTTTTCTTATAGCGCTGGGCCTTGTGCGGAGTGGTGGAATGATAAGCCATTGCCGCTTTTAACCAGTCTTTGCCTTTTTTAAGGTAAAGACTTTTCAGGTATTTGGCTGCATAGGTTACATTCTTCTGCGGATCTAAGGCGTCTTCAATGCTTTTAAAAGCTTTGCCGTGATATGAGAGGTTAATCTGCATACACCCGACGTCAATGCTTTTAACGCCCTGAGCCTGCAGTTTTTTGATTGCCTTGACAGCTTCAGCTTTGGTTTTGAAAAATTGTCCCTTGCCTTGGGCATTGATTGTCCAGGGCCAAGCCAGCGACTGCTGTTCTTTCTCGTTCCAGCGTCCGGTTTCAACGCTCGAGATTGTGGTGAGCAGGTGCTTTTTGATTTGGTATTCTTTTTCAATTTTTTTTGTGGCGTTCAGGCAGGCATAAGTATCGTCAGCAAAGTACTGACTGGCCTCTGCCCGAACCGGCTGAAGCAACATCAGCAGGATAACAAAAAACATTAAAAATTTTGACACGAAACGTCGCATCCCTCTGTTCCCTCAAAATGGCCGCAAACATCCCTTATGCAACTAATATGCCAATTTCAGTCTGTGATTCGCCGAATTAAATAATTAAAAATTTTGAGGTTGGTTAATCTAAAATATAAACTCCCGATTACACATCCAAAACATTGATAATTAAGTATAATCAATAAGTTATAATTAAAAAACACAGCATGCACCTAAGCTATTTAAGCTCGGGCTCTGCCAAAAACAAGAGGGGTTATAGCATAATTATTTTTTAAAATCCAGCAAAAAGTTGCCTAAGCGCAGAATGGCTTTGCAAATGTTGTCGCTAAGCATTGAAAATGCGTTATTTTTTTTATACACACGTTCATTCATATACAGCCCGCGGTTAATTTCCATTTGCATGGTATAAATTCCTTTGCGCGGCTGACAGTAGTTAAAGGTGATATATGCGCCGGAATAGGGGCAGTTGTCGGCAACGTTATACCCGTCTTCCTCCAGCTGCTGTTTAAAAATATCATGCATTTCGGCCGGACAGCTCTGCTCAAACAAAGTGCCCAGGCAAAAGTCGATTTTGGCGGTATCCTGCATCAGCGAACAAATTTCGGACGGCATGGAGTGGCAGTCCAGCACCAGGCAGAAGCCGAATTTTTTGATGACTTTGTCAATCAGCTGCTGTAATTTTTTATGATATGGGTCATATACCCGGGCAAAGCGCTCTGTTACTTCGTTGTAATCGAGCAGGCCGTCATAAATGCTGTGGTTTTTTGCCGTAATGCGGTGAATGACGCCCAGTCCGACACGGCAGCGCCGGCCGCCGATATTGCTTTCGTTGGCATGCGGATGATTGTAAAACATGGTCGGGTCAAGTTCAATCTTGTCCCGGTTGACATCGACAAATGAACGGGCGATATTCATTGCAACCATCGGAATACCGGCATCTGAAGCCTTTTTAACCAGTTCATCGACAAATGAATCTTCGTTGCTGCGCAGTTCGTCGATTCCGCAGCGGCTGTTGGCCAGAAACTCTTCCGGAAAAAGCATACCCTTGTGCGGAACCGATAAGACCATGGGAAACTTAATATCTTTGCTGTTATATTCGTCAAAGATATTTAGTTTGGAATAATCGACTTTAAAATCCAGTTTTTTGTCTGCCAAGATCAGCCCTTTCAACGCATACTTTTTAACCTTAGCCCATTATAAGCCGAAAAGATTAACTTTTTAATAATTTGTCGGCAAATAAAAAGTTCCGGAATAAAAGAATTATGCGGCAAAAAGAGAGAAGAAGAAAGGAATTTGATTTTTTTCCGCCCTTGATGAAAATTTAGCTTGATTTGTAAAATCTTTTATTGTATTAAAGACAAGTCGTCGGGTGTGTAGCTCAGGTGGTTAGAGCGCTACGTTGACATCGTAGAGGTCGCAAGTTCGAGTCTTGCCACTCCCACCAATTCAAAATCTCCTTCAGGGAGATTTTTTTTATGAAAAAAAGAACTTGCGACCTCGATAGAGGCTCGAGGATAAAAACAACCGGAGTAGCGGTTGTTTTGACCGCAAGAGGCGAAGTTTTGTTAGATTTGGGAGCCGACGGCAGGCGGCGATCCAAATCTTAAAAAACGAGTGACCGCAGCGGAGTTGGCGCGCGCCAATAAGCGCAAGCCTTACGCAGCCAGAAAAAGTTCGAGTCTTGCCACTTCCGCTTCAATAGATACTTTTTAGAGATTAATTACCTCTTTTTGCCTATGGAGCAGAATTATAAAATCTAAAGACAATTTCTATATCTCAATGTCAATTTCGCTTCAATTAGCGCTTTTATTTTTTTTACATCAGAATTTCTAGGAGCTAAATCAAGAGCTTCTGTCCATGTTTTTTTATCATCATCCATAATAAAGGGAGAATTTTCTAAAGAAATATATGTTGTCAAAGCCTCTAAAGCTCGCTTATACTCATTATTCCGAATGTAAGCCTCCGTTAAGTTATAATAAGCTATAGGATGTCGAGGATTTAATTCTTTTGCTTTATTTAGAATGTCAATAGCTTGAGAAAGTTGTCCAGCTTGAAGAAATACAACACCAAGACTTATGTGTAGAGGAAAATCATTTGCTTTTTGGGAGATTGCTTCAATATAATCATCTATGGATTTTGAATAGTTTTTCATTTTAGAATATATAAATGCCCTAAATGCAAGATACTCTGGCTTGCGCCTAAGCTCTATCGCTTTATTTATTTGTGATAATGCTTCTAAATATTGGTTATCTTTGCAAAAGTGAAAAGACATATTCATATAATTATTAGCTTCTGTATCTAATTTTATTTTTTGAGCTTCTTCTGCATAGTTTTGTATTTGATGATAGATATTAGTAATCTCATTACTTTTCTCTTTGATGGTAATTGCTTCTTTTTCAATTTCATTTTGAAGTAGTTGGGTCTGATTTAATAAATCGTCTAAATGTTTTTGCCGAAAACTGTTTTCATCGCGAATATTTCTTTGTATTTGCTGTGTTTCAACAATAAGAGTATCTATTTGTAGATTTTTAGTATCAAGATCTTGAAATAATGACTTAACACGCTGATTAGTACCGCGTACATCAGATAGTAATCTAACAAGTTGATTGTTTTTTTGCTGGACTGTTGTACGTATATGCTCTAAATCAAATTTATATTTTTCGATTTCTATTTTTTTGTTTTCATAAAATTTTGTAAAACAAATAGGAATAGCAATACCTAAAAGTCCCAAAATTATAGCAAGAATAGTTAACCATGCATTGAGCCAGTTAGCTTGAATTTCTAAGTATTTTTCTAGAAAACTTTTATATTGGGAAGTTTGAGCTTTATCAAAACTTTTTAAAGTATCATTTTGACTAATAATAACATATTTTTTTGATTTAGTGTTAACGATAG
>ERZ1027059.747-NODE-747-length-10524-cov-4.582195_pt1 | contig 10524 bp, 12 predicted proteins | sample MGYA00519425_ERZ1027059 | MGnify/ENA primary metagenome ERZ1027059 (study PRJEB26926, sample SAMN06164566) | human gut metagenome | biome: ENVO:00009003; feature: ENVO:2100002; material: ENVO:00002003 | host: Homo sapiens | place: USA | collected 2012 ... | reverse complement strand
CTCACTTTGGGAGAGGTGGCATCGCGCAAGCGATGACGGAGAGGGCAAGCCCGCTTGCGGGGAGACTACGCCCCGGTTTAGATTGTGCTTACGGTAGGGAGAGGCCAAGCCCGCTGGCATTTTCTATCGCGTATCGTTGCCTTTTGTCAAAATTCATGTTATTCTATAATTGCTGTTGAAAAACAGCAAGCAAAACAAAAAAGATTGACCGCCCAGTCTCCACACTCTGCGGTCAATCTTTTTGACGAAAGGACACGGAAGCTGACCATTGCGGGCCAGCGGCTTTCTCTATTGGTAGAATAATCGTTCGGCGGTTGTCAAGCCACACAAAACACCGCCCCCTCAAGCGAAGGAGCGGCGGAAAAACTCTTTATACGTGCAAATAACTGCGCAGCAGTGCTTGCAGCAGATCGTCACGATCGACCTTGCGGATGAGGGAGCGGGCTCCCTTATAGGTCGTGATGTAGGTGGGGTCCTCGGAGAGGATATAGCCCACCAGCTGATTGACCGGATTGTAGCCTTTTTCTTTCAACGCATCGTACACTTCCTGCACGATGGCGTGGATCTCATCGTCCTTTTTGTCGTGGATCGAAAAAATAGCAGTTGCGTCGCCCACGCAGCACACCCCCTTCGGAATTTTCCGCACCCGACGTTGGGTGCAACACTGGAACTACGTCCTATTGTACACGAATTGCGCCCAAACTTCAAGATTCCGGGCGTCAGTTTGCACATATTAACCAAAAAACGCCGAAAATTTGAGTGAAAACAACGGGGCCTCGCCCCAAAAGGAGTGGAAAACCATGCTGTTTGGTGTCGGATGTGACCTGTGCGAGATCGCACGGATGGAGCAGAGCCTGTTCGGGCCCCACGGGGAGGCCTTTGAGGCGCGGGTGTTTGGCGAAGTGGAGCGGCAAGCGCTCGCGCTGGACAGCTGCCGGGAGGCCCCCAAAAAGGCCAAGAACGACCACGGCGACACGGTGCGGCAGAGCGCCCTGAACGTCAGCCGCCGGGCCCACAAAGCCGCCAGCGCGGCAGCGGACTTCGCCGCGAAGGAAGCCTTCCTGAAGGCGGCGGGCACCGGGCTGCGGGAACCCTTTGCCCTGCGGGACATCGAGGCCGTCCGGCTGGAAAGCGGGGCCCCGGCCTACCGGTTCTCCGGCCCCGCCGCCGCATGGGTGGCCGAGCACGGCCTCCGCGCTCACCTCTCCCTCAGCCACGAGGGCGGCATGGCGCTGGCCTTCTGCGTGCTGGAAACCTGACCTCCTCCTCCGCATACAATGGAATAGCCCCCGCGTGCATACCGGCCGCCGCCGCGGCCCATACTAAGGGCAAGGAGGGAAGATTCCATGGAGGTACACAGAGGAGAAGTTTTTTACGCCGACCTTTCGCCCGTGGTGGGGTCGGAGCAGGGCGGGGTGCGGCCGGTGCTCATCGTGCAGAATGAGATCGGCAACCGCCACAGCCCCACGGTGATCGCGGCGGCCATTACATCCCGGCTGGACAAAGCGCGTCTGCCCACCCACATCAACATCCGGGCGGCGGACACCGGCCTTGCCAAGGACAGCGTCGTGCTGCTGGAGCAGATCCGCACGCTGGACAAACACCGCCTCCGCGAGCGGGCGGGGCAGATCACCCCCGCCGACCAGAAGCGGGTGGATCAGGCGCTGGACGTCAGCTTAGGGCTGACCAGTTTTTGAGTTGGTTTTGAAAAAAGGTTTTCACAAAAAGGGCTGTTGCACAAGGATAGAAGCCAGTGCAGCAGCCCTTTTTCTGAGGAAGAAAACTTGCCGGGACAACAAAAACTGCGTTCCATAGCGGTTTCCTCTTTTTTCGTAACAGTCTGTTTTGCAGCCAGATATCGGGTGGATTCGGGCCTGTTTCCTTCCGTATCTTCATAATGCAACCACTCTTATGAAAATGGAAGGGGGCAACCCGTCGGTTCTTTCCAAATTTTCAAGTAGCAAACGGAATGGATCAAACACCATGCACAATTTTCAGATCTTGTTTTGCGCAGAAACTGGGGCTGGATGCGGTCTGGTTCGGCACTTGGCCGCAGATGGACCGGGGGCATTTCGACACACATCTTCTTATTCTCGGAATTTGTCAAGGCGAAGCCCCTCCATCTTGCTGTGCAAGACTGTTCTGTCGCTTAAAAGCCCCACTGGGGCTTTCATTGCTACGCTGCGCTGCGCAAACGCGAACTTTTGAAATCGCGTTGTTTTCGGCGGCTTGCAAGAAAAAGCGAGGGAAACTTTGGCAAAAAGAGAGAGGGCTGGACGGTGCCAACCCTCTTGACAAGTTTTTTGAATCAGAAACAGGTTATCGCGCCATGGTCTCAAACCGCATCTGCAGCCGCTCAAACGTTTCGTCATCCACGGGAAGGAGCACATGAAACTCCATCTTGCCCTTGTCGTTGATCTCCGAGTGAAGATCCAGACGGGGCATCCCCTCGTCATACAACATCTGTAGACACATACCCAACTGGCGGTCGGATTTTGCTAAAAGTTCGTGCATTGTTTTTACCTCCTGCTTTATGCAACAGTTCTGATTCGCTGGTGCGGATCAACTAACGTTTCATTGATTGCCAACTGGATACCAAGGCGTTCTGCTTCTTCTGCCTTCGCAGCCGAGTGGTGCCAATTATTGGGCAGTCTTCTAATAAAGAGGGGAATCTGTTGGGTAACAGTATGCGTTTCGGAATCGTACACTTCCAACATAGGCTGCGTCACATCGCTTAGATCAATGCTCACGCTCCAGACCACATCCTTGGCCGGAGCATCTTTCACAGCCTTTTTTAGCAAGGAAAGAATGTGGTCAATCTCATCCTTGTTTCGTGCACAGAGAACTAAAGCGACCAGCACCGTAACAGAGATGCCAGCAACCGCTAAAAGCCCTTTGTGCTCCTTGACCCATTGCCTGAAATCTTTCATTCGCTGCTTCATGAAAAAGAGCCTCCTCAAAATAATTTGATATTCCGCCTATGAGAGAAAATTGCCGTGGCTACGGCGGGAACAACGATGACTGCCGCCTGAGCCGCAAGGCTTCCCCAGTTGACGGATTCATACCACCGTTTGGCAGATGCTTCCTGTGCAGTCGGCTCCTTGTAGTCTGTTTCAGCAGGTGTTTCCTTCTGCGTTTCGGAGTGCTCAACATCTTCCGGACGATCTTCGCCAAGGGATTCAGAGTTTGCCGCCAGTTCCTCGATACGTGCCATCAGGATTGCATAGTCCTCAATGATTTCATCGCAGTTTACCGGGCAAAGGGTGCGTTGCTCTTTATGGTGAGCACAAATTGTTTCCGCAATCGCTGCAACTTGTTCGGCAGTCATAGCGTTTTCGGGTGATTCAAAAGAATGGATCTCATAGGAGAGTGCGCCGCCACAGCACACAAAGATCTTCTGATAATCGTCTTGGATGTGGGCTTTCTCAGTTGGAAGCAGGAGCATCGTGTGAAAGCTTGCCGGAAACTAATCTTGCAGGTATTCTCGCAGGAGAGCTTCCTTGATGCTCATTTTATCAGCAAGACTATAAGTGATCCTGCCTTCATCTTTTGTCAGCAATCCGCTCGGAGTAATCGTTATATCACCGTCCCAGTTTTTGACCTCTACAACAAACAGTCCATATGGCGCAATAACAATAGCATCGTACTCAGCCTGAACATCTTCGTCCTCCAGCTGGACGTTATAGAGGATTCGGATGTTCTTATCCAGAGAAAGCAGCTTCAGTGATTTCCGTGCCATTCGTTCACCGCACATTCCTTTGATGTAGGTGCCGATGGTATAGCTGAGCTCCCGCATATTGGTTTCAAAGCGGCAATATGTATCGGTCTGCGCCAAACCGTACTCTTCGGCCAGTGTTTTGAAGTGCAGCATGATGTCCTTGTCCCGGAGATTTTCGGCATGAGTCTTTTCAAAAACACCCCTTGCCATTGCGGCTTGCAACTCTTTCAGGCGGTCGACCACCTCTTGATTGGTGTAGAGCCGGTAAGGACTTGTGCCAAGGCCCTGCAAAGATGTGATAATTTGTTCAGTTCGGTCATTCATCGCTTTCTCCTTCCTCAGTCATAGCTTCTTGCTGATGCTTGCAGTAGATTTGAATTGCCCTGGATATGAACCAGCAGATGCCATGCTCTCTATCGTTATCAAAAACTTTTCTAGTTGACTTACAACCTATGCTGTCAGCAAGGCTATTCAGAAATTCCAACTGAGCTGTTTTTGAAAAAGCTCCAAGCTCATCTAACATTTTATAAAGCTGTCCAATTTCAGATTGAACTTCCGTAGAACCAGTAGTAAATCTATTCCTTGCGAGTTGATTAATATTTAAGAAAATTTTTATAACAGGAATTTGAAGTATCTCGTCTGTACGTTTTCCTGGATGCCTTATTTTATAGTCATAGTAATAGTTGATTGTGTCTTTAACGTATTTATAGCATTCTTTTCCAAAATCCTCTTCCAATCCTCCTTTAAATACCGCCGCAATTATAGTCTGAAGGCGTAGAGTCCGCTTAATCTGCGAATACGGAAATACTTTTGCATCAAGAGTTTCCATTATTTCTACTTGTTTCTGAACAGGCTCATTCTTATATGGTATTTTATTTTTATAGGCCATTATTATTTCTTTTAGCGCATTAAACCACTGCTTACAATCGTTATCCGTCGGCCAATCCACCATAAGCTGTTCCTGAAAAGTCTCTTTGACATTTTCAGCATTAAAAAGTTTTAAAAATTTCCCAATTAAAGGAACAACCGTTTCGTATGGGAAGTTTTCCAGATTCCCGGATTTATAGAAAAAATCGGAGGGGAGAACATCCATTTCATTATAAGCACGCGCAATTTCAATCATTGATTCAAGCTCTTTTTTCTTTTGTTCAAGTCCTGCAATGAGGTTTTCAATCTCATCATGCTTGTTATAATTGGGATTGGAAAAAATCGCCTTAATTTCTGGAACCTCAAGCTTCAACTCTTGGTAGAACTTGATCTGCCAGAGCCTTTCAATTTCAGCTTCACCGTACATCCAATATCCGCGATTATTTTTAATCTTCGGCTTAAGAGCGATTCCGGCTTTTTCATATTCCTGAATTCTCTGTCGTTTTATTCCTACAAGTGTAGCGACTTCGCTTGATGTTTTCATTCCGCTTGACCTCCTTGCAGATTAAGCATAAAACTGCACAAGTTGTGCAGTCAAGGCCTTTTTGAAACATTTTCAAAAAAATAGCAGGTACACCATGTTTCCACAGTGTACCTGCCTTTTTCATCTTTACGAGTTCGGTGTACCTACTACACCAATCCACCTATTCACTTGTTACACCACACCGCTTTGTAAGGCTCCTTTTCGGGAAAACGTCCCAAAATTGGTGTAGTTGTGGTGTAGTACCGCAGATGTCGTCTGAAATCCGTTCATAATTTCATCGTATCTGCGTTTTAATTTTGCATTTTACTGCTCAATCGGCTTCATCGTGGGGAGCTTGACTGGTGGTGATTTATAGCTGTTTACAAGTGTTCATAAGCCTTTGTTCGTGCAAGATAAAAAGGTCTTATTTTTCGCAACTCTACGCAACTGTTTACAGCTATTCTCAAATTGGTGGTAAGTCAGTGGTAAGGCTGGTGGTAAACTTATTCGTTCTCGTGAGAGTGCCAACGCTTCAGGACTTCTTCCACCTGCCTAATAAGCTGCTCCTTGTTCGGCATATACAAGACGTACCGGGATGCAAAAATCTGATTCGACAAACCGCCCAGCGCATACTCGGCTGCTACGCTGTCCTTGTCGGTGCAGAGGATGATGCCGATAGGAGGATTATCTTCTGGGTCGTTGACCTCTGCGGCGTAGTAGTTCAGATACATATTGATTTGTCCGGCGGCTTCGGGCGTGAGCTTGGTGGTTTTCAACTCGATCAGCACATAGGCGTGTAAAATCTTATTGTAGAACACCATATCCACATAGTAGTGGGTGTTGTTCACTGTGACACGCTGCTGTGTGCCGACAAACATAAAGCCCCGGCCAAGTTCCAGCAAGAAATCTTCGATTTGTCGCACCAGTGCTGTTTCCAAATCGCTTTCAAGGAACGGCTTTTCTTCCGGCAGCCCCAAAAACTCGAATACATACGGGTCTTTGATGATGTCCTCCGGCTTAGTGTAGTCCACACCCTTTTCGGCCAATGCTAAAACTTGTTCCTTGTTTGCATCCCCACGGGACAAGAGCAGCCGTTCAAACAGGGAACTTTCCATCTGGCGTCTTAATTCACGGACAGACCAGCCAGAATTGACCGCTTCTTTTTCGTAGAAGCTGCGCTTCTCCTTATCGGAAATGGATAACAGCTCACAGTAGTGCGACCAACTCAATTTTCCAGACACTGTCTGGAAAATTGGATAGCTGAGATAGAACTGCCGCATATTGTAAACATTCGAGCGCGAAAAGCCCTTGCCAAGCTCCTTTGTCAACGCCCTGGAAAGCTGCGATAAGGTCTTTTCACCATATGCAGCACGGATGCTGTCATTTTGTTCACAACGAACAACGACCTCACCAATCTTCCAATAAGTTGACAGCAGTTCCTGATTGACTTGCTGTGCTACATTTTTACGGGAAGCTTCCAGCAGAGAACGAATCTCACTCACTGCCGGAACAAGAACCTGTGCTACTGGGGCTGCAGATTTATTTTCCATCAGTCATTTTCCTCCTTTCCTTCAAATGTCGTGGTTGCAGATAAGAACTCTGCAAACTTGTCGATTTCCTTTTTCTTGAGATTTTTCGTTGCCTCAGTATAGATGTTCATGGTAGTGGTAATATCGGCGTGGCCCAGTACGTCTTGAATGACCTTCATGTTGATTCCAGCCTCGCAAAGACGGGTAGCACAGGTGTGACGCAGGGAATGACAGCTAAACTTCGGAAGCAGAACAAGGTTTTTCGGCTTGATTGTACCGCTTTCGCATTTTGCCAACTGTTCCTCGTTGCAGTCGCGGATGATACGGTCAATGCCTTTATTGATGGTGCTGTGATGCTGGCACTCGCCAAAACGGTTTACAAAAATAAAATCCGTATAGCCATCAATCGTCACCTTGCAGGAAATTCCAGTTTTCTTCTGATACTCTCGCTCTTGTACAAAAGCAGCCTTGACTTCCGGAGTCATAGGCACAATTCGGTTTCCAGCTTCCGTTTTGGGTGTATTGATTCCGTACAGACAACCTTTCTCCCGGTGGCTGTAATAAATCAACGTGTGATTTACACTGATTTCACCCGTATCAAGGTTGATGTCCTCCCAACGCAAACCCGTTGCCTCACCAGCACGGAGACCACATTCCACCATCACGGTAATGATGGGAAGCCAGTGATTGTACTTCTCGCTGTTTTTCAAGAAGTTCATCAACAGCTTCTGCTGGCCTGCGGTCAGAGCCTTGCGGCGTTCACTGTCCAGATTGTGCGTCTGTTTGAGTTCTTTCAACGCATTATCGGATGGATTGATACGGAGATATTCGTCCTCCACTGCAAAATCCAGCACCTGATGCAGCACGGTATGGATGTTCTCCACCGTTGCCACTTTCAAACGCTGTGAATCCACAAGGCCGTTGTAAAACCGCCGCACATCCGACTTTTTCAGGCTTCCGACCTTCCGCTTCCCAAACTCCGGGAATACGTACATCTTGTACATATACTCGTAATTGACCAGTGTATTGGCTTTCAGCCCCTTTTTCAGTTGCAGCCACTGCTCGTGAATGTCATTGATGGTCGCGTTCCGCGCTTCTGCACGGATTCCATCACTGCGGTCACGCTGAATCTCTGCTTCTTTCTCACGAAGTTCTTCCAGACTTTTGGCGTACACATTATTTCGCTTGCCGTTTTCACTGCGCCAGCGATATTCATACGTTCCGTTGCTGCGCTGATATTCACCTTCCTTTAGAACACGCTTCTTTGAGTCTTTTCTTCTTTCTGCCATCGTTATGTCCTCCATTGTTGGCAGAAAGCAACCTACAGCTTAATCATACCATACCGCCGAGGTGCTTTCAACTGCCGACTTTATTTTTATTGTCAAATCGAAAATAATCGGTCAAGGTGTTCATCCAGCCTGCGGCGTTTCAACAGCCGTTTCGTACCATTCCAGAGAACAAAGGTACAGTCTTTGGAATCGCTCATTTCACGCAGCTTGTTGATACCAATGCCGGAATAAGCTGCGGCTTCTTCCAGCGTCAGATTGCTTTTCTCCCAGATCGGAACTTGTCGGGACTTGGTCCCTCCATCTTGCTGATGCAAGACCGTTCCGTCGCTTAAAGTCCCCACCGGGGACTTCATTGATTCGCAAACGCGAACTTCTTTCATAGGCAAAACCTCCGTGTTTTTGTTTGTAACCAGCAGACTGTAACCACAACAGAAAACTTTTTCTGCAATGGTGTGCTGGCAATTTTCCGTATTTATTTTTTCTTATCAGTTACAGGTTACATGGTTACAAATAGGGAAATTATTTGGAATGATGCGACTTTGAGGCAGCTGTAAGATGTAACCACACCTGTAACCAACGATGTAAAGCAGCCCTTCAAAACGGAAATCCCATCTGCTGAGCTTCTTCGTCTGTAAGTTCCACAAAACCGTCTGCATCCACTTTTGCAGCGGTTACACGTTCCCATCCTTTCTGCACGCCATACTTCGGGTAGCGTTTGGCTGCTTTATGGGCTGTCCACCCCCTGATTTCGCCATTCGCAATTCCTGCAGTCATGATCTCACAGATGGCACGGGTTTCCCACTCCGCAGGAAGATTCAGATTGCCCAGTGCCTCAGCGTAAAGCTGTTTGGAACATACCCGGTCACCCGTGTAATCTTCCAGAAACGCATAGATCATACCAGCCTGCGTATCTTCCTGCATGAAATCTTTCTGGCAAATCTGCAAGGCCTCCTGCATGGCAGGGCTGAATGTCAGCTTATAATCACCGCTGTTGTAAATCGTCATGGCTTCTGCCCAAAGCTGGTCGATATAGGCACGGGATTCCTCCTCGTTGTCCAAAATGTGGGTCTCAGCCAGTTCCGCATCCACCGGGATGGGGATAAAGCGGCGGTTGCCCGTGCGGTCACGGGGCAGGAAGTCCTGTCGGTTGGTCGTTCCTGCAAAGACACATTGCCGCAAACGATCTGCCGGGTGTGTTTCATACGGGATTTTGTAGGTTTCTTTCTGCTTGCTGAGAAAGCTCTTGATTTCCTCGATGCTTTTGGCATTGGCAGTCGCAATCATTTCCGACATTTCCATGATCCAGTGGCCTTGCAGCTTGCGGAACACATTATCATCGTCCATTCGCCGCAAATCATCCGAGAACCATTCATCTTTGATAGCAAGCAGCCGGAAGAAAGAGGATTTTCCTGCACCCTGCCCACCGACCAAGCAAAGCATCATTTCAAACTTGCAGCCGGGATGAAACACCCGTTTGATCGCTCCAAGCAGAAAAATCTTCAAGGCTTCTGCGGTAAGCTCATCTTCTGCCGCACCGAGAAAGCGATGCAAAGCGTGGCTTATCCGCTCTGTGCCATCCCACTTCAAGTCATTCAAGTAGTCCCGGATAGGGTGATAATGATTTTCGTTGGCAACAATGCGAATTGCTGCAGACACCCGTTTTTCGCTGTACAGGCCGTATTTTTCCATTCGGCGCAGAATGTACATCATATCGGTGTCGGTCAGCGTAGGGCCGGAACGCTGCCAACCCATCGGCTTTACAATATCAATACGTTCACTCAGCAGATTCAGCCGGATGGAATCTGCAAGAACTGGGTCGTTCTGCAAAACAGTCACACAGTTTTGAATCGTGTTCTGAACACCACCTTTTTCAGCCTGCGAGAGCATTTTGCGGATGTTGGAAATGGTCGATCTCGTATTTTCGGATTCGTTGGGCAATCTGTTGAACCTCCTTCCGATGCTCGGTGAGAAAATGTCGATTCTCTATCAGATATTGGATGTAATCAGTATAATGCAGGCTGGCAACAAAGCAGGGATGCAGTTCTTCCTCCGATAATTTTGGTACAAATCGTATGCGCCAGTCAGCTAGGATTGCACGGCACTCGTACAATATTTGGATTGGGTCTTTGTATTCCACGATTTTCAAGTGCTGCCGTGGGAAATTTTCCGTTGCAGAAAGTCCAAAGTCTGCGGCCAGCTTTTCCGCCGCCTGTCGTAAGGACAGTTGAAACATTTTTGCGGTGAAGTCGATTGCATCGCCATCCGCGCCACAGCCAAAACAGTGAAATCGAAAATCCACTTTCATGCTGGGATTGCGATCTGCATGGAATGGACAGCAAATCATGCTGCTGCGGTTTGGACGAAAACCATAGGCTTCTGCAGCCTGTCGAGTAGTGATATTCCGTTTTACGATTTCAAATAAATTGTTGTTCTTGAAAATTGACCTCCTTCTTATTTTCAAAAGTCCCTGCCGAATGGGAAAGCCCTGCACGGGCTTACGCATCCGGCAGGGTTCCGGGGTGCGGGGTGGAAGACCCTGCTGCTTACAGGCTCATATCATAGCTGCGCTTCTTGCGTTTCGGTTGACGCTCGCGCTGT
>ERZ1027059.738-NODE-738-length-10580-cov-4.478860_pt1 | contig 10580 bp, 8 predicted proteins | sample MGYA00519425_ERZ1027059 | MGnify/ENA primary metagenome ERZ1027059 (study PRJEB26926, sample SAMN06164566) | human gut metagenome | biome: ENVO:00009003; feature: ENVO:2100002; material: ENVO:00002003 | host: Homo sapiens | place: USA | collected 2012 ... | reverse complement strand
CACCCATAAATTTCCAAAATATTTCTAACACCACTTATCTGGCATGGCGTTCCAAATACCACAAATTTTTTCTGTGGAAATTGTTTCAATCTATTTAGTACTTCACAAAATTCCGGAAGGACATTACTTTGCAGGTACTTCGACCCTCGCAAGGGTTTCAAATCTTCTCCCCGTTCAAAAATCTTGTGCCGCACACTCAATGTATTATAATCCATAATTGCACCACAGACTTCATAGCCATGCGCTACTGCATATTCCGCAAGTACCGCTGCTATGCCACCACTAGAAGACTGCTGCCGTCCTTCTGCATCTGCCCACGCCGAGTACAATTCGCACTCATCCAAAGAGCAGCCATGTGCAGCATTCATCGGACAGACTTTTTCACACAAGCCACAATGTATGCACACCGTGTCATCTTTTACCGGTCTCAGAAATCCATCTGCATTATATTCTATTTTGATGCAATTTTCCTTTTGGCACACAGCAGCACACGCACTACATCCACTACACTTCACCTCTATACTCACCTCTAATACTTTTTTGTAAAAATTCTTTACTCTTCTCAATCTCCTGCTGGAGCATTTTCATATGCGGAGCATAGTCAATATCTGGTAACTCCTTAATTTTTCTTGTTCCAAATTTCAGTCCACGGTTTTCCAATCCGGCCATGTGCAATAAATTCCGGATTCTAGAATTCGTACTTGTAACAGGGTTTTCTCTATATCTCATAAAAGAATAAAACTGTTTTCTATGAATAATCGAAAAAACTGTAATATGAAAAGAATCTGTTATTACGTACCGTGCATTTCGAATCAATTCCATCAGGTCCTCAAGTCCTGCATCTGCACGCCTATCTCCAATTTGATAATACGATAGACCACTATATGGCACAAAAACGTATTTCATCTTTTTTTGATTTGCAAATTTTTTCGAGGCATGAAGATGATCGAAATTCCCCTCAATAAAAAATCCAAGCACATAATCATTTTTTGGTGCTTCTCCTGTAGGCGGTAGAATTGATGCCCAGTCATTTGAATCCAGCAACAATGTAGGATCAACAACAACAATCGGCTTATACTTGGAGTATGGTTCTAGCAGTGAAACCGCATTTTCCTCTCTAACAGATACTGCCTCAAACTTTGAAACACTTCTTTTTATCTCTGGTTCAACTTCGTCCAGAATTTTTGTCACTCCCATACTCGGTGCATAGGATATTCTACGTGTCGTAACACCTTCGTAATCAGCATAATAAAAGCGATGATACCAATTCGGATTCCATATTTGGTCACTTCCACTGATAAGCAAGTCAAAGGAATTAAACACTTCAACTAGATCTTTCTCAGCGTCGCATCGCCTTGTAAGGATACAATTTTTACGAATTGTTTTTGCCAATTTCTCATCTCGAATGGATTTTTCTTTTTTAAAAAAAACTGTACACGCAAACTTCTGTGCACATCTTTCCGGAAGAAATTCTATTTTTTCAATAAAAGTTCTACGATTTTTATTATACTCTGATTCTACCTTGCAATTTATTAATTCAACCTCGTAGCCCTGTTTTCTCAAATAATACTGTAATGCAATTGCCTGTAAATTCGTTCCATAATTGGACCCTGTAAACCACGTAATAATTCCAATTCTCATTATTTTTCACCAACAATTATCTATGCACTTCTTGTTTTCCTTTTTTAGCAATTGACACTAAATCTCCTGCATACAATATTACAATCGTCAAAAACATCCCTATCTCTGCACCATACAGTACAATGCCATCCTCAAATAATAATACTATTGACTGTGCCACCAACAGAACATATGTTATCAGGTTTCTTTTTAGATTGATTTTCAGCCTTATAAAATTTTTTGAGTGCCAGTACCGTATCACCCACACTATAAAATAGCAAACAGCTGTTGCAATGGCCGCGCCCAAAGCTCCCATAAATGGAGTCATAACTAGATTCAAAACAATGTTACTTATTGCTCCTACAACTGTGGATTGCGCAAATATTTTTGAATTTTTCACAGCTGAAAAAAAGCCACCGATATAGCCAGACATGGCACCAAAAACAATCGCAATCGTAAGCCATGGAACATATTTCCACGCAACATAAAAGTCTTTTGCGTACAGAAACTTTGCCAGAACCTTGTCCAGAAGAATGATTGCAGAGCAAACGATAACCATGACACAATTGTATGCTCTGTATGTGTTGGAGAAAAAGCCATTCTTATCCTCTGGATCAAAGTCTCGCACAGCCGAAAGCGTCCATGCTTGGCTAAAAATGGTCTGGAAAACATTCAGAATGGAAGGAATCTTTGATGCCACCGAATAAATTCCGTTTTCTGCAATGCCACATAAAAAAATAACCACGTAACGATCAGAAACGTTGTTTACCCACCAGGCAATACTATTTGCAATCATTGGCTTACAATAGTTTACCATGGCCTTCTGTTCATCTTGAAAAGAATTCTTTAGGCTAATGTTGCGCAGAATATCGGTTCGAACGATCAGATATACGCATTGCACCAGTGGCCCCAAAATGTTGGCGAGGAAGTACCCAATGAGCCCCAGTTTAATAACGACCAAGAATACGATATTCAGTCCGATTGTTATTATTGAAGCAAATAAACTGGAAATTGACAGCTCTTTTATTCGGTCTATTCCGCGAACATATGCAGTAACAATACCAGATAGGGATTGCGCTAGAAACATCAGGAAAAAGTAAAATGCATATTCCGTCACAATCGCACTAAGCCTAAGGACGTTGTTAGCCCAAAGTCCAATGAGAATAATTCCGTTAGAAATAAGAAGGTATTTTATGCTGATTGTCACAATGGCTTTTCGGTCATAATTTTCATCCATTGAAAATCGAATAACCGATTCTTGAATATTCAAAGTGAGAATTGGCAACAACACGCCGACTGTCGTGTTGAAAATATCGTAGGTTCCATATTCCGTTGTTGTTAAGACATTTGTATACAACGGGACAAGAAAAAAACTGAGCAGCTTTGTGGCAAAACTGCTTAATGTAAGCAATCCGATATTTTTAAATAGATATCTATATTGATTCACCGAACGATTCCTCTCAATTTTTCTTGCGTGCTGATCTGTTTTTTATTGCACGAAGTGTCGTTTTTAGGCCGTTTCGATATACGGAGCCGATCAATCGTGCCGGAATACTCGCCATTATTTTGTCTGCGGCCTCGCGAGTAAGGGCATTGTGTACTTTCCGGTTGAATTTTTCCCATTTTAAGTCTTTTTCACTTTTCCACGAAGCAGTATAATGATGTATAGAACGGGTGTTTTCTGTTATGGTTATTTGACCCGTAGAATAATCCATGGGGCTAAAGTAATCTTTGGGGTACACCGTTATACCGGAAATGACCTGCAATCCATTTTCTAGCTTATATCCATGCTCTTGAAAGATTTCGGTCACATACTTGACGACATCGAGCTGGTCTATGACACCTTCAGCAAGGCGGAAATGTCGTTCTTTATATCTTTGTAAGATTTCAGCAAAAATCGGGTTTCCAGCCTCACATCCGAGGCCTAAGCCAGAATTGATTCCGCCATAATTACCCTCAGCGCCCATAAAGGATCCGCATTTCAAGATATCGTCGATTGAATTTATTAGTTCTACATCTGTATCAAAATAGAGTCCGCCGTAATGATACAAAATATAGAATCTCGCATAATCGCTTACAAAAGCCCATTTCTTTTCCTCATAGGCCTCTTTAACGTATGCGCACGATTCAATATCAAAATTTGATTCATTCCACTCTTTGATTTCGTATTCAGGCAGATACTTCTTCCAACTGGCGGTGCACTTTTTTGCTAAATCCGGAAAGGAATTTCCGCCGAACCAGCAGTAATGTATGACTTTAGGTATCATTTGACACCTCCGCTTCTTCTGTTTTTTATGCCACATGCAATTCCCAAACCCATATACGAGAAAATATAAATTACTGCCCAATGTGATACGGTTTCAATAAAACCGAGAACAATTACACTGCAAATGTACATTACGAGCCAAGGGCTGCTTTCCTCATCGTGCGAAAAATTGCAGGCGTGCTTTAGCTTTAACAGTATATAGAGAGCAGTCAAAATCATTCCGAGTATTCCGAACGTTATTATTGTGACAAATGGATCGTTATGGACATTGTTTATTGCTTGGTCTGTGTGAAGTTGGACCTTACTGCCCATTCCTAAAATCCAACCTCCGCGAGAGTTGTCCAGCGAGTTTATCATTTGAGTCCACAAATATTCGCGTCCGGTATATAACGTTTTTCCCAAAATTGTTATATTGATTCCATTGTTATACATGTTCAAATATATAAACGGAAATGCTATACTGATCGCGAAAAAGAGAATGCCGATTCGATACAATGATTTGCCGCTTTTTATGGCGCTTGGCATAACGTTGAGAAGCAGAAATAGCATAAGAGCCATCAAAGGGCCGCGTGATTTCAGATTCATCATCGAGATAACGGCAAGAAAACATGACAGAATGCGCGCGCAGAAGTCTATAAATTTTCGGCTTTTATCTTTTGACACAAAGACATTGCACACAATCATAGCAAAAAACATATTGAACATGCCGTAGGTGTTGGGATTTATGTCGTGGAATCTATGATATGCCCAGTTGCTTGCGTACTGAAAAGAACGCAAGAAAATATAAACGTTCATAATAAGGGACAATTTGCCCATATAGAGAAACTGCATCTCCGTGAAATTGGCATTTTCTATTGTTCTTAAAATGAGCAAAGCCAACGTATAATTTAGAACGCTGCCCATACCACCATTGCTCCAAATTGCCGAAAGAAAAAAATAAACGACGGAGGTTAACACGAGAACGAAATCGAACTTTTCGGCTCTGGGAAATGCAATAAGATCTACCAAGACGACAAGGAGCACAGCATATAAGGATATCTTTGTGAACAACTCAAAAAGACTGGGGTTGAGCACTGACAGCGCTGTAACGGTGAATAAGAAAATCAAAAAAGAAGTCGGTAGATTCCGTCTGTTGAGCGTAGTTTTCATAATCAAATTCATCAACTATCTGTTAAAAGGTATAGTTTAACCCCTTTATCATATTTGAAAGAGCATGTGAAAAAGTTACATATTTCTTATACCGGGAATATTTCGCAATCGAAAAATATGTGCAGTACAACAGCCCCCAGAATCTTCCCATCATCCGACGTACTTTTTTCCCGTGATTTACAAAGGATTCTTCGCTAAAACCTTTAAACCACTTTGATTCAGAGGGATCAATTCTACCAATCTTTATAGGTACGTAATATATCTTTAGTTTTTTTCTTAAGCAGTCGTATAAAAATATATTTTCTTCACCAGATCCAATTTCTGTTCCCGAACCAAAATTTGTGTCAAAGTGAATGTCGGCGTTGATGATTCGATCTCTCCAGAACGAGATTTGACAACTCACAATTTTTAGCGCGGTGATGTAGTTGATCTTTTTTGCCTTCCTTGGCATAATGCTTTCCGGACAATCGAGCATAAAACAAATCATGTCAGCGTCGGGATAGTCTCTGTAAGCGGATAGAACCTTTTCCTCTAACCCGTCTACAAAACATTCGTCGTCATCACAGATAAGACAAATATCGCTTTCGGCCGCATTTACAGCCATGTTTCTGCTAACAGAAAGCCCTCTCGTCTTGGTATCAAGTCGTTTGTGTCCTTTTTCATCGTTAAACCAGGTGTCCTGTGCTATGTCGGTTTGGTTAATAATTGTGGCTTTCACTTTTTCAAGCTGTGATGCGTAAATGATCGAAAAACCTTTCTGGTACATGCAACTAATTAAAACCTCAAATGTCATTCTTACACCTCCTTTTAGGATAATCCGACTTTTGATGTGACCGCAGCGATATAATAGTTTAGAGGTATAATTTTTCTCAGAACAAAAGACTTTAGCTTTCCGTGGTTACTGTCAAGAACCTTTTTCGTATACTGATTTTGATGCATTTTTAACTCTTTTAAAGCCTTCTGAGTTTGCTGGTACACATTTTTATCGCCATTGTATGCAGCAACAATCAAAAGCTGAATTTGCGAATATATAACCCAGTATTGGAAATATTCATTCCAATTTCCGCTGAGATTCATCTTTTGAGACTGTTCATATTGACGCTCCGTTTTGGTGACATTGTCAATATACCATAATGTTTTTCTTAGATTGTTGCTCAAACTGGTATGCCCAACGCGATAGTGATACAGTTCCGAATCGATTGATGCAATAGAGGAAGCATATATAAAAGCGAAGGCATAGCAACCCTCCCCGCAAATACGCATCAAATCTGACATGCCAATTCTTTTTAAAAGCTCTGTACTCACCAGTTTGTTCCACTGCTGTGTATTTTGTTCCATGAAGAACCAATCAACTATACCGCAGTACGGCTTATACCATTTCTTTTTTGTTTTCAGCGTGCTTGGGAAAAAATTATAATTGCATAAAACGACTTCGGCTTTCTTCGATTCAGCTAAATTGAAAAGGCTTTCAAACATATCGAGCTCGACATAATCGTCGCTATCAACCCACCCGACATATTTTCCAGTTGCGAGCGTGAGTAGTTTGCTTCTTGTCTTTACGATGCCTTGATTTTCTTGGTGGAAAACTTGTAGGTTCGAATAAGTTTTAGCATATTGATTTATGATTTCGCCTGTTTGATCCGTTGAACCATCATCTATTACAATGATCTCAACTTCCTGCAACGTCTGATGCACTAAAGAGTCCAAACAAGACGCAATGTACGTTTCGACATTGTATGCCGGAACTAGTATACTGACTTTGATTTCGTTCATCGTGCACCCTCACTTTAAGTTTTTATATTTCATAACGCCTCGGATGATGTACCATGCCTCATAATAAATGGCCTCCACCGGATTCAACCCTATATACCGATAGGTATTCCAGTTCATCTTCGCGGCTTTAACTTTATTGCCTGACTTTGAAGATCTCGCGATTCGGTAGATGAGCAGCGGCTCATCTACGCCATAGGCTTTTCGGTCTTCCTTTAAAATGCCAAGCCAAATTGCAAAATCTTCGTGCATTCCGTCGCCGACAGCGTAATGTTTTGCATACAACTCTTTACGTACAAGCGCAGAGGAATTTGACAGCACATTCTGCTTGAGCAGTTGTCGATAGGTGATCTCTGCCGGGGCATGTAAGTACCAATTGATGGGATTCCCTTCCGAATCCATAAAAGCGGAACCAGTGAAAAGCAGGTCGGCGTTCGTTTTCTCTTGTAGCTTGATTTGTTTTTCCAGTTTCTTCGGTGCCCACGCATCATCACTGTCAAGAATTGCAATCCACTCGCCCTTTGCTTCTTTCAAACCATGTTTGCGTGTGTAGGAGACGCCGCTGTTTTTTTCGTTGAAAATCAGCCTCACGCGGCTGTCCGTCTTAGCGATTTTCTCAGCTAGTGTTGCAGTTCCGTCCTGTGAACAATCGTCGATGACAAGGAGTTCAAGGTTTGAATATGTCTGATTCAAAACTGACTGTATGGACTGTCCTATCGTTGCCTCGGCATTATAAGCGGCCATAATAACGCTTATTAGCCCAAAATCTTTATGCAGCATGCGTTTTGTTTCCTCTTTTTCAAGTTCGCTAAAACTCTTTGATATTATTGTGCGGTTGTTTTTTCGCTCTCTTCCTGCCCCATCGCCGTGGTCGCACCTTCTGCCACACCTTCCGTGCTCTCCGGCATAAACAGGATCTTCACGGTCGCCAGCATGATTTTCAAATCCTCAATCAGGCTGGGATGTGCAATATACATCAAATCCATCTGCAGTTTATCGTAGGGGGTGGTGTTGTATTTGCCGTACACCTGTGCATAGCCAGTCAGACCAGCCTTAGCCTGCAAGCGCAGCGCAAACTCCGGCATTTCCTCACAGTACTGTGCGGCGATCTCCGGACGCTCCGGACGGGGGCCTACAATGGACAAATCTCCCCTCAAGATATTGAGAAGCTGGGGCAACTCGTCCAGACGGCAGGCTCGGATGATATGACCGACCTTCGTGATACGGTCGTCTTTGTCACCAGTGGAAAGACGCGCCACACCATCTTTTTCGGCATCCACACGCATGGAACGGAACTTCAAAATCTCAAACTGCTTGCCGTCTTTGGTCAGGCGAACCTGCTTGTAAAAGGCCGGACCACCATCGGACTTGACCGCAATGGCCGTGATCAGGAACAACGGGCTCAAGACGATCAGTGCCACCAGCGAGATCACAATGTCCATTGCCCGTTTCATAAACAGAAATTCCGGGCTTGCCATGTAACGTCCCACACGCAGCATGGGCAGATGGAACATGTGCATCGGCTGGGAGCCGCTCATGATCACATCGCCCACACGAGGGATGACGAACATATTGATACCTTGCCCCACGCAGTATTTCAGGATGATATTCCGCTCGTGGCTGTGGACGCCACTGACAAACACCGTTTCCATTTCGTCCAGAATGCTCAGGTCTTCCAAGCACTCCGACACGCTCAGGGTGACCTGCACATCGTATTTCTGGCTCAGGCCATACTCGTTGATGAGCTTTTCCATGCCGTGCCGCACATCATAAATCACAGCGGTTTTCTGGGGCGGAAAAGTCTTGTAATACCACTTGTGAGCACAGGACGCCCAGATGGCTGCCATGGCAAGCTGCCCCACAATGGCTGCAATGCCGGGCAGCAGGTTGCAGAACTCTGCCGACATCAGGCAGATAACAATGTACAGAATGCCATCGGTTGCCATGGCTGCCAGTACCTGTCCGTAGATCAACTCTGAAACGCGCTGCAAAGACATCCAGAACGCATCGTAGACTTTACCCAGCAGAAAGAACAACACCGCAAACAGACCGATCATGGTCCAGTTGCCTCTCCAGCCAAACTTTGCATAGACCTGATACGAGTAGTACAGCTCCCAACAAAGTGCAAACGGAATCGTGATCATCACCAAATCGATGATTTTTACGATCTTCAACATCACATCATGCTGAAATTTTGACATAATACCCCAATAACTCCTTTAGATTTTTTACGACTCACTCAAATTTTCCGACCCATATTACAGCAACTGTTTGGGGTCGCGCTATTAACTACACAAACCAATCTCTTACCCCGTTTTGTAGTTAACCGAAACATTCAGGTTTTCACTTTTCCTCTTGGACTCTTGTGCCAGTTCTAACCGGCGCGGCCTCGAATCCGCTTTCTCCCACCGCATCCCGATTTCATCCAGCTTTGCAATCCGTTCCTCTGTCAGAACAGCGCAGCTTTTTTCAGGATTATGGCGGGTATACCGCTGCCGCTTGACCCAATTTCCGAGGTTGTAACCGCACGGTGATACATAATCAGCTGGGACGTTCAGGTCACCGTGGGCATCAAAATAGCGTTTGGCCTCCTGATACCCTTCGTTCCACTGGCGGTCATTGCGATTGCCCCAGTACATCCCGATCCGGTTGAGCCGTTCTACCTGCTCGTCTGTCAGCTTTCCCTTCGGATACGCCCATTGCTGGCTTGCGACCCATTGCCCCAGCCGTTCGCCAGCCGCTGTCACATAGGAACGCGGGATATTCAGGTTGCCGTTTTCCTCATAGTAGGCGGCAGCCAGCGCATAAGCCTTTTCCCACTTGGCATCAAAAACACTCCACACCATGCCGATCTCATCAAGCTGTGCGATGCGTTCTTCCTTCAAGCGGCCATTCAGCTTTTGCTGCCGGGTCTTAAGAATCCACTGTCCCAAGGGATAGCCGTCCGGGTCTACATACTTTCTGGCCACCATCAGGTTTCCGTAGGTGTCGTGGTATTTCTTTGCGACCTCAAATCCATGCTGCCACGCAATTTCCTTCCGGTTGCCCCAGACCATCCCGATGCTGTCCAGCCGCGCGATCTGCTGCTCGGTCAGATTGCCTTGAATCTGTCCCTCACGCACCCGGCGCTGGGTGATCAGCCACACGCCAAGGCTTAGGCCACCGGGCGTGGTATACAGTTTCGGGACGTTCAGGTCGCCGTGCTCTGCGTAGTAGATGCTCGCCTCAGAGAAGTAGTGCTCCCAACTAGAAGAAAGGCTCGCCTGCAACTGCTCGAACAGCACCCGGCAGTCATGCACCTGCTCGATAACCTCAAACCGCTCGGTCACGATCTTGTCACCCTCACCGTTGGCATAGAGCCGGTGAACGGCTTCCTGCATTTCGCTTTGCAGGCCGGAAATACTAGTCAGGCCCTCAAAATTGTTGACCACGTCGAGGATCAGCGGAGCTGCAGTGTCTCCGGCGGTCAGGGCTCGTCCGATCTGCTGCTTATAGATAATAGGGGAGATGGTAGGCCGGAACAGGATGACCCCGGAAATCCCCTCCACATGGACGCCCTCGTTGAGCATATCGATGCAGAACAGCAGCTTCAGCCGGTCGCTTGTGTCCGTCTTAAAGTCCGCAAAGGCCTTGTCGGTGTTCGGGTCATCCGAATAGGCCTGATACACCACAACGTCCGGGTTGACCCCGGCGAACCACTCCGGCACGTGGGACACCATCTCGTCCATGTGCTCCTTGTTGGCGCAGAACACGATGTACTTTCCAGACTTGTTCG
>ERZ1027059.733-NODE-733-length-10621-cov-9.786769_pt1 | contig 10621 bp, 9 predicted proteins | sample MGYA00519425_ERZ1027059 | MGnify/ENA primary metagenome ERZ1027059 (study PRJEB26926, sample SAMN06164566) | human gut metagenome | biome: ENVO:00009003; feature: ENVO:2100002; material: ENVO:00002003 | host: Homo sapiens | place: USA | collected 2012 ... | reverse complement strand
AACATCGTGTTGCACCTCCTCGTAAGGCATACAGCCTTACTTCGTCGGCTTTCCTCGCATTCGGCATACTCTACCCATTTTCCCTTTTCAAACCGGTTTTAGAGGTTCCCATTACAAATTTGTATTGCATTTTAATACGCCATTCTATTGACAATCGTGCCATTTTCTGATATAATATCCGTAAAATTATTCATGCTGTGGCAGGAAGTAATTTCATATGCCGCTTTCAGGCAATATTCCCTGCCCGAGCACTGTTAAGGAGGAAAACAATGACGCACTCTGAGAAGCTTGGCAGCAAGCTTATAAGCATGCTGCTGGTGTTTGCCATGATACTTGCGCTTGTACCCGCTGTATCTTTCACGGCAAGCGCTGTAGAGACCGAGAGGATAGGATTCTATTGCGAGGGCAGTTATGACATCAGTAAACCCTGCTACATCTCGTCTGCCACGTACAACGGCAAACCTCTGGAACTGCAGGGCACTTACCCTGACGAATACTACCTCGCTCCCGTTGGCGCGGAAATAGAAGTCACCCTTGTACCTGACAATGGCTACAGGATAGAAGAAGTATCCCTTATGGAATGGAAATCCGACGTCAATCTGTTAAAGGACTATGGGCTGTCGCCAGGTGGAACATACACCGTCACGACCGACGGCAGAGATAAGTTGCTCGTAATGGCTATTTATAGCTGGACGGGACAGCAATACTATAATGTGGACATAGCAGACTCCCTCAAACAGGATATTTCTGACGGAAAGATAAATTCCGTAATGCTGACTTATCATGACGGCACAGTCACCAATGATTTCCCCGCATATGCACTGAATGACAAACCAGTCGCAGTAAGTATCGATGTTCCGGCGGACAGCAACGGCGAGCCGCTCACTGTCATAGAGAGCATTAACGGCGCCGAGGTTTCATACAACAGCGACGAGCAGAGATATACAAGCGAATATTTCTCCATAAGCCAAGACACGGCTATCACCGTTCAGTACGGCGATAATGCTGAACTTTGCACCGTTTCGACCCTGGCTATCAACCTTCCTAACACGGAAAATAAAGTGGCGGTAGTGACTGCACCGTACAATTCGCGTGGTCAGTACAAGGTCGGCACTGAATGCGAGATATTCGCAAATGTAACTGAAGATAAGTTCATAGGCGACGCTGATTTCAACGGCGTTGCAATTGAACCTTATAAAGAGGACAGCGACGGCTGTTACTATAAGGTGACTACTGCCGCGGGCGAAAACAAATTCGTGATCAGCTACGCTGACCTTTCAACGCTCACCATTCCAAAGCCTGCCAACGGCTCTGTAAATTTCAGCGGCAGACTTGACGGCGGCAGGAGCTCAGAAACTCTCTCTGACGGCACTCAGGTTTATTCGATAGGCACCGGCGATATGGTAACACTGACGATCACTCCCGACGAGGGCTACCGTATAAAGTCAGTAAAGCTTGACGGAAACAAGGCGCCTGAGGTGACAATTGAAAACGGCGTCTGCACATTTATGATGGATCAGTCAGTCAGCTGGACATTCATCGCTGAGTTTGAGGAAATGTCCGCAGACTATGCGACAGTAACCGTAAAGTGCGGCGAAAACGGCACAGTTACCCCCTCTACCTCCGATTATCCCATAGGCACAGAGGTAACTCTTACCGTCACCCCAGACAAGGGATATCAGGTGAAATCCGCAACGCTTGACGGCAAGGCTGTTAGGCTCACAAACGGCAAGTATACATTCACGCTGACTGCCGACTGCGTATTCAGCGTTGAGTTCCGGAAGAAGTCCACTGGCGGCAGCTCCAGCGTGCACTATCCCAGCGGTTCCGGCAGCACGACAGCAAAGGATTACGACCCCGTACTGAACGGCAATTCCATGAGTTGGAGCGAGATAGCTGCTGCACTCTCAAAGATGGACGAAAACAGCAAGGTAAATATCGATCTGAACGGCTCAACGGTTATTCCTGCCGAGATATTAAAAGCGATAAAGGATAATAAGATATCTGCAAATCTCAAATTCGACTCCTCCAAGTCGTGGACTATCGACGGAAGCAGGATAACATCGGAGAGCGCTTACGCAGACCTGAGCCTGCTCCCGGGAACGTCCTCAGCAAAGGGCGCACGCGGCATTGCGGGCTACAGATTTACGGCCAGCGGCAACAATGTCGGTGCAGAGCTTAATATCAAGTTCAAGGATGAATATGTGGGCAAATTCGCTAATCTGTACTTTATCAAGAACGGAAGCGCTGAGTTTGTAAGCGCCTATAAGATAGCCGGGGACGGCTATGCGGTATTACCCGGCGCAGCAGCAAAGGGCGAATATGCGATCATGCTGGGCGACTACAGCGACCTGAATGGCGACGTTAACAACGACGGAACGCTGAACGCACTGGACGCAAACGCAGTGCTCAGGGATATAACTGGTCTGGAAGCAGGCGCAAATCCGCTTATGGCTGACTTCAACGGCGATGGAGAGGTCAACGCTCTTGACGCTTCAGATGTTCTGAAGAAAATCGCAGGGCTGATCTAAAACAGTATTTATTGCTCCCCTGATTTCTCAGGGGAGCTTATGCTAACATTTCATGCTCTTAAAAAAGCATATACAATGGAGGGATAAGCCGAGCGCTTATCCCTCCTGGTTTTATTCTGAGCGTAACCCCTCAGCTGCGTCGGGCAGCCGGACGCTACGTCAACGCTTGTTTACGTTGCCCTTAAACGGCGCACTCATAACAAATGCGTTACGGCTGGGAATTATGGCGTCTTTCGGTCCGTCCTCATTGTCGGTCACAGTCAGCACCTTCGCTTGCCAGGGAAATTATATCGCCCCTCACTCAATGATATATGCGTTGAATAACCGCTTCGGCATTCTGCCGACCCAGCTTCTCATGAGCGCGTCATATTCAGCGGCTGTTACCACCTTATCGCCCGTGCCCATAACGTCGTATATCATCGGACCTTCCTTTATCTGAATGCCCCAGTCAGATAAGCCGTTGGAAAGGTAAAAACGGTGACGGCTTTCCCGCTGAGCGTAGTTTGGCGCGGAGCTGTCAAGCTGTTCCCTTGAAAGGAATATGCGCTTGCCCGCATAACGTTCACCCAGCGCCTTCAATATTGCACTGCCGGTTCCCTTACCGCGGATATTCTGCTCCACTGCGAGATAGAATAGATATGCCATGTCGTCCCGCGTTACCACATACGCCATTCCCGCGAATTCGCCATCGACCGTTGCTGCAAGCGAATCTGCCCTGCCCTGATTTGCACGAAGCTTCATCAGCCACCAGGGTGCGCGTTCTTCTTTCGGGAATGCAGTCATGTACAGCGCCTTAAGTTCCTTTAAATACTCTTTTCTGCATGGTTCAAGTGATATCATCATTTTCTCCTGAGTTCATTGAAATGTATTATTGTTATTATAACCCAGAACTCAGATAAAGTCAACTGTCGTATTCCGTTATTCATCTCCCCAGATGAACTGGCATGCCTTTTTGAAATCCATCGGGTGTTCCAGACAATGTACTGTTTTTGCGTCCTCGGGGCGCCGGACATACAGCGCTTCCCTGCCGGCGAGATTTAACAGGCGCTGGGTGCGTTTAAGGTCAAGCTTTATGTACAGCGCTATTCTGAGCACCTGTACACGGGTGGGATTTCTGGTGCCGTTGAGCATCTGATAGCCGTAGTTGCGGTCTACATTCAGTGCCTTTATCAGCTCGCTGCGCTTCACTCCACATTCTTCCATAACGTCCTGCATGAATATCGCAAATGTCGGCGGCGCATTGTCGCTGATAAGCCCCATATCCAGGCGCTTGGTGCGGCGAATCTTTGCTTCAAGCTCTTCTGTTTTCATGTCGGGTCCCCCTTAGTTATACAGCGTGAATTCACCGTTTATCGTCGATACCAGGTAGTCAAGCTGGCTGTCCAGATATCCGTTGCCGTTCAGCACGATAAATCCATGCGCGGTCAGTCCCCGGAATGCCTCAGTATCGCCGTTCAGCTGATTACAGTCGATGTACATTTCTTCAATATCACAGCCGATCAGCGGCGACAGGTCGGATATGTTGTTGCGCCCGAAATAGATATTCCGCAGCTTTTTGCTGCTGCGCAGAGGCTCCAGGCTGGTGATTCCACACCCGGCAAAGCACACCGTTTCAAGCTCGGTCATTCCCTCAAGGGCGTTGATATCAGGTATCTGCGCTTCATTGAAGCCGACGTATCTCAGCCCCCGGCTGTCGGATATAGGTGTGATATCCGTGACGTAGCTATCCCCGAAAAACACCGATTCAAGCTGCGTTTTCCCACGCAGGACTGAAATATCAGAAACGCCGGTGTTCTCCGCGCTTATCTCACGCAGTCCGTTCATATTCTTCATGAAGCTGATATCGGTAACGTTATTGTTGCTGAAATGCAGCGATTCCAGCTGGGTCAGCGGCGCAAGGCAGGAAAGGTCGGTTATGTAGTTATCCTTTAAATTCAGGTATTTCAGCTGCTTCATATGCCGCAGGTTGGATATCTGCGAATTGGTGAGCTCCCGGTCGGAAAGGTCAAGCTCCGTCACCGTCACCGGGAACATCTCCCCTCCTATCTTCACTTCCACCGGAGTCGCCCATATTCCCGAAAGGAACGCAGCAGCAGAGCCAGCCGCGATAGTCACCGCAGCTGCGGCTGCAGTGATCACCGTGCGCCTGCGGCCAGGGCGTTTCAGCTTGGGGTCATTCCCCGAAATGACCGAAGCAATGATCTCATCGGGAATGCGCTCCGGGGTTATCCCGCAGGAATTCACCGCGTTCAGCATCTCTCCCGCATCCTGATAGCGTTCCTCCGATTTCAGCGCGCACGCCTTTACCAATACCTCCGCAAGCCTGCCCGAAACTCCTGTCAGACCTTTTTTGAAAAGGGAATCGTCCTCCAGGCGCGTCAGCGGGTCATCGGGGGTTTCGCCTGTCAGCGCGAAATACAGCGACGCGCCAAGGGAATAGATATCCGTCCAGCCGCCCTGTCTGCCTTTTCTCTGGTACTGCTCCAGCGGTGCGAAGCCCTGCTTCAGTATCACGGACATGCTCTGGGTGCTGTCGCCAAGCTGCCGCGCCGCTCCGAAATCTATCAGCTTCACCGAACCGTCTGGGCACAGCATGATGTTATCCGGAGAAACGTCACGGTGCAGTATCATCTCGCGGTGCATTATCTCAAGCGCGGGCAGAAGCCCTACCGCGATATAGACCGCCTGCTGCGGTGAAAGCTTCCACGCCTTTGCTACGATGTCTTTCAGCGATGCGCCGCGCACGAAATCCATCGCATAATACGCTGAACCGTTCTCCTCGAAAACATCGTATATTCCGATCATCTCAGAGCTTTCGCGGAAGTGAGAAATAAGCTCCGCTTCCTGCTCAAAGCGCTTTTTTCCTTCGTCGAAGCTTTCCGCCTGCTGAGTGGTCATCGGTTCCACGGTGACATTATCGCCGGAACGCACAGCGGTACCGTCCGGGTAGTATTCCTTTACGGCAACGGCGCGGTCGTTATTCTGGTCGTATGCGAGATATATCATGCCGAAGCCGCCTTTTCCAAGCAGCCTGCCGATGATGTATCTCCCGTGCAGTTCCGTGCCGGCTGAAAGCGCGTCGTATTCCGGCTTTGTGCTGTTTTCGCGGTAGCCGCAGTGTCTGCATACGTTCCCACGCATCGTCGCAAAGCAATTGCCGCATATCTTCTTTCTCATAATTACCAGCCCTCTGACATTGATTTCTATTATTTCCTATTATATTGTAACATCTATCTGCAAAAAGGTCAATATCATATAATAATATTATACTACAAAATCGCATTAATTTGGTGTGCAATTCTGCATTATTTAAATATGTATTTTTATCACGCATATTTCACAAAAATGTGTTATAATATTATAATCATAAAATCACGAAAGCGAGGACCACTCATATGTGCACAGCCGCAACCTACAAAACAGAATGCTTCTACATGGGCAGAACGCTTGATTACGAATTTTCATACGGCGAAAGAGTTACGATAACCCCTCGGAACTTCCCGTTTGAATTCAGGAACGCGGGGCTTTGCAGCAATCATTACGCCATGGTCGGAATGGCGCATATTTCCGGAGGATATCCGCTGTATTACGACGCAGTGAACGAAAAGGGGCTTGGCATGGCAGGCCTGAATTTCGCAAAAACCGCAGAATACCCCGACGCAGACAACAGCAGGTGCATTGCGCAGTTCGAGTTCATTCCGTGGATACTGGCGACATGCGCTACACTTGAGGAAGCAAGGAAGGCGCTGGGTGAAATCAAGCTGGTGGGAACCCCGTTCAGCGCCGATTTCCCCGCGGCAAAGCTGCACTGGATAATAGCCGACAAGACTGGTGCGATAGTCGTTGAACCCCACCGCGACGGGCTGAAAATATTTGACGACCCTGCCGGAGTGCTGACGAACGAACCTTCATTCGACCAGCAGATGTTCCATCTGAACGATTTCATGCACCTCTCCCCGAAGCAGCCTGTGAACAGCTTTTCCGATAAGCTGGACCTCGGTCTCTACAGCCGCGGAATGGGCGCTATCGGGCTCCCCGGGGACCTTTCATCAATGTCCCGGTTCGTGCGCGCAGCGTTCACCCGCGCGAATTCCGTTTCCGGCAGCAGCGAGGAAGAAAGCGTGGGGCAGTTCTTCCACATTCTCGGTTCGGTGGAGCAGGTTAAGGGGTGCTGCGAAGTCGCAGACGGCAAGTTTGAATACACGATCTACACCTCCTGCTGGAACGCGGATCGCGGTATCTACTACCACACGACCTACAACGACCGTCAGATAAACGCCGTGGATATGCACAGCGCTGACCTCGACGGCAACCGGCTGTATTCCTGCCCGGTGCAGAATACCGAAACGATACGTACTCTTAACGTGCAATAAAAAAATCCGACGGCTCATCACCGTCGGACTTTTTTTGCGAGTTGATCAATAGGTTCTATAAGAAAATTGCTGAAAACTGCCTTTCGGCAAGTGATTTTGCTAGTTTCCTGAGAAAATACCAACCAATCCGGGCGAAATTACTCGCCTCTCATCTTTGCAAAGCAGTCGCTGCAGTATACAGGTCTGTCTTCCTTCGGCTCGAAGGGAACTCTTGCAATACCGCCACAACCAGCGCAAGTAGCCTCGTAGAAGGTTCTGCCGCTCTTGCCAGCGTTCTTCTTAGCGTCGCGGCAAGCCTTGCATCTCTGGGGCTGGTTTGTGAAGCCCTTTTCAGCGTAGAATTCCTGCTCGCCAGCGGTGAACACGAAGTCAGCTCCGCAATCCTTGCACTTTAAAGTGATGTCTGTGTACATAGTCCATACCTCATAAAAAAAGATTTTTGCCCTGGTCGGACTTACACCGACACCTTTGATAAACAACGCTCTGGTAATTAAGCTACCGGGTCATATATTCAGCGGAAAACCGCTGTGTTGCTCTGATAAATCCTGTCACTGTGCCGCTCACAGCCTCGGGAACATCCCTCTCAGCTTTGCTCGCGCCCTTGTCACCGCATTATCCACCGACTTGACGCTTATAAAAAGCTTCTCGGCTATCTCGGAATACGGCATACCGAGAATTACTCCCTCAATGCAGCGCAGTTCCATCGGGGAAAGCAGGTCTTTCATACGCTCGGTGATCTCTGCTGCGTTTTCGCGGCTGATAACAAGCTCCTCCGGCGTCGGGGAATTATCCGGGATATCCTCGTCATCCAGCTCAGATATGCGTGAATTGCGCCTGTCGGCACGCGCCACTACATTCTTCATTCGGTTGGAAACGCAAACAGCAGCAAACCCGCTGAACCCACCCTTTTCAGGGTCAAATACCGAAGCTGCACTGATAAGCGCGTCAAGCCCCTCGCTGACGAGTTCTTCATAATCGGCGCTGCCGCTGTATTTTCCCGCCAACTTGAGAACAAGACCCGTATACCGCGAAACCAGTTCCGCAACAGCCTCTCCGCTGTCAGCAGAGGAAACACAGCCCGCCAGCTGCTCGTCGGTCATCTTTGAAAAATCAGCCATAAATCGAAATTACTTTAAATGTAAAAATTCTATCTACTACGCATAATTATATCACCGGTTTTTGCATTTGTCAAGGAAAATTCGCAAATTTTCCAAAGTCAAGCACTTTATATGAAAAAGCGCTCCGCAGTTTATGCAAAAATACCACAACTGATATGCGCGCAGGTCACTTTTCTCTGCAGTACTGCGCTCTGCCGGATTTGAACAGGTTGCCGCCAACGCAATCGATAGTGACGATCAGCGGGAACTTTTCAAAATGCAGTTTCTTTACACTCTCACAGCCGAGGTCCTCAAAAGCAATGACTTCGCACTCGGTGATGCACTTGCACGCCAGCGCGCCTGCGCCGCCTATCGCGCAGAAATACACCGCGCCGTTGCGCTCTATCGCGTCGCACACAGCCTGGGAGCGCTCTCCCTTGCCTATCATCGCAGACAGCCCCATGTCAAGCAGCATCGGAGAATAAACGTCCATTCTGCTTGAAGTTGTAGGTCCGCAGGAGCCTATCGCCATGCCTTCCTTCGCCTGGGTGGGACCGGCGTAATATATCGCCGCGCCGTCTATCTCATAAGGCAGCTTCTCACCGCTGTCGACGCACGCTTTTATGCGCTTGTGCGCCGCGTCGCGGGAAGTATACACCGTGCCTGAAAGCAGCACCTTGTCCCCTGCCCTGAGCGTCTTTGCCTTTTCCTTGAGTTCTCTTGTGTTGAGTTCTATTTCCATATCTTCTGTCCTGAATATTTGAATATTACGAAATTCTGCGGCAGCACAGAATGCACTGCCGCAGTCTGACCTTCATTTAAAATCCGCCAAAGCCGCCGAAATCGGAACTCATATCGTCATCGTCGTTATTGCCGCTGTTGCCGAAATTCCAGATGTTCGTGTCGTCAGCGGAGGGAGGCGTTACCTGCGGGTCTGCTGCAGTTTCTTCATCAACAGGCTCCGGCTCGTCGTAGGTCACGGAGGAACCTGCGCCTGCCGCGCTTTCCATGGCTTCGAGCTGCTTCTGGAGGTCTGCCCACGGGTCGGAGGAAGCTTCTTCCTGCTCCGGCTCTTCCTCTTCAGCGCTTGATGAACCACCGAATGCAGCCTCTGCCTCACGCAGCGCCTTCATCAGTTCGTCCTCTTCGCTCTCAGCGGAAGCGGGCTTCTCAGGCTCCTCGTCCATGTCGAAATCAGACATGTTATTTGGCTTGACTGCAGCGGCTTCCTCAGCGGCCTTTACAGCTGCAAGGAGTTCGTCGTCAGCGTCATTGCCAAGCGAACTGGACGGCATGGTCTGAGCCAGCAGGTCCTTTGTGAAGTCGTTATCGAACGAAGCCTCGGAATGATCCGAAACGTCCAGCGGAGAAATGCTGTCAACGCTTTCCTCAGACTCGTCGTGCTTATCCATATCAAATCCCGTCATGTCGTCGTGGTGGTCGTCCATGTCGAACAGTCCTCCACCGAACGGATTGCTGGAAGCGTCAGGGTTCATCAGTGGGATATTTTCCTTCTTTGCAGCTTCAGACATCTTCTTCTCGGCAGCCGCTACCGCTTCTGCCATGTCGCTGCCGCTCCAGTCGTCCTCGAACACTGCGGGGGCATCTGTTTCTTCCTCTGCGGGGAGTTCCTCTGGTTCTGCCTCAGGGACAGGCTCAGGCTCTGCGACAGGTTCAGCTGCGGACTCCGGCTCGGAGGGCTGCTCCTCTTCCTCAGGTTCCTCATCGGGAACGCTGTCGAACACCGACATATCCGGTGCTTCTGCGGGTTCTTCGTCCTTCACGAATACAGGCGCGGGAGCAGGCTCGGGGGCTTCCGCAGGCTCCGGAAGGCTTATCCCAGGTTCTGCCTCGGTGCCCAGAAGCTCCGACGCAGACATATTCACCGCATTGAAGCCGGAATTCATGTTCTCTATCTGCTCGCGCAGCTGTGCAAGGAATTCCTCCGTCTTTGACGTGATCTCGCTGCGATGCTGCTGGGCTGCTTCAATTATCTGCTCAGCCTGTTTCTTGGCGTTTTCAATGATGTCGGCAGCTTCTTCGTTCGCCTTTTCAAGCACTTCGTTGAACGCACGGGTGGCTTCCTGCGAAACACCCTTGCCGTTCTTAAGCATGTCGGTCATCTTTTTCTTTTCGTTATCAAGGCGCTCCTTGAGATTGCGTATCTCAACGATCTGGCGCGATGTGGTGGATCTCTCCTCCTCAAGTTGTGAGGTAACTTCCTCTACCTTTTTGTCTGCCTCTTCCTGAGCAGCCTTTATTCTGCTGTCGGCCTCTTCTGCGAGCTTTTCCGCAGCCTTTGTCTTTTCGTCATTAGAGCGCATGTCCGCCTCGAGAGAGTTCATTTTCTTGCGGAGATCGCTGATGTATGTATTTACTTCGTTCTTGTCAAACCCGAAAGGGACCTGCTTGAATCCATCGCCTGCTGCCATCTGTGAATCCTCCTGAAAATATTATAAATATGTGAATATTTTCTAAGCACGCGTAATCGAAAAAATACGCATATGCTAAATTACTATATATCATTATATCACAAAAAACTGAATTTTACAAGTGTTTTAGTCAATTTTATATATCACACCCACTACAGTGCATATTTTTTGTGATATTCTCCAAACAG
>ERZ1027059.731-NODE-731-length-10625-cov-4.985052_pt1 | contig 10625 bp, 10 predicted proteins | sample MGYA00519425_ERZ1027059 | MGnify/ENA primary metagenome ERZ1027059 (study PRJEB26926, sample SAMN06164566) | human gut metagenome | biome: ENVO:00009003; feature: ENVO:2100002; material: ENVO:00002003 | host: Homo sapiens | place: USA | collected 2012 ... | reverse complement strand
GCGATCGTCGGCAGCGTCAGATGTGTATAAGAGACAGCACAGGAGCCGGAGCAGACGGAAAAGGAGATCGACCCGGCGGACGTCCGGCGGCTGATCGAAGCGCTGGGCGGGCCGGACAACATCCGCACGGTGGACAACTGCTTCACCCGGCTGCGCGTCACGGTGAAGGACACAAGCCTTCTGGACACGACGGCCCTGCTGTCCATGCCCCACAAGGGCCTTGTGCAGGAGGGGCAGCGCTTGCAGCTGGTCTGCGGCTTACAGGCGGCGCAGACCCGGCGGCTGCTGGATGAACAGCTCGAACAGTGCGCGGCAGTCTGAATTGCTTCCCTTTTTCGGCAGGATGTAGTATAATGCAACAGGAAAAACGAATCTCTCCGTCTGCACTGCGGGCGGGGAGATTTTGCAGGACATAGTGAAAGATAGGAGACGACAAAAATGCAGAAATTCGAGATCGAAGGTCTGTTCGACTTTCTGAACAAGGGCGTCAGCGCCTTCCACTCCACGGCTGCGGCGGTGGAGATCTTGGAGGCCAACGGCTACGAGAACCGCCCGGAGACCGCCGCATGGGAGTTGGTGCCCGGTGGCAAATACTACACCACCCGCAACGGCTCTGCCGTGCTGGCATGGCGGATGCCCAAGGGCACGCTGACCGGCTGGCATGTCACGGCCAGCCACAGCGACTCCCCCACATGGAAGATCAAGGAGCTGGACGGCGGCAAGGATGCCGTCTTTGCCCGCGCTGAGACGGAGGGCTACGGCGGCATGATCATGCCCAGCTGGATCGACCGCCCCCTGAGCGTGGCGGGCCGCATCCTCGTCCGGACCGAGGAGGGCGTCAAGAGCATCCTCGTCCACCCGGACCGCGCGCTGGCCTGCATCCCCAACGTCTGCATCCACTTTGACCACGAGGTGAACAAGGGCAAGAACTACAACCCGCAGGTGGATCTGCAGCCTATCTTCGGCGCTGCGGGCACCACCCTGCGTGAAGTTCTGGCCGAGGAGGCCGGGGTCAAGGGCGAGGACATCCTCGACTCTGACCTTGTGCTCTGCACCCGTGAACAGGCCGAGCGTGTGGGCTTGAAGGGCGAATACTTCATGTCCGGCCGCATCGACGACTTGGAGTGCGCCTACACGACCCTGTGGGGCTTTTTGCAGGGCGAGGGCAAGGAAGACGGCCGCGGCGACATGTGGGTCATGTTCGACAATGAGGAAGTCGGTTCCTCCAGTCGTCAGGGCGCACAGGGCACTCTGATGGCCAATGTGCTGGCCCGCGTTGAGGAGAAGCTCGGCGTCACCCGCGAGCAGAGCATCCGCGCCTGCACCAACAGCTTGCTGCTCAGTGCCGACAACGGCCACGCCACCCATCCCAATCACCCCGAAAAGAGCGACCCCGCCCACTCCGTTACGCTGGGCGGCGGCGTGCTGCTGAAATACAATGCCCGCCAGACCTACACCACCAGCGGTTTCACCGGTTCTGCTTTCAGCGCCATCTGCCAGAAGGCGGGTGTCCCTGTTCAGGCGGCGTCCAACCGCGCGGACGTCCCCGGCGGCTCCACGCTGGGCAACCTGCTGGGTCATCAGATCCTGATCCCCATGGTCGATATCGGTCTGGCACAGCTGGCGATGCACTCCTCCATGGAGACGGCAAGCTGCATCGACGCCGAGTACATGGCAAAGGCTGTGGCCGAGTTCTATAACACCCCCATCTCCCAGCCGAAGGATGGCGAGTGGAAGCTGGGCCTGTGAGCGCCGTCGTTGGGCGGTTTGCCCCCAGCCCCAGCGGGCGGCTGCATCTGGGCAATCTCGCGTGCAGTCTGCTGGCGTGGCTGAGCGCCAAGCATGAGGGCGGGCGTATCGTCCTCCGCATCGAGGACCTTGACGCTGAGCGCTGCCCCCGCAAGTACGCCGACCTGCTGGAAGAAGATCTTGCGTGGCTGGGCCTTTACTGGGACGAGGGCGGCAGCCACGGCGGCTCCCACGGCCCCTATTACCAGAGCGAGTGCACGGATATCTACACCGCCAGCTACGAAAAGCTGGCTGCACAGGGCCTCGTTTACCCCTGCTTTTGCTCCCGCGCCCAGCTCCATGCAGCCAGTGCGCCCCACACCTCGGATGGCAACGTCATCTACCCCGGCACCTGCCGGAGCCTGACCCCCGCCGAGGTCGCGGAAAAGCGGAAGGCAAAAGCCCCCGCCTACCGCCTGAAGGTGCCCGACGAGGTCGTCTCCTTCACGGACGGCTGCATGGGCCCCCACAGCGAGAACCTGCTGCGGGACTGCGGTGACTTCTACCTTCGCCGCGCCGACGGCGTATTCGCTTACCAATTGGCCGTCGTTGTGGACGATGCCCGGATGGGCGTCACCGAGGTCGTGCGGGGAGCAGACCTGCTCTCCTCTACAGCCCGGCAGCTCTACCTTTACCGGCTGCTGGGATTAAAGGCCCCCCGCTTTGCCCACTGCCCGCTGCTGCTGGCCCCGGACGGGCGGCGGCTCTCCAAGCGGGACGGTGACCAGAGCCTTGAGAACCTCCGCGCCCGCTATACGGCGGCGGAGATCGTCGGCAAGCTGGCCTACGCCTACGGCTTGCAGGAGGAACCGGCCCCCCGCACGCCGGAAAGCCTCATCGCCGATTTTTCGTGGGAAAAAGTCCCCAAACACGATATCTGTCTGCCGGAAGATCTGTTTTAGGCAAAAAAATCCCTCTGCCGCTTTGCTGCGGCAGAGGGATTTTTGCGTTTCAGGAACGCTGGGGCAGACGGTATTCGCTGCGCTCCAGCGAGGAAGCGGCGCTGTCCAGCACCAGTGCCAGCAGGATGCCCAGCACGACGTCAATGCAGCTGTGCTGCTTGAGCAGTACGGTGGAGGCGATGATGGACACGCAGAGCACGGCGGCGGCCGGGCGCATCCAGCGGCGGCGGGGCTCGTCAAAGATGCGGCTGCGGTAGTAAGCCATCATCAGCGTCACCGAGTTGAAGACGTGGATGGAAGGGCAGACGTTGGTGGCCGTGTCGGTGGCGTAGAGCTGGCGCACCGTCCGGGCGAAGAAGTCCGAGCCGTACACGCGGTAAGGGCGGAGGTCCAGCCCATTGGGGACGACGACATACACTGCCAGCGCGATGGTCATGCCCGCGAACAGGGGGAGGCAGAGCCGCCAGAAGTCGGCGCGGGGCGCTTTCCACAGCAGATAGAACAGGGTGAACGGGATCCAGACGAACCATGCAAAATAGGGGATGACCGCATATTTGCAGAAGGGGATCAGATCGTCCAGCCGACAGTGGACCCAGACTTCGGGCACGGTGATGTTGGCTTCGAGCCAGTGGAACACCGAAAGATAAAACACAAGATAAAACGCCATGAACCAGATGGGATGGCGGGAAAACCAGCTTCGCATGGAACACACTTCCTTTTCTTGGAGTTGGGGGCGAATGGCCCTTAAAGTTCTTAGCAGCGTATCATTATACGCTTGTCGGGACGCAAAAGCAAGCCCCAAACCCGACAAGTTTACTAAAAAATCCATGAAAAATTTGTGCGGGCTGAGGGATGAAAGGGCCCTCGTAAGATCATACGATTCAGAAGTGCATTTTCTTGCAACAAAAAACCGCCGTTTTCGCGGCGGCGGGGAATTCAACTTAAAACCAAGGAGTTGCAATGACTTCATAAGAGTCAAAACTTACGTCTTTTGTATGATAAAGAGTAAAGCCACTCTTTCCTCCGGAAGGAATGGGGATCGTCAATGGCAGAAAATCCGACGAGACGATTTTGCCGTTCTTTTTCAGAATGATAGAAATTTGTGTGCGTTCAGAAGGATAGCGGCTTTTATTGGTTACTGAGCCGGAAATTCTGTTGTAATTCAAACCGTCCGGAGAGGAAACTTCCGTGATCTCAGCAGAAAGCTCACTCGCTTTGATGGCTCCGGTTGGGTCTTTGAAGCTGGAAGAAGTTGTGCTGGGCTGGCTGCAGCTGACAGAAGAGGGACGGCCATTTTTGCAGGTGTAGGTATAGGCGAAGCGAACGGTGTCACCGGGGGCAATCGTCTGAAGCATGAAGTAAGTTGTTTCAAGAGTCTTTCCGGCGGAATCCTTCATCGTTAAACCAACGCGCCCGCGTGTAACGCTATAGGCAGTGTTCGGGTTCGTAGCAGAAAAAACACAGCTCACAACGTGTTCATTTTTGACGTTGCTATGAATGTTGTAAGCTTCCATCACGATAGACGGCTGCAATTTCGGCGAGTTCGCGCTGTTATTATCCTCGCTCTCCGAGTTCCCGCCGTTGTTCGTGCTGCCAGAAGACGACGAGCCGCCGCCGGGCCCCGGCACATCGGGGGTGGGGGCGCAGCCCGCGAGCAGGGTGCAGAAGAGCGCCGCCGCGAGGAAGAGTGCTGCAAGTCTGTGTTTCATGGAGAACCTCCTGATCGATCAGATGACCTTTTTTTCGAGCCAGCTTCCTTTTGAGAAGCGGATGGCAAAGAAGAGGGAACGGAACACCCAGTCAAGGAACATACCGCCCCAGATGCTGAGCAGGTGGGCCTGATGGAAGCCGAGGACCATCAGGTAGCAGAAGGCGACGCGGAACACCCACATGGAGAAGACGCTCACCGTCATAGTGAAGGTGGCGTCGCCCGCTGCGCGGAGGATGTTGGGCAGGGTGAAGCTGGCCGGCCAGATGAACAGGGAGATGACGTTGAACCAGCGCATCACCTGCATCGCCATGGCGGCGGACTCCGCCGAGAGGTGGAACCACGACAGCGCGATGCCGTTCAGGAAGAAGAAGGCGGACAGGTTCATGACCCATGCGCCCGCATAGGCCACCAGCATCAGGCGGCGGGCGTAGTGGCTGGCCTGTTCCTTCTCGCCCGCGCCGAGGCACTGGCCGATGACGGTGAGCACCGCCATGCCCACCGCGTTGGCCGGGATGTTCAGGAAGGTGGTGATGTTGCCCGCCACGGCGTTGGCCGCGATGGCGGCGGTGCCGAGGGTGGACGTCAGGCTGGAGACCGACAGCTTGCCGATCTGGAACATGCCGTTCTCAATACCGGCCGGGATGCCCACCCGCAGGATGCGGCGGATGAGGGAGAGGTCGGGCTTGAGGTCGGCAAGGCGGTCGATGCGGAGCATACAGGAGGGCTTTTCCAGCAGGTAGATGACCGCGAAGCACGCAATCATGCGGGAAACAAGGCTGGCCAGCGCCGCGCCCATGACGCCCATATGGAAGTGGTAGATCAAAACCGCGTTGCCGCCGATGTTCACCACGTTCATCACAAGGCTGGAAAGCATACTGATCTTGCTGTTGCCCTGTGCGCGGAACAGGGCCGCGCCCGCGTTGTACACACCGATGAAGGGGTAGCTCAGCGCCGAGAGCAGGAAGTAGGTCTCGGCGTAGGTCATCACGTCGGCGTCAATGGAGCCGAAGATGCCCCGCAGGATGCCGTGGCGGCCTACCGCCACCACGGCGGCGACCACGACGCTGAGCGAGATCATGATGAACAGGATCTGCGCCGCTGCGGCCTTGGCGTTTTTGGGCTCCCGGTGGCCGATGTACTGGCTGGCGACGACGGCGCCGCCGGTGGCCAGTGCGCTCAGCAGCTGGATCATCAGCACGTTGAAGGAGTCCACAAGGCTGACGCCCGAAACGGCGGCTTCGCCGACGGAAGAAACCATCAGCGTATCGGCCAGACCGATGGTCACGCTGAGGGCCTGTTCGGCAATGAGCGGCAGCAGCAGCGCGATGAGCTGCTGGCGGGTAAACAGCGGCTTGGATGATGTGGTAGTTGACATGAGTTCCTCCTGTTGTTCCGGAATATCCTTGGCATAAGCATAACGCGGAAGCGGGGGAAAATCAAGATGATGTATCCAACATTTTCGCAAAAAGCGGAAAATCAGGAATAATCCGCGCTGGGGGTGCGGGCGGTGCCGTAGGAGACGATGTAGTCGTAGGGCACCGACTCATTGTAGCGGAGCTTGCCGCCGTAGGAGCGGATGGACGCCTTCAGGCCCTTGGGGGAGTGGGGCGTGCCCGCCGAGAGATGGTCGGAGCAGACGGAGTTCCACAGCCCCGCCGCAAAGGAGGCGCAGTTGAAAGCGGTGGACCAGTGGTCGGCGGTGGTCAGGTTCTGGTTGAGGACGGCCAGCCCCTCTTCGTCCAGCGAGACCTGCATGGAGTAGAGGTTCGGGTAGAAGGCGGAGATGTAGTAGCAGTAGTAGCCCTCCAAATTGTACCAGATGCCCTCATGCTCCGGGCGGTTGGCGCGGGTGCCGATGGTCACGCCGGTGCCCGGCGCGATCTCCTGCCCGCCCACTTCGATGGCGTGGTCGGAGACATTCCGCACCGCCACGAAGCTGTGGCCGGAGATGTCGATGGGTTCGGTGTTGTTGGTGGTCTGGCTGTAGATGGTCAGCGTCGCCACGGCCCCTTCGGCGGGGCCGGCGTCCGCGTCATCCGCCGGGTGCTTGATGGCGGCTTCTTGGAACCGGAAGGGCCCGCCGGCGCGCAGTAGGAACTCCAAGTAATCCAGCGAGGTCTGGGTGGTGTCGTTCGGTTCCACGACCTCCTTTTCGGGCCGGGTGGTGGGCGTGGCAGCCGGTGCGGCAAGGGCAGAGCTGCTGCCGAGGATGCAGAACGCCAGCGTCAGCGCGGCGGCAAGGATGCGGATATGTGGTTGCTTTTTCATGCGGACCCTCCAAAAGCGGCGGACGTTCAAGTTTTATTTCCTCTAGCATAGCGGTTTTTGGCGGAGGTGTCAAGCAAAAGCGAAAACCGTCGGCAGTAAAGCTGTTGTATCCAAGAACCTTGCGGATTTTTAAGGGACAAAGTGGGTTTGGGAGCCTTTACCACTGCGGTGGGATGTGTTAAAATGGAACTGGACTTCTGCGTCCGGCGCAGGAGAGAGAAGGTAAGTGATACGATCCATAGAGAGGGGAAACACCTATGCCAAAGGCAGCCCACAAAGTCGTGGTCATCGGGCACCGCAACCCGGACACCGACTCTATCTGCTCCGCCATTGCGTATGCGGAGCTGAAAAATAAGACCACCGACCTCGTCTGCGAACCGCGCCGCGCGGGGAAGATGAATCAGGAGACCGAGTTCGTCCTGAAAAAGTTCGGCGTCACGCCGCCCCGGATGTGCACCGACGTCAACCCCAAGATCCGGGATGTCGATTACCGCGAAATGCCCGGCATCCCCGGCTCCACCAGCCTGCGCAAGGCGTGGGAGATCATGCGCGACCAGCAGATCGACACCCTGCCCATCACCAGCGCCGACAATGAGCTTGAGGGCATCATCACAGTGAAGGACATCGCCACCGCCAACATGGACGTCTTTGATACCGGCATCCTTGCCAGCAGCAAGACCAGCTACAAGAACATTCTGGAAACGCTGGGCGGCACGATGGAGGTGGGCGACGAGAACGCCGTCTGCACCACCGGCCACATCAAGATCGGCACCGCCACCCCCGAAATGCTGGAAAGCAGCGTGGAAAAGGGCGACATCGTCATCCTGACCAACCGCTACGAAAGCCAGCTCTGCGCCATTGAGAAGGAGGCCTCCCTCCTCATCCTCTGCAACGGCGCCAAGGTGGGCCACACCATCCGGCGTATTGCCGAGGAAATGGGCGTCGCCATCATGACGGCCCCCTGCGATACCTACGCCGCGGGCAAGCTGATGAGCCAGTGCGCCCCCATCTCCTACTATATGACCCGCGACGATATCATGAAGTTCACCCTCGTCACCCCGGTGGCGGACGTGATGCGGGTCATGGCCAAGGTGCGCCACCGCTATTTCCCCATCCTCGACGAGGAGGGCAAGTACTGCGGCATGGTCAGCCGCCGGAACGTGATCGCGCTGCGCAAGCGCCGCATCATTCTGGTGGATCACAACGAGGCCACACAGGCCGTGGAAGGCTTCGATCAGGCCGAGATCTTGGAGATCATCGACCACCACCGCATCGGCAGCTTGGAGACCAGCGGCCCGGTCTATTTCCGCAATCAGCCCGTGGGCTGCACCGCCACCATCATCACCCAGATGTACGATGAAAACGGCGTTGAGATCCGGCCCCAGATCGCCGGGCTGCTGCTGGCGGCCATCCTTTCGGATACGCTGGCCTTCCGCAGCCCCACCTGCACCCCCGTCGATGAAGCCACCGCCAAGCGGCTGGCCAAGATCGCAGGCGTGGACATCGACGAGTTTTCCACCGAAATGTTCGAAGCCGGTGAAAAACTCGACGGCAAGACGCCCGAAGAAGTCTTCCTGCAGGACTTCAAGGTGTTCATGTGCGGCGATATCCGCTTCGGCGTGGCGCAGGGCAGCTACATGACCCGCAAGAACCTGCTGGCGGCGGAAGCTCTGCTCAAGCCCTACCTCGAAGAGGCCCGCAACAAGCAGAATGTCGAGGACTTGTACATGCTGCTGACCGATGTGCCGAAGGAGGAGAGCGTCGTCATCTGCACCGGCCGCTACGCCGCCGAAGTGCTGTCCGACGGCTTCGAGATCCAGCCCGCCGAGGATGGAAGCTGGATCCTGCCCGGCGTCGTCAGCCGCAAAAAGCAGTTCATCCCTGCCATGATGAGCGCCTATCAGGAGCTGTAAGATCTTCGAAACAAAACACGAAGCCCCCCGGAGTCCTGCATTCCGGGGGGCTGTTGTGTGATTCAGGGAGCATGGCCTGCCTGTTTAAGGGAGTAAAGGAGAGCACTATTTCCAATTCTTTACAGGTAGAATACCACAAAATCGTGGTGAAATTGTGTAAATTCAAGACGAAATTCCGCAACTATGGTCGCTTATTGGTGCTGCATACAGAAAGGATTGCGCAATAACGCCCCCCAAAACACCGTGCCCGCCGGGCGCGGTGTTTTTTGCTGCCCTTTTGTGACAAAGCCGGGGATTTGTGGTACAATAGGAACGGATTTTTGCGAAAGAAAGGATTTTTTGATGCAGCTGTTTGAACTGGTCAGCCCGCGTTTGTTCCGCCCGCTGGCGGGGCCGAACCGGGCCTTTTATGCGGAGCTGCTCCTGCTGCTGTGGGAGGAGTGCCGCCACACGGCAGATTACAGCATCTCCCGCGCCGAGGCCGTCTCCCGCGCGGAGGATTATTTTGCGGCGCTGGCAAAGCCGCTGGCGCTGGACGCTGACGACGCCGGGGACGAGGCCGAGCAGCCCACCCGCGACCCGCATCTGCTGGCGCTGGGCTTCCTGCTCCGGCTGCGGCGCACCGGATGGCTGGAAGAGCAGCCCGGCAGCTACGAGGAGGAACCGGCGCTGGCTTTCCAGCCAGAGGTGACCCCTCTGCTGGAAGCGCTGGAGGAGATCCTGAACCCCCGCGTCGTTACCTACACCGGGAAGCTCTACAAAGCGTGGCAGCTGCTGCGCGGCATCGGGGAGGAGAAGAGCCCTTACGAGAACGTGCTGCGGGAGGTGGCGTCCGACCTCGACGCGCTGAACAAGTCCCTCCGGGCGCTGAACGCCTCCATCGGCCACTACATCGACCGGCTCACCCGCAACCGCACCCCGCAGGAGGTGCTGGAGCTGTTTGACCAGTATGAGGAAAAGGTGGTGGCGGCGGCTTACCACCGCTTCAAGACCAGCGACAACCTCTTCAATTACCGCGCCTACCTCGAAGAGGGGCTGGACGAGTGCGAGGCCAACTTCCTGCCCCAATTGGCGCTGGATTACGCCCGCGTGGAGCGCTGTGCCCCCAACGAGGCGGCCCCCGCCGTCCGTGCCCTGATCCAGAAGCAGCGGGACGCGCTGGAAGAGATGAGCGACCTGATGAAGCAGATCGACGCGAGCCACATCCGCTACCGCAAGCGGGCGGTGCAGCGGGCGCAGTTCTTGCTGCTGAGCGACCGCTCGGCGCAGGGCAGCGTCACCACGCTGCTCCGCCGCTATGCCGAAGAGATCAAAACGCCCGACCAGCTCTTTGAGCCGGACGACGGCCCGGTGGCAAAGCGGCTCCACCTCTACCCGGTGCAGGTGTTTGGCGCAAAGCCCCTCTACCCGCCGGCGGCTCCCCGCGGCGAGGCCCCGCTGGCCCCGGTGCGGCAGGCCGCGCTGGACCCGGAACAGCTCAAAAAGGAGCAGAAGCTCCTGCTGGACTACGCCCGGATGGCCGTCACCGAGGAGAACGTGGACATCCTCGCCCGGCAGGCGCTGGCCGCACGGCCTTCTGTCTCGGCGTCCACCCTCGCCGACGAATACCCGAATGACTTCGCACGCATCATCGGACTGCACACCTACTCCCAGTCGCCGCGCCGCTGTTATGACATCCAGCTCACCGGCGAGTGGGCCACGCGGGGCGGCTTCCGGTTTGAAGAATTTACTCTGACACCCCGCAAGGAGGACGCCGAAGATGACCGAAACGAATAAAATGCTGGAAGAATGCGCAAATTATCTGCTCAACCACTGCTTTGTGCTGGGCGGCGTGGAAGACCAGCGCGCAAAATATCTCTATGTCCAAGACCACCTCAGCGAGGTGCGGGCCGTGTTCGCGCCGCTGGGCTATGCCGTGGTGCTCTACCCCGCCCCGCTGCAGGCGGCCGCCCTCGTCAACGAGCACGAGGGCAGTCAGGCTCGGCTCCTGAAATACGAGAGCATCCTGCTGCTGTCTCTTATACACATCTGACGCTGCCGACG
>ERZ1027059.730-NODE-730-length-10676-cov-11.887205_pt1 | contig 10676 bp, 7 predicted proteins | sample MGYA00519425_ERZ1027059 | MGnify/ENA primary metagenome ERZ1027059 (study PRJEB26926, sample SAMN06164566) | human gut metagenome | biome: ENVO:00009003; feature: ENVO:2100002; material: ENVO:00002003 | host: Homo sapiens | place: USA | collected 2012 ... | reverse complement strand
TTCAGACTCTCGTCATCGCACTGGGTGCCGGTCTCGGCATCTGGGGAGCTATCAACCTGCTGGAAGGCTACGGCAACGACAACCGTGCGACACGTTCCTAACTGAAAAGGTTAGGCACTAAGTCGAAGGGCTTTATAGCCTGAAATCTTAGGAGAACTGACAATCCGATGGGTGGAATGAAGGAGTAACGCCTGGAAACGCCCACACTGATACTCCGATTGGCTTTGAAGTGTGCAACTGCTTCATGGTCAAAAGCTCGGTAAAGTCGGCAGAGAGTGGCCGTAAGCGGAGAAATCCGCACGAAACCTGCCCAGAGGTGGGCGGTGTCACCTATATGCCGGGTGTCAGATACTCATGGTGAGAATGTGCGACCGACCGCACTGACTACTTCCGAATGTACGAGTCTAAACGTTGCGAGTGTGTCGAAAGGCATACGGCCATTGATATGGCGTGTCCGTGGATTAGTAAGATTGGTTGTTATGAAACTCCGCGTGCCGTTACAGGCGGCAAGGTTCTTTTGGAACTGGGCACAGGCTTAGAGGAAGCACCTAAAAGTATCTCATGATAGGATTGTCGGAACGTGGAAAGCTGGGAACGTATGAAACAAGCCGTTGCAGGCCGTTGGACGGGAAAGCCGGATAAAACCGGTATAACCGTACTTAATCCCAGTGAGAGTAGGGGCATGGTACCGATGAAGCAGAAATAATAAGTCTGTGGAGGGACGGCCCCAAGTCGGGAATGAATTAAGAATACTGAAAACACAACAAACACAGCTTCGAGTATGACAAAGAAAATCCAAACCGAAAGGAGCGGGTGCCTGTGTTGACTTCGGAGCAGCAAACGCACAAACCAAAACAAAGTAAAATCCGCTATACGGAGTATTATGACCTGCAAAGCACCTTTGACCGTCTATATGCCGACAGTTTGAAAGGCAAGACCTTTCATAACCTTATCAGCCTAATGGCAAGTGAGGACAATATTAAGCTGGCATATCGGACAATCAAGGGAAACAAAGGAAGTGGTACTCCTGGCGTGGACAAGAGGACGATGAAGCATTTGGCTTCTATGGAGGAGGAGAAGTTCGTCCGGCTTATCCAAAAACAATTCAGTTGGTATAATCCCCGCCCGGTAAGGCGGGTGGAAATCCCAAAGCCCAACGGAAAAACAAGACCGCTGGGCATACCCACAATCGTTGACCGTATCGTACAGCAATGTATTCTGCAAGTGCTGGAGCCTATATGTGAAGCAAAGTTCCATGAGCGTTCTAACGGCTTTCGCCCAAACCGCTCCACGGAACACGCCATTGCACAGTGCTGCCGGCTCATGCAGATACAGCATTTGCACTATGCGGTTGACCTGGATATACACGGCTTCTTTGACAATGTACATCATGGAAAGCTGATAAGGCAAATGTGGGAACTGGGTATCCGGGATAAAAAGCTGCTGTGCATTATCAAGCAGATGTTGAAAGCTCCTATCGTTCTTCCCGATGGCAAGAGAATTTACCCGACAAAGGGAACGCCGCAGGGCGGCATCCTGTCACCGCTCTTGTCAAATATCGTGCTGAATGAACTGGACTGGTGGGTATCTTCCCAATGGGAAAATATGCCTACCCATTACGAATACAAGACCCGGCAGAACGCACGCGGTACGGACATTAAAAGCCATACCTACCGGGCTCTGCGCCGGAGCAGTCTCAAGGAAATGTATCTCGTAAGGTATGCGGATGACTTCAAAATTTTCTGCCGCAGTTACAAGGACGCAGTAAAAACGTTCGAGGCAACAAAGAGGTGGCTGAAAGACCGTTTGGGGCTGGATATTAGCCCGGAAAAATCAAAGGTAATCAACATGGAACAGCGGTACTCGGAATTTCTGGGATTCAAGATGAAACTATACCGCAAAGGGAAAAAGTATGTGGTCTGCTCGCACATGAGCGATAAAGCGATTGCACACGCAAAGGAAAAAATCTCTGCCGCGATCAAAGCGATACAGACCCCGGCTGACAGCCAAAGTCAATATATCGCAATACAGCAGTATAACTCGGTGGTTGCCGGACTTCATAATTATTACCGTCTGGCAACTCGTGTCAGCGAGGACTTTCCTAATCTGGCGCAAGGGCTGAAAAAGCAAATGTCAAACAGACTGCGTGGCTTGACCCGAAACGGAAAACTGGAACGTGGCTTCATAAAGGAACGATATGGGAAAAGCAAACAGTTAAGGTTTTTGAACGGACACCCGCTCATTCCGATTGGGTACGTTCAGACACGGGATGCCCAGCACAAGAAGAAAACCGTCAACCGGTACACACCGGAGGGGCGGGCAGAAATCCATAAAAATCTCGGTGTAAACACCGATACGATGATATGGCTCATGCGAACCCCTGTGCTGGACAAGACCATTGAGTTTGCAGATAACCGGATTTCCCTGTTTGCGGCTCAATATGGGCGGTGCGCCGTTTCCGGCGCGGAACTCATGCCCTACGACATACGCTGTCACCATAAAGTGCCGCTGGAAAACGGTGGAACTGACAAATACAGCAACCTCGTCCTCGTGACCGAAGCGGTTCATCTGCTTATCCATGCCACCTTAGAGGAAACGATACAGAAGTACCTAAAACAACTCCAACTGAACAAGAAACAATTTGAAAAGCTCAACAGACTGAGAAAACTGGCGGGAACGCCAGTTATTGCATAACCATTCTTTAATGCTGTAACGAAGTGTGTAAGTTGTGTTTAAAACCGTTGAAATTCATTTCCGATGGAGCGCCGTGTGCGGTGAAAGTCGCATGCACGGTGCGGAGCGGGGGAAAATCTGGCGATAACTTCAAAGGATTACCTATCGCTATCTGGTGCCAAGTCTCAGGGCATGAAGCAGCTGATGGCCGGTGGCGGTGTAGCACTGATCGGCACGACTCTGGTGCCGCTGCTTTCCGGTCTGTTCGGTTAAGCAAAGGCTGTCGGGGCGAAGATTCCGACCGGGCGGCGAAAGCTGCCTGTTACATAGTCAGGTGCAGGCAATATCCGCAGCTGGCTATTTTCTGCGCTCTCCGGCAGGTGCACATGTTGGAAGTATGGCGCAGAACCGCAGTTTAGAATCGCACCGGCTGATAGGCCGGACAAGTTACAGGAGGATAAATCTATGGCGTTTCTTACTACAACTGCATCGGCACGGTCTCTTTTCTCCCAGCTGTTCATGCTTCTGTCCCGTATGGCAAAGCTGTTCGGCGTGTTTGCGTAAGGAAGGAGGCGGCTCATGCAGAGTATCCTTGAACAGATCACAGATTGGCTCAAGAGCATGATCATCAGCGGTATCATGGGAAATCTTTCAGGGATGTTCGATTCGGTCAACCAGCAGGTTGGACAGATCGCAGGCGATGTGGGAACCACACCGGCGAACTTTTCACCTGCGGTTTTTTCTATGATCCGCAACATCTCAGAATCCGTGATCCTGCCCATTGCCGGAATGGTGCTGACTTTCATCGCCTGTTATGAGCTGATCCAGATGCTCATTGAGCATAACAATCTGGCAAATTTCGAGACATGGACATTTTTCAAATGGGTCTTTAAGACCTTTCTGGCAGTGACCCTGATCTCGAACACATTCAATATTACGATGGCTGTCTTTGATGTGGCGCAGCAAGTGATCTCCCGAAGTGGCGGTCTGATTTCCGGCAGTACGTCCGTCAGCGATGCGACCCTGACAGCAATGCAGGCTACACTGGAAGGAATGGACTTGGGACCGCTGCTGGGACTGTATTTGCAGACTTTTGTGGTTCAGGTCACGATGCTGGCGTTGTCTGCTATCATCTTCGTCATCGTGTATGGCCGAATGGTGGAAATATATCTCATGGTGAGCCTTGCGCCGATTCCGTTCGCAACCTTTGGAAACCATGAGCAGAGCCATACCGGTCAAAACTATCTGCGCTCCCTGTTTGCACTGGGATTCCAGGGCTTTCTTATCATGATCTGTGTAGGCATCTATGCAGTTCTGATTCAGAACCTGTCCTTCTCGGATAACATCATCAGCAGCATTTGGGGCGTTATGGGCTATACGGTTTTGCTGGCATTTACGCTGTTTAAGACGGGAAGCCTTGCGAAATCCGTGTTTGCAGCGCACTAAGAGAGGAGGAATGAGTCATGGCATCTTATATTTCTGTGCCGCGAGACCTTTCAAAGGTCAAGACCAAGGTCTTTATGAACCTGACCAAACGGCAGATTCTCTGCTTCGGAGCCGGTGCGCTGATTGGCGTTCCGGTTTTCTTTTTACTCAAATCCAGCGGGAATCTGAGCCTTGCCGCACTTGGCATGATGGCAGTGATGCTGCCGCTTTTCTTTCTTGCCATGTACGAGAAAGACGGTCAGCCGCTGGAAGTGGTGGCAAAGCACTTCTATGAGGCAAAGTTCAAGAGGCCGAAAACGCGGCCTTACAAAACAAAAAATTACTATGCACTGCTGGTTCAGCAGGCAGACGTGGAAATGGAGGTAAATCGCATTGTTCAAAATTCTCGAAAAGCTGACAGCGAAGAATAAAAAGCAGGATGACATCCGAATGCCGTTTCATCTGTCAGCCGCAGAGCAGAAACAGGTGCAGACGGTGATTGACCGCGCAAGGGGTGACCGCACGATTCCGCATTCGGCACAGGAGAGCATTCCTTTTCAGCGGATGTTCCCGGACGGTATCTGCCGTGTGACGGACAACTACTACACCAAAACCATCCAGTTTCAGGATATCAATTATCAGCTGGCACAACAGGAGGATCAGACGGCTATCTTTGAGGAATGGTGCAGCTTCCTGAACTTCTTTGATTCCAGCATCCGCTTTGAGCTTTCTTTTATGAATATGGCTACGGATGCCTCTAATTTTGAGAAGATGGTGCGTATTCCGTACCAGAAGGATCATTTCAATCCGGTGCGCACGGAGTACAGCACCATGCTGCGCCGCCAGCTTGCCCAGGGCAACAACGGCCTGACCAAGACGAAGTACCTGACGTTTGGCATTGAGGCGGAATCCATGAAACAGGCAAAGCCGAGGCTCATTCACATCGAGATCGACCTGATGAACAACTTCAAACGCTTGGGTGTCCGGGCAAAATTGCTGAACGGCAAGGAACGGCTTCATCTGATGCACGATATGTTCCACATGGGTGACCATGACCGATTCAATTTCGATTGGAAGTGGTTGCCGGAGAGCGGGCTGTCGGTAAAGGACTTTATTGCACCGACCGGTTTTGCCTTTCCGAAGAACCGTATTTTTCAGATGGGCGGGATGTATGGCTCCATGTCCTATCTCCAGATCACGGCTTCCGACCTGTCGGATCAGCTGCTGAAGGATTTTCTGGATATGGAATCCAGCCAGATTGTGACCATGCACATTCAGTCGGTAGACCAGAATAAAGCAATCAAATCCATCAAGCACACCATTACGGAGCTGGATCGTTCCAAGATTGAGGAACAGAAGAAAGCAGTCCGTTCCGGATACGATATGGACATCATTCCGTCGGATTTGGCGACTTATGGTAAGGACGCAAAGGCATTGCTGAAGGAATTACAGAGCCAGAATGAGCGTATGTTCCTGCTGACCTTTCTAGTGATGAACACCGGCGAGACGGAGCAGAAACTGGAAACCAACGTGTTTCAGGCTTCCAGCATCGCACAGAAGTACAACTGCAACCTGCGCCGTCTGGACTTTCAGCAGGAGCAGGGGCTGATGAGCTGCCTGCCGCTGGCACAGAACCTGATTGAGATTCAGCGCAGCATGACTACCAGCAGCACGGCAATTTTCGTGCCGTTTACCACCCAGGAACTGTTTCAGACCGGGAAAGAGGCTCTGTACTATGGGTTGAATGCCCTGTCCAACAACCTGATCATGGTTGACCGGAAAAAGCTCAAGAACCCCAACGGGCTGATTCTTGGTACTCCCGGTTCCGGTAAATCCTTTTCTGCCAAGAGAGAAATCGCCAATGCGTTTCTGGTGACGGATGACGATGTAATCGTGTGCGATCCGGAAGCCGAGTACACGGCTCTGGTACAGAAATTTGAGGGGCAGGTTATTAAAATCAGCCCTTCCAGCACGCAGTATATCAATCCGATGGACATCAACGCGAATTATTCAGAAGAGGATAATCCCATTGCCCTGAAAGCAGATTTTATCCTGTCCCTGTGTGAGCTGATCGTGGGCGGCAAAGAAGGCTTGCAGCCAGTAGAAAAGACGGTCATCGACCGCTGTGTGCATCAGATTTACCAGACCTATTTTGAGAATCCGGTGCCGGAGAACATGCCGGTGTTGCAGGACTTGTATGAGGCACTGCTCAGGCAGGATGAAAAGGAAGCCCACCATGTGGCAACAGCATTGGAAATCTATGTAACCGGTTCTCTGAACCTGTTTAACCACCGCACCAACGTAGATATCAATAACCGGCTGGTCTGCTATGACATCAAGGAACTGGGCAAGCAGCTGAAAAAGATCGGGATGCTGGTGGTGCAGGATCAGGTCTGGGGGCGTGTGACCGCCAACCGCAACGCAGGTAAAGCCACCCGCTACTATATGGACGAGTTCCATCTGCTTTTGAAAGAAGAGCAGACAGCGGCTTACAGCGTTGAAATCTGGAAGCGATTCCGTAAATGGGGCGGTATTCCAACCGGCATCACCCAGAACGTAAAAGATCTGCTTTCTTCCCGCGAAGTGACAAACATTTTTGAGAACAGCGACTTCATTTATATGCTGAATCAGGCAGCCGGTGACCGTCAGATTCTGGCGGATCAGCTGAATATCAGTCCGCACCAGCTGTCCTATGTGACCCACTCCGGTGAAGGCGAAGGATTGCTGTTCTACGGAAATGTGATTTTGCCGTTCGTTGATCGTTTCCCGACCGATTTGGAACTGTACCGGATCATGACGACCAAATTAACCGAAGTGCAGGAAGCAAAGGAGGCATAAGTGATGGCGGGCAAGAAAAATCCGAATCTCGGAGACAAGCTGCGGCAGGAGCGCGAGGGTGCGAAGAACAACCTTCGCGATTCCAGAAACAAAACCGCCGATAGCAGTACGGGAGACAGCAGCAAGAAAAAAGCGGAACACCGAAGGCAGATTCGTCACGAGGCCGATCTTGCTAAGATGCGCAGTAAGAAGCTGAAATCAGAGCAGGAGGTAAAAGCGAAAAAGAATGCAGCAGCTTCCGGGAAAAAGGGCGGAAAGCCAAAGAAGCCGGGAAATTTTGCGGCAGATGCACTTTCAGCCAAGGCACATCAGAGTGTGCGCAATGCCGACCAGGATAATAATTCTGGTGTGGAGGCAGCGCATTTTACCGAAGGCTCAGCGGAAGGTGCAGCCCGTGCTGGTTCCCGGTTCCAATATGGTCGAAAGCTGCGGCAGTACAAAAAGCTGGAGCGGTTGGAGAAAAAGGCAAATAAAGATGCCGTAGATTCCATCTTTGCGGAACGCATGAAGTCTGATCCGCAGGCTGGTTCCAATCTCTTTTCCCGATGGCGGCAGAAGCAGGCCATTAAAAAAGAGTATGCCGCTGCGAAGGCAGGTGCGGCTGCTGCGGAGAGCACAGCAGCTGGCACAGCCAAAGCTGCGCAGGGTACTGCCAGCATGACAGAAAAGGCATTTCAGTTTGTACAGAGCCATTCGCATATCATCATCGGTATCGCAGCTGTGGGACTGCTTGTTTTGGTGATTTCCGGGTCGGTTTCGTCTTGCTCCGTCTTGATCAATGGCGGCGGAAATGTTGTGCTGGGGACTTCCTACACAGCGGAAGATGAAGATTTGAAAGGCGTGGAGACGGATTATACCAAGCTGGAAGATAAACTTCGCAAACAAATCGACCGCATTGAAACCGACCATCCGGGCTATGACGAGTATCGCTACAATCTGGCAGAGATTGGTCACAATCCCTATGAGCTTGCTTCTCTGTTGACCGTAGAATTTGAAAACTATACGAGAAGCCAGGTGCAGGCGCGGCTTCAGAGTATTTTTGAAGCGCAGTATGAGCTGAAGCTGGAGGAAAAGGTGGAAATCCGGACGAGGAAAGAAACCCGTGTGGGCTATCGCTACAATCCAATCACTGGAACCGGATACACCTACACCTACCAAGTGACGGTACAGTATGAGTATAAAATCCTCAATGTAACGCTGCTCAATCGGGGCGTTGACTATGTTGCCAGAAATTCCGGTCTTACAGATGACCAGCTGCAACGCTACGAAGTTACATTGGAGTGCAGGGGCAATCGGGATGATCTATTTGCAGGCATCGCCTTTGCAACGCCGGACGGCGCGGGTTCCAGCGGAGAATACCAGGATTATGACATTCCGGGCGAAGCTCTGACGGATGAAAAATTCCGGAAGATGATTACAGAAGCAGAGAAATATCTTGGGTATCCCTATGTCTGGGGCGGCAGCTCACCGAGTACCAGCTTTGACTGTTCCGGCTTTGTAAGCTGGGTCATCAACCACTGCGGAAATGGCTGGAATGTAGGCAGACAGACGGCCAATGGTCTGATGGGAAAATGCGACATTATCCCGAAGAGTGAGGCAAAGCCCGGAGACCTGATCTTCTTCCAGAAAACCTACAACACCAGTGGCGCATCCCATGTGGGCATTTATGTCGGCAACGGGATGATGATTCACTGCGGCAACCCAATTTCCTATGCTTCCATTGAGACGAACTACTGGCGGCAGCATTACTACTGTATGGGAAGAATTCGATAAAAACAGGGCGTTTATTCGTCCGGAAAGGATAAAGTATGAGTTTGAAACTGGAAAAGATTGCTGCGGAGCGCGAGAAAGCCCGCAGAAAACGCGATGAGTGGGAGGAACGCAGAAAGGAATGGGACAGAAAGTACCATGAGCAGGAAAACAGCGAAATTTGTGAAATGGTACATGCCCAGAGCCTGACCCCGGAACAGCTGGCAGTCATCATTCAGATGGCGCAGGCTGAGGTTCCCAACCCGGAAAATCTGAAACTGGACGAGAAAGAAACGGAGGATATGGAATGAAAAAGATGATGGCAATGCTGCTTGCCAGTGTGATGGCGGCAGGAACCTTTACGACCACTGCATTTGCCTATACGGGCGATGATGTGCAGAAGAACACGGCTGTCAGTACCGCTGCACAGGAGACGGATGCAGCAGAAAGTGCAAATGCAGGGACAACAGACGATGCCGACAGCATCGAAATCGACCCGGACATGCAGGTGCTGCCGGATGGCTATGAGGTCTCTACGGATGCGGATGGGAACCTGATCGTTACGGTGGGCGGCAAAGAATACAATATCGGCAGCGAAAAGTCCCAAAAGCAGACTGGTACGGTGGTGCCGGGGATCACCAGTCTGCATTTTCGTTCCGGTCCCGGCATGGATCAGGAGATTATCGGATATCTGCATTCCGGCGATACGGTGGAGATTGTCGAAAAATGCGGTGACTGGTATAAGGTAAACTTCAACGGCAAAACCGGGTATGCACATGGAAAGTACCTGAATGTCACGGATTCTGCAAAAGACAGCAGCATGTTCAGTGAAGATGCGCTGAAGCTGTTTCTGGATCTGATGCAGAGTGGAATGTCATCCGAGGATGAGACGAAATCCAGTGCAGCTTTGACTCCGGAAGGAAATATGACGCTGGTGGACGATATCGGTGAGGAAGAAGATAAATCCAGCCAGCAGTTCATTACGCTGGTGACAAAGGCGGGCAACACCTTTTATCTGATCATCGACCGCGATAAAGACGGAAACCAGAATGTGCATTTCCTGAACATGGTGGACGAGGCCGATCTGCTTGCGCTGATGGATGAAGAGGAAGCTGCCAAGTATCGGGAGAAGGAGCCGGAAGTCACGGAACCTGCGGAAACCGAAAAGCCGCAGGAGACGGAACCGGCACCGGAAGAGCAGAAAACAGAGAGCGAGCAGAAGAAATCGTCTCCGCTTCCGATGATTATGCTGCTTCTGTTTGTGATTGGTGCAGCCGGTGTCGGCGGTTATCTCTATATCAAGATGAAGGGCGTAAAGCCTGCGTCCAAGAAAAATCAGCCGGACCCGGATGCGGATTATCACGATGAGGATGAAGATACGCTCCAGCTGCCGGAGGATGATGGTGACGAGGACGAAGAAGTGGATGTCAACGAGGATTATGAAGCGGAATCGGACGATGAACCTGTCTGATTAACGCAGCGTTGACCGGTGGGGCGGCTGAAAAGCCGTCCCCGTTACATAGCCAAATGGTTGGTGGGTTAACTATTTTGAGCTATGAAGCTATGGAATCTGTAGGCGATATCTGACAAAATAGAAAGTAAGAACAGCTCAACAACTCGGAATTTACCTCTATTCAAACATACAAGCTCTTGACACTAAAGCTCCTATATAGTATGATTTTATAAACTACTATATAGGAGCTTTTGCATGAAAACAAATGGTGGATTTCTTGTCACCAAAATAAAACAGCTTGGTGACCGGATTTTTGAGAAGATTCTCAGCGAAAAAAATATCGATGCGTTCAATGGAGCCCAGGGGCGTATTCTTTATGTGCTGTGGCAGGAGGATGGAATCTCGATCAGGTCACTCTCGGTCAAATGCGGATTAGCGATAACATCTCTGACGACGATGCTGGAAAGAATGGAACATCAAGGACTGATAAGCCGTGTTCAGTCTGAAACGGACAAAAGGAAAACACTCCTGTTTCTGA
>ERZ1027059.728-NODE-728-length-10682-cov-10.405288_pt1 | contig 10682 bp, 8 predicted proteins | sample MGYA00519425_ERZ1027059 | MGnify/ENA primary metagenome ERZ1027059 (study PRJEB26926, sample SAMN06164566) | human gut metagenome | biome: ENVO:00009003; feature: ENVO:2100002; material: ENVO:00002003 | host: Homo sapiens | place: USA | collected 2012 ... | reverse complement strand
CAGGATGAAAAATTGACGGTTTCTGGCGCAGGGCGTTTCGCATCATCCACGGGAATGAACCTCCTTCAAAATCAGCAGAAAAAAATGGAAGTAAAACCTCGATAAAACAAACACAAGGAGAGACGGAACTTTCAAATTGCTACTGCCTGACATCCGACTGCACAATAAGAAGCATTCACACTTCTATTGTATCACGGATACGAGAAAAAGAAAAGTGCTGAATGTAAAAAAACAGGCTGTTTTCGGCTGGAAAATGCAAAAAAACAGTTGAAGTACAGGTGGTGTACAATTTGAATACAATTTGCGGAAGAGGTTACTTTGAACGTTGCGGAACATGAAGAAAAGGTTACATGGCTGTGTTTAGGACAGACGAGGGTGTAATAGCGCGGCTTAGGGTGCGCGTCTGCGGACGTGCGAAATTCCCCTTTTGACCCCTCTGCGCGATGGAGACGGCTTCTTCTCCATTCTTTTTCCGCGTGTTTAGCCCCTTTGTGCCGCGCCTATTCTTTTTCTGTTTCTTCCCCTATCCAATACCACTGATACACCTGCAAGACCTTTGCGCCTTCCAAGTCCTTCGCATACGGGCAGCGCATCACCCGCTGGCGATTCTGCGCAAACGACAATTCATACGTCCGCACCGTATCCCCCTGAAATCCGCGCGGCGACGGATCAACCGCCACAAACCGCTTCCGCTCCGCATTATACCCCACAATCAGCAGCGCATGGCCCACACCGTTCGTCCGCTTCATATATATATATAGCGGCGAATATCGCTCATCGTTGAGATACTGCGCCATCATTTCATCAAATGTCGCTTCGGTCAATCCACGCCGCGCCAAACCATCCACCAGCGCCGTGATTTCGTCGTACGGCTCATTCAGCGTGCGCCGCTGGGCAAGGACGCTCATATCCACCGGGGTCATATCCACGCCAAGGTAGGACAGCGCCATCGAGTACACCGCACGCGTGCACATGGTGCCGATGTAGTAGGCATAAGGCGCGCCGTAACGGTTTTCCTTCGCAGTCAGGTCAAATTCGCCTTTTTCCTCGCCCGAACGCCAGTAATCAGCGCAGAACATGTCGTCGCGCCGCGTCTGGACAATCAGGCGGACTTGCCCGCTCACGACATCCAAACGTTCGCCGGTATCAGACTGGATGAGCAGCGCGTTTGCCTCTTCAGCGGACTGCGCCTCGCGGATGGAGGCGGGCAGCATTTCCTCCGCCCATGCCGCGCCGATAAGCGCCCAAATCAGCGCCAGTATCAGCAGGCCGCGGATTCCATGTTTCTTCAAGCCGCTCACCCCTTTCCGGCAGATTAACTTGTTCCATTATATCGCGTTTTTCGATGAATTTCAACATATTTCCGGGAATGTTGCATTTTCGCGCAGCAGGAAGCGGGTGCGCTCCGCTGATGGCAGGCACACCCGCCTTGTCAATTTCTCAAATGGTGATTCGCTTCGGAATCGGATTCGCGCTGACGGCATCCGCATTGCGCGGCAGAAATCAGCGTTTCCCCAGCATCTTCTTGAGGAACTGCCCCGTGTACGACTTTTCGCACGCGGCGACTTCCTCCGGCGTGCCTTCGCAGACGATTTCGCCGCCTTTGTCGCCGCCTTCCGGGCCGAGGTCAATCAGGTAGTCCGCCACCTTGATGACATCCAGATTATGCTCGATCACCAGCACGCTGTTGCCCGTTTCGGTCAGGCGCTGCAAAACGCCGATGAGCTTGTCCACGTCTGCCATGTGCAGCCCGGTCGTCGGCTCGTCCAAGACATAGAGCGTCTTGCCCGTCGCGCGGCGGCTGAGTTCCGTCGCCAGCTTCACGCGCTGCGCTTCGCCGCCAGAAAGGGTCGTCGATGCCTGCCCCAGCTTCATGTAGCCCAAGCCGACGTCATAGAGCGTTTCGAGCTTGCGGCGGATGCTCTCGTGATTCTCGAAGAACGTGATGGCTTCCTCGATGTTCATATCCAGCACGTCGGAGATATTCTTGCCCTTGTAGGTCACTTCCAGCGTCTCGCGGTTGTAGCGCTTGCCCTTGCACACGTCGCACGGCACGAAAATATCCGGCAGGAAGTGCATTTCGATTTTCAGCATCCCGTCGCCGCAGCAGTTTTCGCACCGCCCGCCCTTGACGTTGAAGGAGAAGCGGTTTTCCTTGTAGCCGCGCGCCTTCGCTTCGGGGGAGGCGGCAAAGATCTTGCGAATCTGGTCAAACAGCCCGGTGTACGTCGCCGGATTCGACCGGGGCGTGCGCCCGATGGGGCTTTGGTCAATGCAGATGATTTTGTCCAGCTGCTCCACGCCCTCCATGCTGCCAAACGCGCCGGGACGGGTTTTCGCGCGGTTCAGCACCTTCGCCAAGTGCTTGTAGAGGATTTCGTTCACCAAGCTGGATTTGCCCGACCCCGACACGCCCGTCACGCAGCAAAGGCAGCCAAGCGGCACTTTCACGTCAATGTTCTTGAGATTATGCTCCTTCGCGCCGCGGATGGTCAGGAAGCCCTTCGGCTGACGGCGCACGTCGGGAATCTCGATGCGCTTCTTGCCCGACAGGTACTGCCCGGTGATGCTGTTCGGATTGCGCTTGATATCCTCCACCGTGCCTTCCGCGACGATGTTGCCGCCGTGGATGCCCGCGCCCGGCCCGACGTCCACAATCCAGTCCGCCGCGTACATCGTGTCCTCGTCGTGCTCGACGACAATCAGCGTGTTGCCCAAGTCGCGCATTTTTTTCAAGGTGTTAATGAGCTTCATGTTGTCACGCTGATGCAGGCCAATCGACGGCTCATCCAGAATATACAGCACGCCCATGAGCGCTGAGCCAATCTGCGTCGCCAGCCGGATTCGCTGCGCCTCGCCGCCGGACAGCGACCCTGCCGCGCGCGCCAATGTCAGGTAACCCAGCCCGACGTCCTCCAGAAAGCCCATGCGCGCGTTGATTTCCTTCAAAATCTGCGCGGCAATCATGCTTTCCTTCTCCGTCAGCGCCAGCGACTGAAAGAACGCCCGCGCGTCCGTGATGGACAGGCTGGACACCTCATACAAATTCTTGCCGCCGACTGTGACCGCCAGCGCTTCCGGCTTCAGGCGCTTGCCGTGGCAGACCGGGCAAGGTTCTTCCGCCATGTATTCTTCATAGGCGGCTTTCATGGCCTCACTGCCTGTTTCCTCATAGCGGCGCTCCAAGGACGGAATCACGCCCTCGAACGTCGTGGAATACGTTCCCCTGCCGCTGGGCGTGTCATAGGTCATGGTCAGCTTCTCGCTGCCCGTGCCGTAGAGCAGGGCATGGATGCCCGCTTCGGGAATCTCCTGAATCGGCGTATCCATCGTGAAGCCGTACTTGTCGCATAAGGCTTGGAAATACTGCGCCGTCACGCCGTCGCCATCCGCCGAACCGAAGCCCATGGCGTTCAGCCCGCCCTGCCGCAGAGACAGCGATTTATCCGGGAACAGAATATCTGTACTTACCACCATGCGGTAGCCCAGCCCGCTGCACGCCGGACACGCGCCATAGGGGCTGTTGAAGGAGAACATGCGCGGGCTGAGTTCCTCGATGGAGATGCCGCAGTCCGGGCAGGCGTAATTCATGGAGAAGAGCAGTTCGCCCTTGTCCATCATGTCCATGATGACCAAGCCGCCGGAGCGCTTCGTCGCCGTCTCGATGGAATCCGCCAGACGGCTCTGGAACTCCTTGCCGGGGCGGACAATCAGGCGGTCAACGACGATTTCAATCGAATGCTTCTTCTTTTTGTCCAGCGCCGGCACTTCCTCCAGCCGGTACAGCTCGCCGTCCACCCGCACGCGCGCGAAACCGCTCTTGCGCGCCTCCTCGAACACTTTGACATGCTCGCCTTTTTTGCCGCGGATGACGGGCGACAGCACCATCAGCTTCGTGCCTTCGGGATAGGCGACGATTGCGTCCACCATCTGGTCAACGGTCTGCTGGCGGATTTCCTTGCCGCACTTCGGGCAATGCGGATGCCCCACGCGCGCATAAAGCAGGCGTAGATAATCGTGGATTTCCGTCACCGTGCCGACGGTCGAGCGCGGATTGCGGCTGGTGGTTTTCTGGTCAATGGAGATGGCGGGGGACAGGCCGTCAATCTGGTCAACATCGGGCTTCTCCATCTGCCCCAGAAACTGCCGCGCATAGCTGGACAGGCTTTCCACATAGCGCCGCTGTCCCTCGGCATAAATGGTATCGAACGCCAGCGAGCTTTTGCCCGACCCGGACAGCCCCGTAAACACAACGAGCTTGTCGCGCGGGACGGTCAGGCTGACATTGCGCAGGTTATGTTCTCTTGCGCCGCGAATGATGATTTGGTCGTTCATCGTTGCAATCCTCCTTGGCTTAGGAACACAGTATAGCACATTTTGTCCGGCACATGCAAGGCGAACACGAACAAATATTTTCGTATCGTGGATATGCTGGGGGATTTTTATGGAATCGCATTGACAAATGAAGGCTTGTTGTGTATGATAATGGCATAAAGGAGGTTGTTCTAATGGAAAAGAAGTGCTTCGTAGCTCTGCTGATGGTTGTTGTGATGATGTGCGCCTGCTGGACGGGTGTACTCGCGGAGGATGTGGAACGCGAGACGTTCACGTCTGGGGACTATGAGTATGCGCTGCTGGATGATGGAACAGTGGAGATTACAGGGTACAATGGAAAAGCAGAAAAGCTCACCATTCCCAATATGCTCAATGGAAAAAAGGTTACTTCCATTGATAACAGAGCGTTTTATCTGTGTAATTCTCTAATCAGCATCATCATCCCAGATTCCGTTGAGAAAATTTCTGTTAATCCTTTTGCATACTGCCGCACACTAAAAAGTATTTTCGTTTCTTCTGAACATCCGTACTTTTTTGCCATTGATGGCGTTTTATTCCGTAAAGCAGATAGCTGTTTGATTTCTTATCCTAAAGGAAGGGAGTACACAACTTATAACATTCCTCAGGGGATTACCGCCATTGAAAGCAGCGCATTCTACGACTGCAAGTTTCTGACCCGTGTCACCATCCCCGATTCTGTTACCTCCATCGGTGACTGCGCGTTCTACTTGTGCTCTTCCCTGACAAGCATCAGCATCCCCGATTCCGTTACCTCCATCGGTGACTGCGCGTTCTACTTGTGCTCTTCCCTGACCTCCGTCTCCATCCCCGATTCCGTTGAACAAATTGGTACGAATCCTTTTGCAGCCTGTTTCGAACTGAAAACAATTTCTGTTTCTCCTGAGCATCCGTATTTTGCTACCATTGATGGCGTTTTGTTCCGAAAAGCCGATAAAGCCTTGATTTCCTATCCTGCCAGCATCAGTTCTTCAACTTATACCATTCCGCAGGGAATTACCGCCATTGGCGACAGCGCGTTCTTCTACTGCTACTCCCTGACCTCCGTCTCCATCCCCGATTCCGTTACCTCCATTGGCGACAGCGCGTTCTTTTGGTGCAGTTCCCTGACCTCCGTCTCCATCCCCGATTCCGTTACCGCCATTGGCGACAGCGCATTCTCCTACTGCGACTCCCTGACCTCCGTCTCCATCCCCGATTCCGTTACCTCCATTGGCGACGAGGTGTTCTACTCCTGCTCTTCTCTGACCTCCGTCAACATCCCCGATTCCGTTACCTCCATTGGCGACCGCGCGTTCTGCTACTGCGACTCCCTGACCTCCGTCTCCATCCCCGATTCCGTTACCGCCATTGGCAACCGCGCGTTCTACTACTGCGACTCCCTGACCTCCGTCTCCATCCCCAATTCCGTTACCTCCATTGGCGACTACGCGTTCGGTGACTGTTCCAACCTCATCCTAACCGTCCCCCGCAACTCCTACGCCTTAGAATACGCCAAAACCAACAACATCCCCTACACCTACCCCGACGCCAACGACTGGCTGAACAACTAACCCGCGACAAAATTTCTTTCCGCCTTGCTCCGCGCACCCGCCGGGGCAAGGCGCTTTTTCTTTCCCCTTGCAGTCCTCCCGCGAAAGTGGTATGATAGAAGACAGAACGCAAGGAGGCGGCGAAGATGGAGCGCATCCGCAAAATTCCTGACGACAGCGACCGCGTGTCCCCCGATGAGGACGACGAGGATATGTCGCCCTATGAACCGACGTACCGCGATGGCAGCGCGAAAAACGAGTGCTGGCGCGACGACGACGGCTGATTATCCCCCGAAAGGAGAAGACCCCCATGCTGACCATTGATTTTCTGACAGACTATGTGTGCCCGTTCTGCCTTGTCACGAAAGAAAACCTCCGCGCGGCGCTGAAAACGCTGCACCAAGAGGCGGAAATCATCGAGCATCCGTATGCGCTGACCCCCGAAGGCAGCGAACCGACCGACATCTGCGACGAGGAGCATCGGGCGTATTTCGCGCGGCTGAAAGAACCCGCGGAGACGGTCGGGCTGAACATGCAGCTTCCGCCGGAAATCCGCCCGCGCCCGATGACGTATCTCGCGTTTGAAGGGGCAGCGCTGGCGGAAAAATCGGGCAAGCACGAGGCGTGGAGCGACCGGGTTTACCGCGCGTATTGGGTCGAGGGGCGCGACATCGGGCAAATTGACGTGCTGTGCGTGCTGGCGGCGGACATCGGGCTGAACGCGGACGAAATGCGTCAGGCGCTGGAAAACCGCACCTACGCGGACGACGTGAAGACCGCCATCCAAAACACGCTGGACACCTATCATCCGCGCGGCGTGCCGATTCTCTTCGTCAATGGGCAGCGCATCCGCTTGCGGGCGTACACGCTGCCGGAAATGACGGACGTGCTGCGCGGCGTGATTCCGGCGGAAGAAAATCAGGAGGAAACGGGCTGCTCCGCGGACGGATGCCGCCTGAATTGGTAAGCAATGCAAGCATTAACACATCGGGTGCAGTATTATGAAACCGACCGCATGGGCGTGACGCACCACTCGAATTATATCCGCTTCATGGAGGAAGCGCGCGTGGCGTATCTGGAGCAGCTCGGCTTCCCGTATGCGGAACTGGAGCGCCGCGGGGTGATTTCGCCCGTGACAGCGGTAAACTGCAAGTATCTGGCGACGACGACGTTCGACGACCGCATCACGGTGGATGTGCGCGTGGAGGCGTTCAACGGCGTCGTGCTGACGATTGGCTACGACATGACGAAGCAGGACGGAACGCGTGTGTTCACCGGCTCGTCCGAACACTGCTTCTTAAATCCCGAAGGGCATTTCATTCGGCTGCGGCGCGATCAGAAGGAGTTTTACGAGATGCTGATGCGCGAGCTGAACGTCCATCATCCAGCAGAAGGAGAAACATCGCATGAATAAACAGACGACAATTGGCATTCTTGGTTCCGGCACATGGGGCATTGCGCTGGCGCGGCTGCTGCACCGCAACGGGCACGATGTGACCGTGTGGTCAAAATTCCCGAAGGAAATCGAAAATCTGTCTGCTACGCGCACGCATCCCGCGCTGCCAGGGCTGGTCATCCCCGAAACAGTGCATTTCACCTGCGATTTGCAGACAGTGGCGAGCGGCAAGGATATTCTGCTTTTCGCCGTGCCGTCTATCGCCATTCGGCAGACGGCGGAAAGCGCGCGCCCGTTCATCCCGGACGGACAGATTATCGTGGATGTTGCCAAGGGCATTGAGCCGGACACACTCATGACCATGACCGAGGTCATCCGCGACGAATTGAGCAAGGACGGGCAGCATGACCATGTGAAGCTCGTCGCGCTGTCCGGCCCGACCCATGCGGAGGAAGTCGCGCTTGACATGCCGACTTCCATCGTCTCCGCCTGCACGGACATGCAGGTGGCGGAAACGGTGCAGGACGTGTTCATGAACACCTGTATGCGCACCTATACGAACACGGACGTGCTTGGCGTGGAGCTGTGCGGCGCGATGAAGAACATCGAGGCGCTCGCCGTCGGCATTTCCAGCGGGCTGGGCAACGGCGACAACGCCCGCGCCGCCCTCATCACGCGCGGCATTGCCGAAATCAGCCGTCTGGGGCTGAAAATGGGCTGCGCGGAGTACACGTTCGGCGGACTGGCGGGCATCGGCGACCTCATCGTGACGGCGACGTCCATGCACAGCCGCAACAACCGCTGCGGCATCCTCATCGGGCAGGGTGTTCCGCCGCAGGAAGCCGTTCGGCAGGTCGGCACGGTGGAGGGCATCAACGCGCTGCCCGCCGCGATGCAGCTGATGGAGCGCTATCAGGTGGAAATGCCGATTGCCAAGGCGGTGAACGCAGTCGTGAAGGGCGAAATCAGCGCGAAGGACATGGCGCTGGCGCTCATGACGCGCGACAAGACGAGCGAAGTGCGTCAGAGCGAACTGGCAGTGCGCTTCGAGAGCGCCCTCATGCGCCACATTTCCGGCGGCATCATGCGCCGCGTGATGGTCATCGGGGAATTTGCGGACTTGTCGCACGAGGCGATTGCGTTCCTGACCCGCGCGAAAGACGAGGGCGGACACCTGACGGTCGCGCTGACCGGATGTGCGCAGGATGTGCGGAAAAGTTCGCTGCTGGCGCTGCGGTGTGTTGACCGCGTGTTGGAATTGGAGACGGAGAAGCTGACGCTGCCGGAGCTGATGCGCCTGTACCGCATTGAGGTGCTGGTGCTGGCGAAGGGGCAGGACGTGCCGGAGATGCTTCCGCCGACGGTGAAGGTCAAGTACCTCTAAGCCGCAGGTTCGTTCCCTCAATAAACACGCGGGCATTGTATGCAAATGCGCTCAACTGAATCGCGCGAAAGGGAGTCCAGAGGGTCGAAGACCCTTTGGCGGAGTCAAGGGGCAGCGCCCCCTTGCGTCCCCCCAATAAACACGCGGAACCAGTATGAGAGTGTCACCAACTCAATCGCGAAAAGGGTGTCGAGAGGGTCGAAGACCCTTCGCGGGTGCATGACAGAGCCCTGCCGGAGTCCAGAGGCAGAGCCTCTGGCGCCTCCCCACGTCCTCCCATAAGAAAGGAAAAAAACGGATGCAAGCACAGGAAACCCTGCGGAAGTACTTTGGGCATGAGGCGTTCCGACCGGGGCAGGAGGTCATGGTGAATGCGCTGACGCACCATCGGGACGCACTGGGCGTCATGCCAACGGGCGCAGGGAAATCCATGTGCTATCAGGTGCCGGCGCTGATGATGCCTGGGGTCGCGATTGTTATTTCGCCGCTGATTTCGCTGATGGCGGATCAGGTAGCGGCGCTCAAAAGCGCGGGCGTTCCAGCTGCGTACCTCAACAGTTCGCTCACCCCGCGCCAGATGGAGCTCGCCATGCAGCGCGCGCGGCAGGGCGCGTACAAAATCATCTACGTCGCCCCGGAGCGCCTCGAAACGCCCTCGTTTCAGACGATGGCGCAATCCATGCCGATTTCTCTGCTTGCCGTGGATGAGGCACACTGTGTCTCCCAGTGGGGGCAGGATTTCCGCCCGGTGTATCTGCGCATCGCGGATTTCGTCGATTCGCTGCCCACCCGCCCGGTTATGGGCGCATTCACCGCGACTGCAACCGAGCGCGTCCGGCAGGACATCATCCGCCTATTGCGCCTGCAAAACCCGGAGACGGTCACGACCGGCTTCGACCGTCCGAACCTCTACTTCGAGGTCATCCGTCCCAAGAACCGTGACGCTGCCCTCATGGATATTCTCCGCCGGAAACGCGGCGAAAGCGGCATCGTTTACTGTGCAACGCGCAAGGCGGTCGAGCAGGTCTGCGACAAGCTGATTCGCGCGGGCATCGACGCGACGCGCTATCATGCGGGATTGAGCGACGAGGAGCGCAAGGAAAATCAGGAAAAATTTCAGTACGACACCTGCCCGGTGATGGTTGCGACGAACGCGTTCGGCATGGGCATCGACAAATCCAACGTGCGGTTTGTCATCCACTACCAAATGCCGCGCTCGATGGAGGCGTACTATCAGGAGGCAGGGCGCGCCGGACGCGACGGCGAGGCGGCGGAGTGCATCCTGCTGTACAACGGGTCGGACATTTTCACCGCGAAGTGGATGATTGAGCACACCGAGCCAAACGAGAACATGACGGCGGCGGAGCAGTCGGCAGTGCGCTATCAGGACATGAACCGCCTGAACCGAATGGTGGATTACTGCACGAAGCCCGGCTGCCTGCGGGCGTTTATCCTGCGGTACTTCGGGGAGAATACAGCGCAGGACTGCGGGCATTGCAGCGCCTGCTGCGGCGCGCGCTACGGCGAGGCGGAGGAAGCCACCCAAAAGCGGCAGCGGATTGCAGCGGACGGCGCACATCTGGGGCAGCAGGCGACGGCGGAGAAGGTCGGCAGCATCGGGAAAATCGAAGCCCCGGCAGGCGGCGATTTGTTCGAGCAGCTGCGGCAGGTGCGGATGGCATTGGCGAAGCTGCACCACGTCCCGCCCTACATCATCTGCAACGACGCGACGCTGACGGAGATGGCGCGGCGCAAGCCGGAAACGCTGGACGGAATGCGGAGCGTGAGCGGCATGGGCGAAATCAAAACCGCGCGCTACGGCGAAGCATTTCTGGGGGTGATTCGCCCGTATGTGGCGCAGGAGCGGAAGATGAAGGCGAATGTGAAGCTGCTGGCGGAGCGTGCGCAGTCCGCCGCGTTCCGCAACCCGGTGCGCACCACCCCCAAGCCGATGCCGCCCAAGCCCCTCTACACGCCCCTGTCTCTTATACACATCTGACGCTGCCGACGATCGCAT
>ERZ1027059.711-NODE-711-length-10922-cov-5.574768_pt1 | contig 10922 bp, 8 predicted proteins | sample MGYA00519425_ERZ1027059 | MGnify/ENA primary metagenome ERZ1027059 (study PRJEB26926, sample SAMN06164566) | human gut metagenome | biome: ENVO:00009003; feature: ENVO:2100002; material: ENVO:00002003 | host: Homo sapiens | place: USA | collected 2012 ... | reverse complement strand
TCTTTAGGTAATAACAAAGCCCCAGCTTGTGAAAGTCGGGGCTTTGTGCGTAAAAAACAGAAGGTGTGCATTTTGACACACCTTCACCAACAAAATACACGATGTAACACAACTATGTTTTACACATATCAATTATTTAATATCGATTCCACAAGGATTGAGTCCCGGACCACCACCACCTGTATATCCCCTACTTTCTCCTGTGTCCCATGGAGAAATCCAAAAAGCATATAAATCGCCACAAGTAACATAAAACTTCACTTTAACTATCTTGCCTGAAAGAGCAGCAAGTTTTTTACCTGATTTCCAAGTTACCAATTGTTTAGTACTGTTCAAATCATTCATTTCCTTACAATCCTCTCTGGAAAATCCCGTAATCACATTACCATTTTCATCCATTATCTCCACCTGCAAATCCTTTGCTTGTGCATTCACAAAAAAATGATTACCATCAAACTTTATTTTCTCGGTAACAAGTACCCCTTCTGTGTCTGTATGCATGGAAACGAACCCATCACGACGTAAAGTTGCCAACCCAGTAGAAGTAAATCCATCCCACATCACTTTATTCTTCATTCTTCCACTAGAATACAAATACAAAGAATCACCAACAATGAGAGGTACGCCGATAACAGACTGCATATTTCCCCAATTCCATGCCCCTTCCGTTTCATTTACTCCCATAACAGGTTCATAACTGGGACGATAAAAATGAAAACCATCCCGACTATATCCCATCCCTATTTCATTTCTTTTCTGAATACCTAACTTACCACAGAGATCATTCTCTGGTCCTTTCCACATAGCATAGAACCCTAGCATAACACTTTCATAAGGCATAGCATCAAAATTATAAATGGCTGGACGCACATCAGGAAATTCAGGATGTGGCAGTTCCTTATCGGAAGGAGTAAACCACAAAACTATATTTTTATCCTTTATTCCTTTAGCCAATGAATGCGCCACGCTAACTGCCATCTCTGGATCTTCATTTTCCAAATAGCCTCTAGAGCGTCCGTCTGCTTTACTCCCCTGCCGTAGACTAATAGCCCATTTTTGAGTAAACGGATTATAGAAAGCAGTGGTACGATCCCCCACCGGTCCTGATTGCGCAACTCCTTCCGACCAATGAATACCATCTTTTGAATATTTTAAAATTATTTTCCATCCTCCACTATGTTTTTCCACATTGAAGAGTTTGAAACGTTTTTCTGGTTCTGGACACATTTTATCGAGCCAAACTGTAGCCGCATCCCGATCACAAGTATCTACAATATTCGTACCCGGCACTATATCCATATTCACTTTTTCCCAATGCTTCCCATCTTTTGACTCCGCATAACAAGTATAAAAGCTTTGACGATGTTTGTGCATAGATCCGGCACCAGCCAAATACCACATTTTAAATTTTTGTTCGCTTTCATCATACCATATTCCATCACTGAAAGGAGCAGCATAAGGAGCACGTTCAAAAGTGTATTCCCACTCCTTATCCGGAGCAAGTACCGGATTATTCTCATAGAACATAGCCTTATGGGAAACACGCTCCATATCTGTTTCTGCAATTAAAAAATCATCAACGAATAATTGGCGTCCTAGATTTACAGAAATAACAGTCGGTTTGTTTGAAATATAAGGTAAAGACATTTCGCGACGTACTCCATCATCAATCATACTAGGAGGCCATTGCTCGGGCAGCACAATGCCATTATGCAATGTTCGACCATTCTCTTTCACCGTTTTATCATTGGAAGATGACACACAGCCGGCAAAGCAAGCTGCACATATAATATAATAAAATACTTTCATAATTATTCTATTTTTAATTACCATCCTGGATTATTTTTAGTGATATATGGATTACCCTCTACTTCATCAATTGGCAATGGAACCCATTCATTCTTATTTTCCTTAAACCCCATATATTGAGCCCTGCTAAACCTTTTAAACAAAGGATCAGTATTTTCCAATTCGCGAAAACGCTCTACTACTTTACCCCAACGAAGCAAGTCAAAGAATCGGGAGCCTTCATAGGTAAGTTCTAGAATACGTTCATCTTCAATAGTTCTCATATTAGCTTCTGTTACATGAGGTACTCCTACCCTATCGCGTACTTTGTTTATTGCTTCTAACGGGGTTATGTTTGCAGTGGCTTTCCCTCCCATTACTACAGCTTCAGCATACATCAGCAAAACATCCGAATAACGAATCATTCTCCAGTTTACTCCTTGTGCACGTCCATTAAAAAAATGCCCACCAGCATCATCTGTCGGAGGTAAGGTCCAATCCAACCATTTCCTACTACACATTTTATATCCCATTGCCAACTCATATTGTTCACCAAATGTTCCTTCCTTTGAACCCATTTCTGCTTCCCAGTCCTTCCCTTCAAGAAAAGTAACCTTCATACCTTTCGGACGTATAATCTCCGATACATTATCATTAAAAACAAACGAACCAAACATACGTGGATCAGTTTCTCCTGTCACTGTTTTTGACGCTACAAATTTATCATATAACCAATTGTGCATAACCTGTGCAGAACTATTCGAATTTCTACTTCTATTCATTATACACATTTTACACCGGACGTCATTGAACAACCCACTGTCCACAAATCCTGGGTTAAATCCTGTATTCAACACTCCGACAAATTGTACTTCAAAAATAGATTCATCATTATTTTCATGTGCCACATCAAAGTTCCATGAATAGTCATCTACCAATCTGTAGTCCCCACAATTACCATTAATGATTTCTGCAAAAGCCGCAGCAGCCTCATTATAATAAGTTATTTGTGAAGTTCCATATTTGGGTTCAATACCGGATCTATAAAGATATGACTTACCCAAAAGTGCATAAGCAGAAGCTTTCGTCACACGTCCTTTATTTTTAGCATCCCAAAAATTCTTGTCAGGAAGTAAATCTTTAGCTTTGATCAGATCATCTATAATAAAATCCCAAGCCTCTTCAGGCGTTGCCTGAGGCTTATATTCATTAGGAGCCTTAGGCAATTCTTTAATCAAAGGAATATTCCTATAATTGATGAATAAAAAGAAATGTGTAAATGCACGAAGAAAATAAGCCTCCCCCAAATATGCATCCTGTAATTCTTTATTGCTGAATTCTATTTCAGTAAGACTTTCAATCATTTGGTTAGCTTGGGAAGCAGCTGTATACATTAACTGAAAAGGTTGAACCAATGAATAATAGGAAGGGGTAAACTCTTCATTATAAGCACCTGGTACTCCATAATCAGCTACCGAACACCCCTCATCACTACGAGTCAACATCAAACCAAATCCACAAGCTCCCAAATTACGAGGAGTCGAAATATACCCATAGATACCAAGAATTCCCTTATTACAATTTTCTAGTGTAGTATAAAATGAATTAACGTCTGATTGATTAGGATTCACCGCCAAATCATTAAAAATATCTTCACATGAGCCCATCATTCCAATAGTTACAAAACTGATGATGATAACTATAATTTTACGCAACATTATTTTCATACTCATTCTGTTTTTAGAAAGTTAAATTGACACCAAGATTATATACTCTAGAATTCATTGTTGCTTCATGAGGACTTTCCTGTGCTTGCCAGAAACCATCCACACCTCTGTCAAACAACACGTTTGAACTAACTTCGGGATCATACAAGGGATATTTTGTGATAGTGAATAAATTTTGTACCCCCGCATATATTCTAAATGATTCTATATGGAATTTTTGCAATAATTTCTTATTAAAGGAATAACCGATTTGTAGATTCTTGCATCTGAAATAAGAACCATCCTCCACATAGAATGTACTTGGAAGCGAGTTTATGCCAGAACTGTTTTTACTATTCAGTTTAGGAGCTTCCGCATTAGGATTTTGCGGAGTCCATGAATTATAGAAAGCATCCTTTAGGGTAGCACTATTAGCTCCTCCAAAATACCAATCATATTTCATTAAAGCAAAAATATCGTTACCTTGCGTTCCTTGGAAAAAAGCAGTCAAATCCCAATTCTTATAACCTACATTTATATTTAAACCATAAGTAAAATCCGGATGAGGATTACCAATATCCGTTTTATCATTCTCATCAATCTTCCCATCCGGCTTTCCTGTCAATACACCATTCACACTACCATTATTATCCTGAAAAATAAAATTACCATCATTATCAAAACCTTCCACCACATATCCCCAAAAGGTACCAATAGGCAAGCCCGGTTTAGTAATAGTAGGACGGTCATTAAAAGAACCACTCATCATCACCTCTGCCTTAATGGGTTGTACTCCCTCACCCAAACTCTTTACTTTATTTCTTAATGCCGAAATATTGGCAGTAACATCCAAACTCCAATCCTTCCAATTATTACGATAACCTACCGTAAATTCAAAACCTTTATTTTCAACAGATGCAGAATTAAAAACTGGCAAATCCCCCCCATTAGTCATAATGGTTTGCCCTGATGATGCTAATGGAAGTAATGGAGCAAGTAAGTCATTATTATCTTTCCAAAAATATTCAGCTGTAAAAGAAATTTTATTATTCAGAAAAGCCATTTCCAATGCTACGTTTTTAGATATTGATTTTTCCCAAGTCAAATTTTCCTGAGCAAATTTGGTTACATAACCATTCATCACACTACTTTGACCAATCTGATTTTCACCGAATACAGAAGGTATTGGACCATAAGCCGTAGAAAGGAAAGAATATGAATCTATAAAATTAGCTCCTAATTCACCATAACTAGCTCTAATCTTCATTTTACTTATCCATTCTATATTAAAAAAATTCTCTTCATGTATATTCCAACCCACTGAAACCGAAGGAAAGTAACCGACCCTATTTCCTTTAGCAAATTTGGAAGATTTATCACTACGAATACTTGCAGAAACAAGATAACGCTCCTTATAGTCATAGTTCAAGCGAGCAAAAAAGGAGAGTAAAGCTGAATTGTATTCTTCACTTGTTATATCTCCTTTCCCATTAAAAATAGTAATATTAGGACCACCCAAATCTGTAGAACCAGAACCAATCCCCATAGTTCTATAGTATTCTCTCATCCAACTTGTACCTACCATTGCGTCAATAGTATGACCAGCAAACATATTCTTATAAGTCAAAATGTTATCAATTGTATAACTAAATCGCTGTCCACGACTTTCAGATAGTGAATTAATCGTTCTGCTATAATCAGGATCTGCATTACCATTCTCATCCCAATTGGAGTCAAAAGCAATGGACCGAGATATATTATTTGTTGATATATAGTCACCTCCAAGTAGTAGCTTATAATCCAATCCTTTATATAAATTCAGTCCTATATTCAAACTACCAGTAACATTAACTGTTTTATTTCTTCGAACAGTATTGGAATAAGATGCAAACGGATTAGTAACTTTTCCTTCATTTACATAATAATCTTTACCTGCAGATACATACCTTCCCTCTACATCAGTCATTGGAACAGTAGGAATCCCCATCACCATCCTTACTTGAGGCTCCTTATTTGTAAAAGCAGCAGAAAGAGTTTCACTAACAGTCAAACGTCCTTTCTTAAACGTTCCATTGACACGTGCATTATATTTCTTAAAACCAGAAAATTCCATAATACCTTGCTGATCAAAATACCCCAAACTTGTATTAAAAGTTGAATATTCACCACCACCAGAAATTGAAGCATTCAAATTATACATAGGAGCATTTCTTAGATATGCATCTTGCCAGTCAGTATTAATATCAGGATTAGTAGGATGAATATTTTCTGGAGCTTGAGTCTGGTTTGTTGAATTTTCAACAATTTGCTTAGTATATTCGCGATGCTCATTTGCATCTAGAAAATCAAGATATTTAGAAGGAGTCTGCAAAGAATAGTTTGCAGAAATTTCAACTTTTGCTTTACCTTTTTGACCATGCTTGGTAGTTATCAGCACAACCCCATTTGCAGCGCGAGAGCCATAAATGGCAGCCGCCGAACCATCCTTCAGGATTTCTATTGATTCAATATCTGAAGGATTCAACGAATTTAGCCCATTATTAGAAAATGCACCATCAATAACATATAAAGGTTCAGTAGCACCAAATGTACCTGCTCCCCGAACAAGTATCTTGATATCTGCCCCAGCTTCTCCCCCCTTTTGCAATATTTCTACTCCTGGAGCCCTCCCCTGCAAAGCAGCTGCAACAGAATGCCCCATCTGTTTACTCAGTTCTTTTGCAGGCACTGTCGCCACGGATGCTGTCAAACTAGATTTTTTTTGAGTTCCATAACCAACCACCACCACTTCATCTAATTGTTCCAAATCCTCTTTCAGAGTTATATTCACATTCTTTTCCCCTTCCAAATTAACAGCAAGAGTCTTATAACCGATAAAACTAATAATAAGAGTTGCATTCGCAGGAGCTTTAAGTAAAAACTTACCATCCATATCAGTAATAGTACCATTAGTAGTCCCCTTTTCCATCACATTAACTCCTACGATAGGTTCTCCCATAACATCCATCACAAGCCCTGAAATATCTTGTAATTTTTTCTCGTTCAACATGGACTGTTCTACCTCCTTCTTCCGAATAACGATATTTTTATCTTTTATCTCATAAGAAACATTTTGTCCTTCCAAGATTTGCTCAATAACTTCTTGCAGTTGCTCAGCGTCTATATCAACAATCTTTTTCGTATCTAAATCCCCAGCTATATACACAAATGAATATCCACTTTTTTCTTTTAGCTCAGTCATAGCTTTTTTCACCGACACTTTATTCATTTTCAATGGTATATTCTGTGAGAAGATATTCAAATTAAGGCAAAGCAAAGCCCCGACCAATAATATGGCCTTTCTCTTGTTTTTCATAAATTAGTAATTTATTAATTAAAAAATTAAATGAACTTAGCTTTTAAAGAGAAAAATCATTAACTTTGCATTCTCTAAAAGCGCACTCACAATCATAAGTCGAAAAAGAGATTTCATCAAGGTGGGAAAATCCCTATATCTTCCCACCTTTTCTTTTTCATCCCTTTCGTACCCCTATCACAGTATTACAGCTCTAATTCTATTCATACTTTTAATTTTAAGGTTAAACAATTTTAATCCACTCCCTACTTAATATAAAGTTATATTGTGTCCTTCAATAATATAATGAATCTTACGGGTCGCAGATAATGCTTCCAAAACTTCCTGAATATTTTGCTCACGATGAACGAAATTTCCATAGAACCTGAAAGTATTCAAAGTATCACTAGCTATTTGTATTTTCACATTATAACTACGTTCTAACTCCTTCACAACATCCGGCAACAATTCCTCATCAAAAAATAAATATCCATTAGTCCATTGTAATGCATTGGAAACAGTAGAATACTCCACATGCATTCTGCCATTCTTTTTATTCAAGACCACCCTTTCATTGGGTAACAAAAAAGCTTCTTTTTCTTTTTTCAATAAATTATTCAATGCCACTTTTCCTTCGGACAAAGAAACAATGGCTTCTGCATCATCCGGATAGTCCCGAAAATTAAATTTCGTTCCCAATACCTTTACCAGCAAACTATTCGTTTTCACAAGAAATGGAACTTCTTCATTTCGTTTAACTTCAAAATACCCTTCTCCTATCAATTCTATTTTTCTATTCCCTACTCCGAATCCTTGTGAATATGTTATACGCGATCCGGCATTCAACCACACTAATGTCCCATCCGGCAAGGTCAATTTTGTTCTGGAACCAAGAGGAGCCTCCACAATGATATCCGAAAATACCTCTTTTATACTTATTCCACCCCTCCAATAAGAAAAATAAGAAACTGAGAACAATACAACAATAACAGCTGCATAACGCCAAAATTTAGACAAACAGAAATTTTCACGTTCTCTTTTATCATTCAACCTCTGATTAGCAATTCTATTTTTAAATTGTTCAAATGCTTTGCTCTTATCATATTTAACATCCTCTTTCACACTTATGGCAGAAAACCAAATTTCTTGCCGCTGCATAAAATACTTTTCATTTTCCACAGACGCAGCTATCCACTCCTTCAGTTCATGCACAGCATTTCCATCCAACTCATTACTTAAATAGGATACTATTAATTCATCAATATGTTCTTTTTCTGCTTTCATCTTTGTTGTTTCTAAAGTGAAGACGATTTATTTTAAATACAGGGTAGTCCTAAAAGAACTTTTTTCTGTTTTAACACGAAAAAAATAAAATCAAAGCAATTAAATATTTGCTCAATTCAGTCTGAAGGAAAGATAATGCATTCTTTATATGATACTTAACCGTATTTATGGAAATACCTAATTCCTGAGAAATTTCTTCATATTTTTTCGCCTCAAATCTACTTTTTTCAAAAACACATCTACATTCAACCGGTAGTTTATCTATTGCCATACGGATTTCATGCTCCAATTCACGTTCTAATAATATTCCCAAAGGATAATTATCCGACTGCAAATACTTTTCTTCAGACATCTCTTCCGGTACTAAAACTGAAAATGAAATTTCCTTTTTTTCAGATCTAGATTTCAGATAGTCTATACAACGATTACGAACGGCCTTTATCAGATAACTTCTAATAGAAATAGTAATGTTTAAAGTTTCTCTGATTTCCCAAAGGTGAAATATTACATCTCCAACTATAGTTTCCGATAAAAAATTATCGTTCAAATATTGATTTGCTATATGACATAAAAGAACATAATGATAATCATAGATGTATTTATAAGCATCTTCGTTGCCATTTTTCAGTTGTTCTACAATCAGTTTCTCTGTGTTTTCCATTTTATTTCTTTTGAAAAAGGAATAAAGTTAACGGGAACAAATTTAGAAATTAATTCTGAGTAACTTTATAAAAGAGCAAAAAACAAATCCGTTAATCTTATTATCACACCTTAAATGGTTACAATAAAGACTAACGGATTTCCCTATTCTAGTTTTAAAACTATATCCAACACTTCAGATAAAACGAATCTGAATCATCCATCCATAAGGATTAAAATCGAAAAGAACCTTATCAGCATCCTTCTTTAGAAAAAGCTTTTTCCCATCTTGCCTAATCTCCGAAACTCTGTTTCCCACAGATTTCAATACCATAGTCAGTGGTTCTGTAAATAATTGTGCATTCATATCCAAATGAGGAGTTATGTCATAGCCGTTTTCTAGCACATTCAAGCGATTTTTTTCTCGTTCTTTTGTATAGGCAACTACCTCTCTAAATGTACCCACCCATATTTCATTTTCCATAGCCTTTACCTTATTCCCACAATATTTTAGGATTTTGAAAAGCATCATATCCCTGCGATATTCCATGTATCATTGCCAACTCCCTATCTACCGGAGTTTACCAAGCTTTCCACCCATTTATCTAAAGACGCAGGAGTCGATTTCGACTTATCTCCCCCGATGGGATATTGTTCGGTACATGTACCTACCCTGTTCTTATCAAATGATAACTGATAGCACACACTCTGTCACCCTTATAAGGTGCCACATAAACATCTTGTGTGAACCCGTTATCCCTGATCTCAGCCCCTGTCTGTTTCACCAATTCTATTCGAGGCGATGATTCCGGCATAGAAACATACTCTTCATATACTCCCGGACGGACAAGTATAGATATTGTTTTCTTGCCACCACCAACTGCCGCATTCACTGCTTCCTGAACTGTAAAGAAATCCCCACTCCCATCTTTCGCCACCACATAATCATAACGTCGCACATATTTTGCCAAAGCCGGCACTTCTTCCATCAAAGCGTCCACAACCAACCTGGCAACTAGACGTCCACCATATATATATTCAAGTGAGTATTGTCAATTTTCCCTTCCGGACAAAATTCATATTGTCCGGAAGGAATCCACATAAACAATTTTCTTGAATTCTCGACTCCCATACCGGTAACCAAGTCATGGATCAATTTATTCAAATCAATAAAAGATACATTCATTTCTCCGGCTACCCGACGGGGAGATTCCAGATATTTCCCATGGGTATCAACCAATACCGGACCTTCTTTTTCATAACTACCCTTTATCTCCGTCACACCTTTAGGGGGGGGGAAATTACGACGAACTATAGAATTGAACAGTACAGGATTTCCTCCCTTAGCACATGTTCCATTCACAAAACGTCTTAAATTATCATCAAAGGTACTTCCGGATTCTGTATGTAATGTGACTCTAGATTTCTCATCATTATGCCCGAATTGAATAAATACATAATCACCTTTATGAATTTTAGAAAGCACTACATCCCAACGTCCTTCATTGATAAAACTGAGTGAACTTCATCCATTCATAGCGTGATTATCCACCACAACCTCTTCCGTAAAATATCCGGGAAGCATTTGTCCCCAACCACGCTCTATATTACCATTTTTCAGACTTTTATTCGCCATGGTAGAATCACCAATCATAAAAATGGTAATTACCGGCTTATCGGCCTTGAAAGCGGAACACAAGAAAAAAGCTGTCAATAACAGAATCAATTTACTTTTCATGGTTTTTCAAACTTATTATTTATCGCTATATTTGTATCAGTAAAATTATCATTCACACAATGAAAAGAACAAGAAGCAATGCATTCATTCTCGAAAACGAGAAAGCATGGGAACCCGCCGGAGAAGGCGTTGTTCGTCAGATTTTGGGGTACGACGGTCAGGTAATGCTCCTCAAGGTTAAATTTGAACAAGGTGCAGTAGGTACACCGCATACCCATTATCATACTCAAACAACTTATGTGGCAAGCGGTAAATTTGAATTCACGGTTAACGGTGAAAAACAAATCGTATCGGCTGGCGACGGTGTTTATATCGAACCGGATGCCGAACATGGATGTACTTGCCTGGAAGCCGGTATACTTATCGACTGCTTCAGTCCCATGAGAGCAGACTTCCTGAAAGAAACCCGTTAAAGTTCCACTTCTTTCCATTC
>ERZ1027059.707-NODE-707-length-10949-cov-5.147880_pt1 | contig 10949 bp, 9 predicted proteins | sample MGYA00519425_ERZ1027059 | MGnify/ENA primary metagenome ERZ1027059 (study PRJEB26926, sample SAMN06164566) | human gut metagenome | biome: ENVO:00009003; feature: ENVO:2100002; material: ENVO:00002003 | host: Homo sapiens | place: USA | collected 2012 ... | reverse complement strand
GAGATGCTCAGGAGTCTCGTGGGCTCGGAGATGTGTATAAGAGACAGGTAATAACCTTATCCAATTCTATAAGGTCATTCTTTATAGTAGTAAATACTATCTGCTCGTCTACATTACTATATTCATGCGAAATAAGATTGCGCATATCATAAATAGCCAACCAAGGAATTTCCTTATATTCAGAAAGCGGTGATGGTTGTAAAAACAACAACTTTCCTACCTGTTCACCTATTACTTGAAGGCGCATAACACATGCATTGAACACCATCACTTTATCCATGGAGGCTAAAAAATCATCAGCACAATTTATTTCTTTACTCCATTGCTGTATATAGTAAATGGATTCTTTTATCTGGGTTAACCTGTCGCAAATGGTTAGTCGTCCTCCTTTATACATAAATGGCTTCTTTTTCAATATTCTGTTTCAAAAATGGAGGCAGTGAGGAACGGAAACGCACTAAATCAATTTCACAATGAAACATTTCCGTCAAAACAGTCTTCAAAGTGTACATAGTGGATAAAGTAGGATTATCAATATCTACAACAATATCCAAATCACTATCTTCCCTGTTCTCTTGACGTGCAACCGAACCGAAGATACCAATTGATTTAATTCTAAACTCATGCCCAAAACATTGTTTGAAACTAACTAACTTTGCCTTACATTCATCTAAGCATAACATACTTTTCACCAACTTTAGGTACTGGAACAAAGATAAACCTTTTATTTGAACGATACAAGTTCTTACCTCGGTTTCTTCATTTCACACTCCATCGGAGTTCTCTCCTTGCATCAGAACGTCATCATCACCATAAACCGCACGCCCCATTTGTTCGCATCGGGATGATCCAGATAATTCAGACGGCGGACATAGTCTATGTGCAATATCTTGAAAATATTGTGAATACCCACAGAGCATTCCATGTACGGGGTCTTCGGGTCCATCACAAAGCTGGTAGGACGTCCGTCACGGGTCGGGAACAGGAAGAGCTCGCTGTCACCCGGATGCTTCATCGGATTGTTCTTGTCGGTTAAATGACCATACAGCATCTTGAAGCCGATAGCCTCACGCCACTTCAGTTTTTTCAGCAAAGGAATACGGTTGAAAATCTTACCGTTCAAATCCCACGATACATCCAGAGAGGCGTAACGGTCGTTCAGGAACTCCATATTATTAATCAAGTTGAAAGTCTCGCGCTGCAGGATATAGGACAAGTTGGCCGCCGGCATGATCAGCAGCGGGAACGGAACTTTGTTCCACTGCGCACCGCCTTTCACGAACATATCGATCTTACCCCATGACGAGAACCAGAAACGCTTGTACAGCCCGATCTCTGTCAAGTTATAGTTATACTCTCCGCCCAGCACGCCCTTGAAACCAGCCGTGTGCGACAGCGTAAATACCGGAGCGTCAAAAGAAACCGGAATACGACGTTGCTTGGTATTGACAAATGTCTCACCCGGAGCGTAACGGAAGGCCAGGGAGGCTTCCATGGTCTGAATCTCAGGAACCAACGTTTTCTGGTCATCATTGGTTATATAGGCCAGGCCGCCGGTAGGCTCGTCTGTGCTGTGTTTCACTTCCACCGTGGTCTTCAGGCCAAACTGTGTCTCGTTCTCATACTTCAAGGCGATATTCCGCACGTAGGACATCTGGTCTACCGTAGAAGTCTTGAAAGATACGAACACGTTGTCTTTATCTGTCTTCAGGAACTTATCCGTGGGAGACATCACATCATACTGATAGCTGAACGTGATGGAGTTCTTCGGGAACTCGCGCGGCAGGTATTCCTTCTTGTTGAAAGAGTATTCCACCTCACCCATATACTTGGAACGATGATCCTTGAATCCGTAAGCGTAATATCCCTTGAAGAACAGATGCGGATTCAGGTTGGCCGTGGTCTGCGCGCTCATACGCAGACGCAATCCGTCGATATAGTTATTGGAGATCATGGTGTTTACCGGACCGATATCTACCTTGCTGGGATGCTCCTTGGTCCCGGTTTCCACAAAGTTCTCGATAAACGCCTTCAATACAAAAATCACATATTTGAATCCCGGCATCTGCTCCAGACGCTTTACCAGCATATCCATAGAACTCTCGGTCTGCGTAAGCGGAACCGGCCGGTATTGATTCCAGAAATCGTCTCCGCGCATCATGGCGTCCGCCTCTTTGATCTCGGCCCCCTTACGCTTGAAAAGTTGCTGCGGAAGCTCATCGAAGGCATAATCAGAGTAACGGGTAGTCCTTCGTATCTGGAATCCTTGCATGATCTTCATCAAGGTCATCTCCACAATCATGTCATCGGTTTTCAACACCCACTCCCCATTGGGCAATTGCTCGAACTCCTGAATAATATCCATATTGTCTACAAAGTTCACCCCCGATTTCTTGGGCAGGTTCATTGTACATTTCTTCACCGTATAAGACGAGTCGGCCAATACGTAAAGATGCCCCGTAAAACCGAAGTCCTGCGAGTTATTGGGAACGAAGGTGAGATGGAAGCACTTGTCCTTGTCCACGAATGTGGTGTCCATAATGTAAAACTTATAAAAAGAGATGGCATCACTGGACGAAATAGGGCTGATGAAAGGATACTGCAACAGACGGATATCATTGTCGTAAATATTCACATCCGTAAATACATCCTTCAGCACCGTACTCAGCATATCTCCCGTTGCAAACAGCTCGTTCACACCCGTAGAGCTCATTCCTTTGATAATGGTCTTCTCACTCTTGGGATGTTTACGGTAAATTTTCTGCGAAGCGGTCTCGTCCACCGAAATAGGAAGGATGAATTTATTGGTTTCCTCACAAAGTTCGATCTGGTCTTTCAGGAAAGGCATCTTTTTATACATGCCTTTTTCCAGCATCTCGGGAGTCACATCATTCAGTGACATCGTGATCTTCTGATACTTATTGTACTGATAGTAATCGTTCTCGCTCAACTTATTATTCTTTTTATGAGCGATCACCTTCTTCATCAGTTCCACTGCCGGATTATTCTTACGGGAGTATTTCTCTCGTTTGGGCTTCACCACCACTTCGTCCAGCATGATATCATCCGGTCTCATCCTCACATTCAGGTTCTTGGTGACGCCGGGAATTATATTCACCACTTTTGTTACATATCCCACCGCCGAAAAGGTGAGTTTATTCCAGCCTTTACGGGTTTCGACCTTATAATTTCCATCATTATCGGTAATACTTCCTACGCCTTTTCCTTCATAAAAGACTGACAAGTAGGGTATGGGTTCATTCGTCAATGAGTCTGTTACAACGCCTTGTATATTTTGGGCTGACACCGAAATGCAGCATCCTAATAACAAAAATAGTAGAAACGACTTGATATATTTTGTCTTCATTCTTTTCACCGCTATTTTTATGAGGGAACAAAGTTAAGCATTAACTTAAAAGAAAGTTGCTAATATAAGCTAATAAATACAGAAATCTTACATATTGACCAATAAATAGGTGAAATTTAACACCGGAAGAACCATTATGCAGCAAATAAAAAAGGGGTCTTTTCACAAAGCCCCCTTTTTAAGTTTTCAATAGGTATTAGTTTTTTTTTAAGGTAAAAAGATTGTTTTCAGGATAACGATGCAAATATCGAGCCTTTTTTTAAACCAGCCAAATAAAAAACTATGCCATACAACATGTTTTTAGATTTTTCTGTCTTTTTTGGCAGATTATTATTCAAAATGATCTTTATCGGCCTCATTATATATACAAAGGTAGCAAAAATATAGACTAAAACAGCATTTTAATGAGTTTTTTCTTTTCCCAAGAAATGTCCATCTACCTTATCGCGATGTTTCAGCACCTTTGCATCGATGAAGAAAACAATTTCTTCGGCGATATTGGTTATATGGTCTCCGGCACGTTCCAGCTTACGGATAACGGTGCCGAGTTCCAGGCAAGTCAGGAAATTATCGGGGTGTGTTTCCAGATATTTTGTAAGGACGGCAGGAGCAGCCGCATTGATTTCGTCCAGCAAATTATCTTTACTGAATACATTGAGGGCTAACTCCAGATTTTCTTCATTCAACGCGTTCTTGGTCATTTCGAGCATACCGAGCACTTGTTTCAGCATCTCTTCTATACGCAGGCTGTGGAGCAGTTCACTATCCAGCACGGTTTCCTCGCTTCTCACCACAAAACGGGCTATGCCTTCGGCAAAATCTCCCAAACGCTCCAAATCACTGTTTATCTTGAACATGGCCAGCACAAAACGCAGGTCAATGGCTACCGGATTGTATAGAGCGATAGTGTCCTCTACATCACTGTCTATTTTCAACTCGAACGCATTCACCCTTTTCTCACGGACAATGACTTGCTGTGCCTGGTCACGGTTAAAGGTCAGCACAGCCTCTCCTGCCCTGTCCAGCTGATTGTAAACCAATGTCCACATCTCGTTCACTTCCTTCTTCAGTGATACAAGTTCTGATTCTATAAATTTCACCATATTCTTAATTCTTGTTTTGTTTATCATTATTTCTTTCACCGCAGATTGCGCAGATTCACACTGATTTTAATTTTCCGGACAGAAGAATAAAAAGACAAATCCGTACCATTAGATCTGAAAAGCAAGCAAGCCCGCATCGGGTTGTGGCACATCAGTTCCAGCTTTATCTTATCTCCCATCTGTGCAACGCTGTGATGAATGCTTCACCCGAAACGCCCTGTAATATAATTCTGGGTCGCTTCTTTGCCCGGATTCGTAAATATCTTCTTCGTATCATCATATTCCACCATATTGCCCATATAGAAGAAGGCTGTCTTGTCACTGACACGCGCGGCCTGCTGCATGTTGTGGGTGACAATAACGATGGTATATTCTTTCTTCAGCTCATGAATCAACTCTTCTACCTTGGCTGTAGAGATAGGGTCCAGTGCCGAAGCCGGTTCATCCATAAGCAGAACCGAAGGAGATACGGCCATGGCACGGGCTATGCACAACCGCTGCTGCTGACCACCGGACAGGGCAAACGCAGACTCTTTCAACTTATTCTTCACCTCATCCCACAATGCGGCTCCTTTCAAGGTTTCCTCCACCCTGTGGCGGATAAACTCATTGTCTTTCACCCCATTTACCCGAAGCCCGTAGGCCACATTCTCGAAAATGCTTTTCGGGAACGGGTTGGGACGCTGAAAGACCATCCCTACGCTCTTGCGCAACTCGTCCACCTGCACGGACTTGTCGTATATATTTCTCCCGTCAATCAAAATCTCCCCCTCCAGACGAGAGCCGGGAATGAGGTCGTTCATGCGGTTGAACAGACGGAGGAAGGTGGACTTGCCACAACCGGACGGGCCTATGAAAGCCACCACCGATTTCTCTTCAATCGTCATGCTTATATCTTTCAGTGCCTGAAAATCACCATAGAAAAAATTTACATGTTTTGCATCTATCTTATTCATATTCTTAATGTTTTAATAATTTGCTGATTTGTCTATGTGCTAATGTACCAATGTCCGTGCGGTACACAGCGCAACCCATCGGCACACCGACAAATTATTAATTCGTTTTTACTTTGTTGGAAAAATACCGGCGGAGTGCATTTGCCAACAGGTTTATAATTAAAATAATAAGGATCAGTACCAACGCCGTACCGTATGCCAAAGGAAGCTGTGACTCCATATCCGTTCCGCTGGTAGAAATCACATAAAGGTGATAAGGCAATGCCATGCATTGGTCCAGAATGCTATGCGGCAGTTGCGGCAGGAAGTAAGCGGCACACGTAAACAAGATGGGCGCCGTTTCACCCGATACACGTCCCAAAGCCAGAATCAGTCCGGTAATGATGTTGGGCATCCCCATAGGCAGAATCACATGCCAGATGGTTTGCAGCTTGGTCGCGCCCAAAGCCAGACTCCCTTCACGGAAGCTGTCGGGAATCGCCTTCAAGGCTTCTTCGGTGGTGCGTATCACCAAAGGTACACAAAGCAATCCCAACGTCAAAGAACCGGCCAGGATGCTGTCGCCGAACCCCATGTATTTCACAAACAGTGCCATACCAAACAAACCGAACACAATGGACGGAATACCGCTCAGGTTATTGGTCATCATCCGGATAAAGCGGACCAGCTTGCCTTTCGGCGCATACTCGTTCATATAAATGCCACTCATCACTCCCACCGGAAAAGCGAACAGCGCACTGCCCGCCATCAGATAAAAAGTACCTACAATGGCCGGCCATATACCGCCACCCGTCATGCCGTCACTGGGCGCCGTGGTCAGAAACTCCCAGCTGATTACTCCTATACCTTTATATATAATAAAACCGAGAATGGCGAACAGAATGAGGACAATGCTATAACTCAACAGTTTGAAAATGCCGAATGCCAGCCATTGCGAACGTCTTTTACGCACCCCTTGCCCGACAGGGAAAACATCTTGCTTCATATCTTAAATACTTAATTAATCATTTGTCAATCTATCCATATACCCATTGGCTACGCTGTGTGCCGCATGATCATTAGCACACCGGCAAATCAGTACATTATTTATTTGTTCTTGATGAAATATATTCTACACTAAAGTTGATAAGCATTGTGATGAAAAACAACACTACTCCCAACAGGAACAGGGCTTCATAGTGCGCGCCGCCGGCAGGAGCCTCTCCCAGTTCCGCTGCAATAGTCGCCGGAATGGTACGGAGCGGCTCCAGAATAGTGGTGGGTATCACGGCCGCATTTCCTGTAACCATCAGCACCGCCATCGTCTCGCCTATGGCACGTCCGATGCCCAGGACAACGCCCGAAGTGATTCCCGAAACAGAGAAAGGTATCACCACCTTATATATAGTCTGCCAACGGGTAGCGCCCAATGCCAGACTGGCTTCGCGCATGGCACGGGGGCAATTCCGCATCGCATCCTCGCTTACGGTAATGATAGTGGGGAGTGCCATGATAGCCAAAACAATACTTCCGGCCAATCCGGTCTCGCCCACAGGCAGATTAAAGACTTTCTGAATAAGCGGTACGATGACTATCAACCCAAAGAAACCGTAGACCACGGACGGAATACCACTGAGCAATTCAATAACCGGCTTCAGAAAACTACGGGTCCGATGGTCGGCCACCTCGGACATATACACCGCCACCGACAAGCCGAAAGGCAAAGCGAACAGGATGGCAAAGAAACTCACCCAAAGCGTACCCGTAATCAAAGGAAGAAATCCGAACTGAGGGGCGGGAGTAGCCGTAGGGAACCATTCCTTTCCAGCAAAAACCTCGTCAAAAGAAATAGACTCGTCTTTCAGCAGGTGGCCCGGAAAATCCTTCTCTATAAACTTGGAGGGAACAAAGGCGATGATGCCTGGATTACCGGCAACGATCTCGCCGATGCACCGGGGGGCTTTCTCGTATTCGGCTCCCAGCTCTTCCTCCGAGAAATAGGAGGTGATATCCTCCAACCGGAAAACTTTAACCTCCGCGTCCGGTCCTCCCAGCTCTTTCCAGTTGGTAATCTCTTCGTCAAAAACGTCTTTTATTTGTGCCGCACTCAGTTCCTGCACCGGATTGGCTTTATTCACCGCCAGCACATATCCCTCTTCTATGACTTTTTTATTAAAAAGTCCCAAAGCTTCCGCAAACAAGAATACGACAATCAGCAAAATAGTAATGCTCGTTACAAAACCGCTGCAAGTCAATATTCCTTCTACAATCTTTTCCCAAACTCGTTTCATACAGTTTTAGTCTTCTATTTTAATAACCGATGCAAAAAAAGCCTCTTTATATTAAGGTGATATGAAAGAAGCTTGAAGTATTTGCTACAATTATATTACAAATTTGTTACAAGCAAAGACAATCCTGATCTTATTGCCATTTTCCCGCAAGGACGGATTCAATCCACCCTTGCCGGCGAATATTGCCCGTAACAGAATCGTAACACACCAGTAAAACAAATGACACAAGAAAACGTTTCTTTTGCACACGAATTAATATAAGAACTTATGAATCAATTAAAAGCTCTATTTCTTTTTATTCTATTGGCTTGTAGTCTGAATATTACCGCACAACGCATAAAAGGCAGTGACACGGTGTTGCCTGTGTCACAGGAAACAGCCGAGATTTTCATGAAAGATGATCCCGACCGGCGGGTAACCGTCACCGGCGGGGGAACCGGAGTGGGGATTTCCGCCCTGATGGACAACACGACAGATATCGCTATGGCTTCCCGTCCCATCAAATTCAGCGAAAAGATGAAACTGAAAGCCGCCAAACAGGAAGTGGAGGAGGTAATCATAGCGTATGATGCCCTGGCCGTCATTGTAAACCCGTCCAACCCTGTCAGCCAACTGACACGCCAGCAACTGGAAGCCATATTCCGCGGCAAGATAACCAATTGGAAGCAACTGGGAGGACCCGATATGAAAATTATTGTCTATTCCCGCGAAACCTCTTCGGGAACTTACGAATTTTTCAAAGAAAGCGCCCTGAAGAACAAGAACTACATGAGCAGCAGCTTGTCCATGCCCGCCACCGGAGCCGTGATCCAGTCTGTAAGCCAGACCAAAGGCGCTATCGGCTATGTGGGACTGGCCTACTTGTCCCCCCGGGTGAAAGCCATCGCCGTTTCCTACGACGACGGCAAGCACTATGTACTGCCCAGCCTTGAAAACGGAAAGAAGAAACTTTACCCCGTAGTACGCCCTCTTTACTACTATTACAACGTAGCCAATAAGGAAAAAGTAACCCCGTTCATCGACTATATCCTGTCGCCCCAGGGGCAAAATATTATAAAAAACGGTGGATATATTCCTGTGAAATAAAGGATATCCCAAAAAGAATGCGTACTTTTGCAGCAAAAGTGTAAAATTGATATCACAATGACTGAAATGAACGCTACAGAAGCTACAGAGAAGAAAAGTCTGAACTTCATTGAACAGGCAGTTGAGAACGACCTGAGAGAAGGTAAAAACGGAGGGAAAGTACAAACCCGCTTTCCGCCCGAGCCGAACGGCTACCTGCACATCGGTCATGCCAAAGCCATCTGTCTGGATTTCGGGATAGCTGCACGCTATGGTGGCGTATGTAACCTGCGTTTTGACGACACCAACCCGACCAAAGAAGATATGGAATACGTGGAAGCCATCAAGGAGGACATCCAATGGCTCGGATTCCAGTGGGGAAACGAATATTATGCATCCGACTACTTCCAGCAATTATGGGATTTCGCCGTCAATCTGATAAAGGAAGGAAAGGCTTATATAGACGAACAGAACTCCGAACAAATCGCGGCACAAAAAGGCACTCCCACCCAACCCGGAACCGAGAGCCCTTACCGCAACCGTCCCATCGAGGAAAGCCTGGAACTGTTCAACAAAATGAACAGCGGTGAAATAGAAGAAGGCAAAATGGTGCTCCGTGCCAAAATAGACATGGCAAGCCCCAACATGCACTTCCGCGACCCTATTATTTATCGTGTGGTAAAGACTCCGCACCACCGTACAGGCGAAACCTGGAAAGCATACCCCATGTATGACTTCGCACACGGACAGAGCGACTATTTTGAAGGAGTGACCCATTCGCTGTGTACCCTGGAGTTCGTACCCCACCGTCCGTTGTACGACCTGTTCGTGGACTGGGTAAAAGAGGGTAAAGATCTGGACGACAACCGTCCTCATCAGTATGAGTTCAACAAACTGAACCTGAACTACACCTTGATGAGCAAGCGTAACCTGCTGATTCTGGTAAAAGAACATCTGGTAAACGGTTGGGACGACCCCCGTATGCCGACTCTCTGCGGTTTCCGCCGTCGTGGCTACTCGCCTGAGTCCATCCGCAAATTTGTAGACAAGATAGGTTATACCACTTACGATGCCCTGAATGACTTCGCCCTGCTGGAAAGCGCTGTCCGCGAAGACTTGAACAGCCGTGCCACCCGTGTATCGGCAGTCATCAATCCGGTGAAACTGATCATTACCAACTATCCCGAAGGACAGGTGGAGGAAATGGAAGCTGTCAACAACCCGGAAGATCCGTCGGCAGGCACACACACCATCGAATTCAGCCGCGAACTGTGGATAGAACGCGACGACTTCATGGAAGACGCCCCGAAGAAATATTTCCGTATGACTCCGGGACAGGAAGTGCGTCTGAAAAGCGGATACATCGTGAAATGCACAGGCTGCAAGAAAGACGACAACGGCAACGTGGTGGAGGTATATTGCGAATACGATCCCGAGACCCGTAGCGGAATGCCCGAAAGCAATCGGAAAGTGAAAGGTACGTTACATTGGGTATCGGCAGAATATAGTTCGACGGCAGAAGTCAGGTTGTATGACCGGCTATTCAATGTAGAAAATCCGGCAGAAGAGAAAGATGTGGATTTCAGAGAATTATTAAATCCCGATTCTCTAAAAATCGTCGATAATTGCCGTATCGAGCCTTACTTGGCCGAGAATGCCAAGCCCGGCAATCGATATCAATTCCAGCGTACAGGATATTTTTGTGTGGACCCGGATTCGACCGATGGACATTTGGTGTTCAATAGGACCGTATCTTTGAAAGACAGCTGGGAAAAATTAAAATCGAAGTAAAGTATAAATTTATTTTCTATACTGTCGGATTCCTTATGTATAAGGGATTCGACAGTTTTTATCTGAATCTGCGATGTCAGCTAAAAAGCCGAATGAACTCATAGACCGCTACGAAGAAATGTTGCGCGGGACAGTTAGTTGTTATTTCGATACAGACGAGATAGATGAAATCTCGGATTATTATGAGTCCAAAGGGCAGTTGTCCAAAGCGTTGCACGCTATTGAGTTCGGGTTGAATCTTCACCCCGACAATGTGGATTTGAAGCTCAAAGAGGCTCGTTATATGCTTTATCTCGATAGAGCAGATGAAGCGAAAAGAATTATGTCCGAACTGGCCGATTATAGTCTTGATGCCACACTTATTCGGGCTGAGCTGTTATTTATCGACGGTTATATG
>ERZ1027059.705-NODE-705-length-10993-cov-5.264491_pt1 | contig 10993 bp, 3 predicted proteins | sample MGYA00519425_ERZ1027059 | MGnify/ENA primary metagenome ERZ1027059 (study PRJEB26926, sample SAMN06164566) | human gut metagenome | biome: ENVO:00009003; feature: ENVO:2100002; material: ENVO:00002003 | host: Homo sapiens | place: USA | collected 2012 ... | reverse complement strand
GAGTCTCGTGGGCTCGGAGATGTGTATAAGAGACAGAGTATATTCCTTATCAAAGCGATATAAGAACCGTGATGCCGACAGTAGCAGAGCAGATAGAGGGGTATGTGGATAATGATAAATATTTTATCATAGACAGCAGAAAAACATATGAGAATAAGAAACAGGTGATAGATAAAATTGAGAGAGCACAGCGTGTGTATTATATTACTTCGGAAATACCATCTAAGTTTCGGAGTGTAAGTGTTCGAAATTCGTATAAAATAGTGGATATGGAATTGTATAACGAAGTGAAAAATAATCCCAAGGTTAATATTGCATATATTATGGGGGGTGTTGACTACAATAAATTTTGTACAAAAAGATTTTTACTCCTGCGTTCGTATGAGAACAGCATTGGAAATCAGAATTATGGCGCCGCCGAGCAATATGTTCCAGGTCAGCGGTTTGCCGAGGAACATCCAATCCAAGAACAACCCGGTTACCGGTTCCAAAAGCAGAAGCATACCGACAATTACCGGGCTGACATTGCGGTTGTTGGCAAACAGCAGCAGATTGGGCGCCACATAAGAAGCTAATGTGTAGATGACAAAATAAAGCCACAGCTGCGGCGGCATTTCCAGGCTGAATATCCGGACGCCGTTGAATTCTGGCAAAATCCTTAAAATCCAATAGAGTGCAAAAACGGGTATCAGCGTATAAACGCTGGCCGCGAGAAATGTTCCGGAAGGCGATACATTCTGCCGGCTGAAATATTGAGCCACAATCAGCCATAAAGACAATCCGACACCGCCGAGAACCGCGAGAAGGACACCCCACGGCGATAACTCCGTCCCGCCGCTCGGATTGATAAGAAACCACAGGCCGACAATCATACAGCCGACCAGAAACCAGTTCAGCAGCGTCTGGTGGCGGCAAAAATAAAAGCGTTCGATCAAAATAGTCCAAACCGGCTGCAAATAAATCAGCAATACGACCAATGTAACCGGAATTTTAAGAAAGATCGGCGTATATTGTCCCAGCGTTATGAAAAACAGAGCGGCGGCAAACAGAAATTTCATTTTCAAAGGTATGCGCCAAAGCTTATGCAAATCACAGCGGGCAAAATAAGCAATAAACAAAACGGAAAGCAGATTCGGATAAATCATCAGCTCAAACAAAGATGCTCCGAGGTTTGACAAAACCTTGGCTCCGAAAATGACGCCGCCGTCAAGAATGCCGCTTAACGCGAGATACAAATAAACCATTTTTCCTCCGCAGAGGAATATAATTACTCTTTCACGTTTTTCATCTGCTCACGGTACCAGTCAGACCAATGCCGTTTATCAATGCGGAGTTCGCGGACAAGCGGTTTTCCGTCTGCAAGGGCAAATTCCAGCTGCATCAGCGGCCGGGTGCGGTTTATCATCCGTTCCAGCTGCGGCGCAACATCTTCCGGAAGGTAGAAACGGTAAACTTTTTCAAATTTATCCTTCGGACAGGTTTGTCCGCCGAATGTTTTACAATCCGTTCGCGTCCAGTCAGGCTGCAATTCCAGATAATGCCCGGAAATCAGACTGCGGGGGTCATACCCCTCTACCGTTACCATAACCCGCGGCGCGGTCAGGCTGAGGTATTGCAGAACAGCCGTCCATATCAGGAGAACGACTATCGGAAAAGCCAAAGCCGGCAAAGCCCAATTTTTTCTAATCATGATTTTTCTCCCCGACATTATGCAGCAAACGGCGCCGTACCTTTTGCCAGATGACGGCTATCGCGGCAAAGGCCAGCCCGGAGACAATCAGCCCCATTCCGGTTGACAGTATGGAGCCGAAGACCTCAAGGTAAATACCAAAAAAGCGCAACGCAATCAAAACCGTGCTTACATTCAGCAAACGCGGATAATTGTGCCGGTATGCATAAATTCCCGCCACCGACAGCAAAGCAATCATCATCAGGGCGGAAGTTTCATCTTCCCAGGCGGGCAGCATATCCGTCAAAAAAGCATAAACAAAGATGACGGCAGCCGCGGCTATTCCCGGCCGCAACGAAGTTTTCCGGCAAGCGAAAGCGAACCCGGCCAGCGCAAGTGCTGACAAGCCCCAAACCGTCCAACCGAGTGAAACATTATCCGTCCGAAAATAGGACCAATCTTTCAAACTGAAAGCATCCAGCACAAAAGCGCAAAATGCAAAAGCAAAAACGGTCAGATGCCGCCAAGCCTTTTGAATGGCCGGATGCGGCAGCATTTGCAGCAGGCGGTAAAAGACCAGCATAGCAAACAGGCCGCTCCAGATACCGAAATTAGCATTGCGGTCAAACAACCGGTTAATGAAATCGGCAAACCAGCGATAATCAGACAGGCGGTCATACAGCGACAGGAAAAAGCCAATAAACCACAAACCGGGAAACAACGGCTTGCTACTCAGGAACAGAAGGGGAAAAGTTAAAACCGACCAGAAGAGCAAAGCGCTCAATCCATGCGCCGGCAAATGATATATCTGCCCGACCAGGCCGATTGAACCGAGAACAAGCAAGGCAAAGGCCGTCAGCAGTGCCTCGGCGGCCAGGTTCCTTCCCTTTCTGCGGCTGTGCCATACTCCCCATGCAGCCGTACAAAGGAGAGTAAAATCGACGCCGAGTTTAACTGCGGCGGGAATGGCCTCCCAATTGGCGGCAATGACGGCAATCACACCGATGCCGATACAAAAACAGCTTAAAAACAAAAGCGCATGATAAAGCATCGGGCGCCTGACGTTGTTTTCATAATCGGTAATTTTCTGCTGCTGTTCCGCAGTAATCAGACCGCGTTTTTGCCAATCCGACAATTTTGAGTAGATATTCATTTTTTCTTCCTATTTATGAGACCTGACAAATTGTAGGCGACGATTAATTATATAGCAACGAAATTTTAAAAATATTAATAAAGAGTTAAAAACCGTGGTATAACCTGCGCACCGCGATTGACGGAAATTTACGCCTAAGTTAAAAATACTCTGTCGACAAATATATTTTTAACCATGGTAGTAGATTGATGAAATTTAAAATTTTCAGCTTCAAGAGCATTGTTACCTATCTGACAATGGTTTCTTTCTACATTGCGACCACGCTTTCGGCCTTTGCGGCACCCCTGCCCCCGATAAGCCTGGCCCAGATGTACAGCCTGGCTTCACAAGGGAATGTCAGGGCTCTGCGTGCTGCCGTTCAGCGCGGAATGAACATTGATGCGACCGACAGATACGGCAACACCGGCCTGTGTCATTCAATCTACCAAAACAATTATACGGCATATAACGCTTTTCATGCTTCCGGCGCAAATCCTCGGCATCCCTGCATTCAGAACATTCCGCCGCAGCAATATGATTATTTCATGGCCTCGAGCCGGGCAACGCCGGTAACCGCTACGCCCCGCGACGCCTATAAAGAATTTGCAGACGGCGAATTCGTCTTTTCAACCACAACCTGGGTTATCGGCGGCCTGCTTCTGGCCGGCGGCATTGCCGCAATTGCTCTGAGCGGCGGCGGTGGCGGCAAAAAACACCATTACTATTTTCCGCCGAATGACAGCTTTACGCCGACGGACGACAGTCTGGGCGCTTTTGTCGGTACGGAAACGCCTTCCGCTCCCGAAAACAGCCCCTATACGCCGGTAAAAATCACCAACGGCGAAAATGACAGCAACTTTACGCTGAGCAATGATTCTCAAATCAAAGTGGGTGATGAAACCAAAAATCTGGTTGACGTGATTAACCTGAACGACTCCGTGCTTGATTATACCAAATATATTCAGGTCGGAATGAAAGCGATTGACGGCAATCAGGTCGTCAACGGCAAAATTCCCCTGACCGGCACCGAAGTCGGCGCAACAATTACCCTGCAGAACAATACCGCCGGCATGGTGGCACTGCATAACTCTAACGCCATAAACAACAATACGCTTAAAATTATCGCCCGCAACGGAACGCTGGGCATGATTGCCAGCGATAAATCACTGGTGCGCAACAACGGAAACATAGACATTGCCTTTCAGGGCACTACCGCCACCGACCAAGTGGACGGCATGTATGCCGATACCTCCTCCACCGCCATCAATGACGGAAAAATCACCGGAAACGCTGCGGTTGACAGTGTTGCCGGTACTTTAATCGGTATGCAGGGACGTTTGATTAACCAAGTGCAAAATCCGGCCGGCACCATTCCGACCCAGCTGATTAACAACGGTAATATTTCCCTGAGTGCCGCAGCAACGCCCGACAAGACAATTTCTACCTCTCTGGTCGGTATGGGCAGCTTTTTGGAAAAGGCGTTTCTGGAGGGAACAAAGCTGCTGCGCCGTACCGGGTTTATTGAAATTACCAACGCCGCCAACGGCGTCATTGATCTGAACGTCAATCTCGGCGACAGCGGTACCTATGATTCGACGCAAAGCAATCTGCTGAACGGAACCGGAGGTATTGTCGGTATTCGCTCAGACGCTCATACCACAGCAACAAACAACGGCACCATCCGCCTGACGATTGCGCCGGAAAGCACCAAAAACATTACCAATTCCCATGCCGGAATGCTGTCGGTACACGGCGGAACAATCGTCAATAACAAAGAAATCACGGTCACCGGAGGAATCGGCGGCTACGGTATGCTGGGTGTACGCGGCGAAGGAACCAACTCCGAATTCAACACCCTTAATCCGACCATCGTCAATTCCGAAAGCGGAACCATCAGCGTCAACAGCACCGACGGTTTCGGCATGGCAACCCGGCACGGCGGAACCGTTGTCAACAAAGGCACAATCAAAATGCTGGCCAAAGGCACCGGCCTCCAGATTAACGCCGGAACCGGAACAAACAGCGGCACCATAACACTGAGCAACGGCGGCGACGGCATGACCATCAGGCAGAACGTTACGACGGAAGCGGGAACGGCCAATAATGCCAGCAGCGCCAAAATTCAAAATACGGAAACCGGCGTGATTGACATCAAATATGCCAACGGTTCCAACGGTATGTTTATTGAAGACGGCACTGCCGAAAACAACGGCTCAATCAAAATCAACGGCACCGACAGTACGACAACCGAAGCTTCCTACGGCATTCATGCTCAAAACGGCACCATGCTTAACACAGGGTCGATTGACATGGACGTTATTCTTTCCGGCGATGCCGACTCTTACGGCATGTATGGCGAAAATTCGGCCTCGGCCACCAACGCGGCTACGGGTAAAATTACTTTCACCCGCAAGGGCACCGGCATGTACACAACGCAGGGAACCAATACCAACCACGGACAGATTGTCATGAACGGTATCGGTTCAACCGGTATGGCTTCCGAAAGCGGTGCCGTTCTGAACGGCAAAACCGGCTCAATCCAATTGGTCAGCGGCACGGGCATCAAATCGACCTCCGGCTCCGTTACCAATCAGGGCTCAATTAATATTTCACAGGGAGAGGATTCTGTCGGCATATCTTCCGGCAGCAATGCGGTTAATGACAAAGACGCTACGATTCAAATTACCGGCGCCAATTCGACCGGCATTTCGGTTGAAGAAAATGCCACTGCGGTCAACCGGGGCACCATTACCTTAACCAGCACTCAAAACAGCAAAGAAAACTATGGTATGATTTCCGCCGGCGGTGAACGGGCCCAGATTGACAATGACGGAATTATCAACCTAAACGGCTATGACTATGCGGCCAGCAAAGAAGTCGGCTACGGCATGTCTATCGGCGACGGACGGGCCAATAACAACAACACAATCAACATCAACCGCATGTATGGTTACGGCATGGCCTCTACCGAAGGTACACTGACCAATAACGGAACAATCAACCTGACCAACGGCGGATACGGCATTATGGGCGAAAGCGGCGAATCGTTTAACAATAAAGATGCAACAATTACCATTACCGGAACGCCCAATATGCAAAATTCATACGGTATGTCCATGCAGGACGGAACGGCCAAAAACTTCGGGCAAATCGACGTTACCGGCGGTTCGGTCAACTCCGAAACCTACGGTATCTCCGTCAACGGCGGCAACGGACTGAATCACGGTCTGATCAATATGCATTCAGACAATGCGTTCGGCCTGTTTGACGAAGGCGACGGCGAAATCACCAATGTTGCCGGAGGAACAATTAACCTGTACGGCAATAACTCCGTCGGTATGCAGACCACAAGCGGCAAAGCCGAAAATTTCGGCACGATTAACATCGGCGTTGACAACGGGACCGGGGCGATTGTCGGCGGCAGCGGCAGTACGGGCATGATCGCCGGTGACGGAGCAACGGCCATTAACTCCGGACATATCAACATGAACGGCAACAATGCCGTCGGCATGACCGCAAACGGCGGAACCGTCATCAACGACAAGAGCGGAACTATCACCCTAAACGGCGGCAACGGTACCATTTTCACGACAACGAACGACGGTACGGCCATCAATAACGGTGATATCGTCATTAACGCCGAAGATTATACTCTGTTCAGCACAACGGACTCCGACGAAGGCAATTTCCAAAATAACGGCAATGTCACGGTTGGCGCCGGAGGTTCCAAAGTTATTATCGCCGGAGACGGAAACAATATTACCAACAGCGGTAAAATTGACCTGAACGGCAAAGACGGCTTTATCATCTATACCAAAGGGAACGGTTCGGTTACCAACAACGGTACGCTGGAAATCGGCGAAGACAGCAACAACTCGCACGGCATTTATATGAGCGAAACGGCTACGGGAACAGTTTTGAACGACCTTAAAGGGATTATTAACGTTAAAGGAACCAATTCTTCCGGCATGACTCTGGCTTCGGATACCGACACCGTCAGCATTACCAATAAAGGAAAAATCAATGTTGACGGAACCGGTTCCAAAGGCATTACCTCTACCAAGGGCGGAACCGTCAACAACGAGGGAACGATTACCATTGCCGACGGTTCAGCGGCTATTGAGGCAGCCGGCGGAACGGTCAACAACAAAGCCGGCGCCAGCATCACAACCGAGAAAGACAGCAGTGCCGACGGCATTAACATTTCCAGCAACGCAAACAGCGGGGCAACAGTCACCAATGACGGAACGATTACGGTCAACGGCAGCGGCAGTGCCATTAATTCTTCCATTTCTGCTACTTCTCCGGCCGAAACGTCAAACACAATAAACAACAACGGCGTCATTACGATTACCGGAAACGGCAACGGCATTTGGGCCGACACGGCAACCGTTACCAACGCCGCAGGTGCCCGCATTGAGGTCGGCGGAAGCGGTTACGGCATACGCGCGTCCAAAGGCAGCATTACCAACAGCGGAACGATAACGGTTTCCGGCTCAAACGGAATCGGAATGTCCGGCGGCGGAACGCTTGTTAATGATAAAACGATTACCGCATCGGGAAGCGGTTCCAAAGGTATGGAAGTAACAACCAGCGGCACGGGAACCAATAACAAGGACATCACCGCCAGCGGCAGCAATTCCTCAGGCATTTATGTCAACGGCGGAACGGCCGACAATATCGGAACCATTATCTCCAGCGGCAACGGTTCTTCCGGTATCTATGCGGCCAACGGCGAAGCCTACAATCAAACGACGATTTCGGTTGCCGGCGAAGGTTCCATCGGAATGACAGCTAGCAGCGGAACCGTAACCAACGGCAAAACGGTTCAGGTTCCGGTTTTGGACGAAGACGGAGAACCGGTTCTCGGCGATGACGACCAGCCCAAATATGAAGAAAAGGATTTGCCCGGCACCATTAATGTTGTCGGCAGCAATGCCGCTGGTATGAAACTGGCAGGAAGCGGCAAAGTCATCAATAACAAAGGCGCAACAATCAACGTCTCGGGTGCCGGGTCAACCGGTATTTGGGCGGCCGGTTCGGGAAGCGCCGTCAACAACGGAACAATCAATGTTTCCGCCGCAGATACGGCAGCTTCGGGCATGAGGGCTTCAACCGGCACCGCAACCAACAATGCAGCCATTACCGTTACCGGAAACGGTGCGCAAGGTATGTATGCCGACGGCGGCAATGTTGTCAATGCCGCTTCGGGAACGATTGACCTGAAAGCCGAAAATACGGTCGGTATTTATGTGGCCAACGGCAGCGGCAGCAATTTGGGAACTATCAATCTGGGAGGCACCGGCGCCATCGGTCTGCAGGCAGACGGAGGAACAGCCACCAACTCCGGCAGTCTCAAAGTCAGCGGCACCGATACGGTTGGCTTATACGCCAATGGGGGAACCGTGGTCAACAGCGGAACAATCGAATTCAGCAGCGGCGATGCGGCTGTTTTGGTTGACGACGGAATCGGACGCAACGAGAAGACAATTACGGTTACTTCCTCCAACCTTGAGGCTATGCGTGCCGACGGCGGCGAAGCCGTTAATGCCAGCGGCGGAACCATTACGCTGAACAGCTCGGCCAATAACTCTACGGCCATGTATGCCACCAGAGGAAAAATTACCAATAACGGTACTATTGCCCTCAACGGAAGCAGCGGAATCGGTATGATAACAGAGGCGGAAGGAACTGCAAACAATACGGGAACCATTAACGTCAGCGGGGCAGATTCCGTCGGTATTCTGGCTGACGGAGGAACAGCTACAAACAGCAGCGGTACCATTAATGTTACCGGCAGCAGTTCATTCGGCATGAAAGCAACCGAGGGCGAAGCAATCAACAATGCTACAATTAATGCCAATAACAATATCGGCATGTTCGCTGACGGCGGAATTGTTACCAACGGCAGCAGCGGAAAAATCAATGCCGGTTCCGGCGCTTCTTACCTGATGCTGGCGGAAAACGGCGGCACGGCAAATAACAAAGGCACCCTCACCTTCAGCGGTTCAGGCTCTGTTTTGCAGGCCAAAGGGGCTACCGTCAACAACACAGGTTCAATTACCGCGACCGGCAGCGGAAACGGCATGGCGGCAGACGGAACATCTTCCGCCGGAGCAAATGCTGTCAACAGCGGCACCATTACCGTCAACAGCGGCAAAGGCATGATTGCAACCTCTACAACGATAGATACGACAGTCACCAATGCGGCTGGCGGTGTCATCACCGTCAACAGCAACGGCGGTGTCGGCATGTATGCCGACGGATCGCATGCCCGCGCCATTAACCTCGGTACCATTAACATTAAAGGAACTTCGTCCACTTCTTACGGGATGAAGGCCGTCAACGGCGGTTCGGTTGAAAATGCCGGAACGATTAATATGGCTGCCGGTTCGGCCGGAACAGGCATCTATGTTGACGGGAAATCCACTTTCTACAACAATGCTTCGGGTAAAATCGTTTTTGCCGGCGGACAAACGCAAAGCGGAACCATTACCGGCGACACCTCGGCCGGCAGCGTTGACATTTGCGATGACGGCGGCAGCTGCGCCAACAAGTTTATTCATCTGGAACAAGGCGCAACTCTGCAAAACAGCGGCACTATGGTAACGTCCGCCTCGTTCAAACTTAACGAAATGGGCGGCGGCAGAGTTCTGCTTGCCTCAACCGGAACAATGGTCGCCGGCAACGAAATCAGCGGCGATTTATATGCCGTCAGCGACCGGGCGATGCTGGAACAGGGACAGAAAGACGTTTATGTTAACCGGAATGCTTTGACGGCCAGTGAAATTGACGTCAACCTGATGTCTGCTTCGCCGATGTGGGAAGTCTCTCTGGTTGACAGCGCGGAAGATTCTGCCGACGATGCGGCGGCGCAGGCTGAAGACGAGCCGGCCGTCGAACAGCCGACAGTCAAAGACGAAGATGAGGCAGACAACGACAGCAGCACTTCCGACAAACCGTCCAGCGAAAAAGACATCGTTTATAACCGTGTCGCTTTCTCGAATCTGGTTAATAATGCCAGCCAGGCGGCTTATCTGGAAAGCAATTATGCTATCCGCAACACAATTTATGACGGTATGATTACGGCCGGCAGCATGGAAGAATTCAATCAGGCTTTATACAGTAATCTGGGGCTTGACTTAATTCCCAATTTTGCCAAACAAAATATGGATATTCTCCGCAATGTCAACCGTCAGGTCAACAGTGCCGTCTTCAACAACAATGACACGAAAGAATTCCGTGTTCATGTCGGCTATGACTATTTTGAGCGCGAACAGGACGGCACCAACGGCCTGAGCGGTTATGAAGACGAGGCCCACACCGGTTATGCTTTGTTTGACAAGAAATATAACGCCAACTTCCGTTACGGCCTCGGCGCCAGCTTCACCAAATACAGCAGTGATTATGACAACGGTGCGGAACGTGATGAAGTCATTGCCCAAATTATGGCGCCGTTGATTTTCGAAACCGACAGCACCAAGGTTGTTTCGATGCCGAGAATCGGTATGGGCTGGGGTGAATATACCCGTTATGACCATACCGGGGAATATAAGGCCGATACCCGTAATTATTACTACGGTATCACTAACGAAGCGCGCCATGAACTGGATATGGGCCTGCTGACGTTGGAACCGGTGGCCGAATTCAATATTATCGGCCTGTATCAAGGACGCACCAAGGAAAATATCCGGGTTGATTCCGGCAATAACCTTTCCGTTGAGGGCGGACTCGGCTTATATGCCAAGAAGAGTTTCAAACCCATGGGTGACGATGAACTGAACATCCGTCTGGGCGGAACTTATTATCATGAGTTTAACAACCCCTATCAGGCAGTCAGCGCCGGTATTGTCGGACTGCAGGGACGTTATCACATGAACAGCTATGAGACACAACGCAACCGAGCAGTTCTGTCCAGCCGTTTCGATTATAAACGCGGCAAGTTCAATTTCTATCTGGAAGGCAGCCGCTTTATCGAAGACGACAGCACCTATTCGGTCAACGCCGGTCTGACATATGCTTTCTAAATATCGACAAGCCCCTTAAATAAGGGGCTTTTTATTTAGGGATTTTAGCCAAAAATAAAGGGGTTGTTTATTTTATATTGACATTGTTTTGATGACGTGGTACCTTACAATCAGGCTATGATTCAGTTATATGTGAGGTGTATGATGAAAAAACTCAGCAAAACT